>ERZ827492.146-NODE-146-length-74443-cov-6.331653_pt1 | contig 74443 bp, 52 predicted proteins | sample MGYA00519704_ERZ827492 | MGnify/ENA primary metagenome ERZ827492 (study PRJEB31778, sample SAMEA3449325) | human gut metagenome | biome: human gut; feature: human-associated habitat; material: faeces | place: United Kingdom | collected 2010/2012 ... | reverse complement strand
TTCCAAAGGGCGATCGGAAAGCCCTTTGGTCGCGCCCGCAGGCGCGATTCCCCCTGCTCCATAAAAAACAAGCATGAAAAAGCGATTTGCCGGATGCACTAAAAACGCATTCCCCTGCGCTTTGCAACCGAAGCGCTTATTCGCACTCAATGCCATCCGAGTACAGCACCAGCTGCGGCTGCTCTTCGTTCGCAGGCAGATACCGCCAGCATTCCTCGCCCCCGGAGGTGTCTACCAGAATGCTCCACACCGCGCCGTTGTCAAAGCACAGCGTCACATCCCCAATAGAATCCACCATCACCGTGCGGACGATGAAGCGGTTTTCAATGCCCGTCAGCACGTCGTTCAGCTCCACAATGCGGTCATCGAGCCGGTTCGCGCCCAACTCGTCACAGCGGTAGTCATCCGGAATGACATCCTCCTCCAACCCCTGCTTGCGCCACAAATCCCACATGGCTTCCGACGGCTGGAAATAGTCACTTCGCGCCAAGGAAACCCGCCCATCCTGCACCAGACGATAGTAGCATTGCAAGTGCAGGGATTGTTCCTCCTGCACCTCGGTCGTCAGCGCGCGCGGCGCAAACGACAGGCAAAGCAAATCCGCCGTGCGGGAGAGGTTGATGAGGGTGCAGCCGACCAAATCATTGAGCTTCTTCTGGACAAAAAGCATGTCCGTGTTGTTCATATTAGTCCCTTCCAATTTTCCACTGGGGATTTACTTTCCGCCGAAAGCGTCCAGCACCGCCTGCGCCATGCCGCCCTTCTCGCAGTGCGCCGTGTGGCGAATCGGCAGGGAACGCAGTGCCTTCACCTGCTGCGGCACGGGCATCCCCGAACGCGCTTCCAATTCATCCGAGCAGGCAAATGCATCCAGTCCGGCGACGGCGTTCTTTCCGGCGACGGCAGTCAGCACATCGGCGGCGAACTTGTAGGGGCTGGCGGTGGACACAATGACCGTCGGGGTCGAATCGCCCGACGTCTCGCGGTACTGGCGCAGAACGCGGCTCGCAACGGCGGTGTGCGTGTCCATCAGGTAGTGATGCTGCTCGAACACGCGGGCGATTTCCTCCGCGCAGTCGCGGTCATCAGCGTACCCGGCGGCAAAGACGCTCAGTAGCCACTCCTGCCGCTGCTGACCAACGGCGTAGGACTGGCTCGTGCGCAGCTGCTGCATCCAGCGGGCGATCAGCGCGCCGTCGCGGTCGGCGCATTCAAACAGCAGACGCTCCAAATTCGAGGAAATCAGGATATCCATCGAGGGGGAGGTCGTCTTGAAGAACTGCCGGCGCGTGTCGTAAACGCCGCCAAGGAAGAAATCCGTCAGCACGTTGTTGCGGTTGGAGGCGCAGATGAGCTTCTTGACCGGCAGCCCCATGCTCCGTGCGTAGTAGCCCGCGAGGATATTGCCGAAATTGCCCGTCGGCACGACGAAATTCACCTCGTCGCCCAGCGCAATCGCGCCCGCGTTCAGCAAATCGGCATAAGCGGAGAAATAATAGACAATCTGCGGCACGAGGCGGCCGAAGTTAATCGAGTTGGCGGAGGAAAGCACCTTGCCGCGCGCGTTCACCTGCTGGTGGAAATCCGCGGAGGAGAACAGCGCCTTCACGCCGGACTGCGCATCGTCGAAATTGCCGTTCAGGGCGATGACGTGCGTGTTTTCGCCGCCGGTGGTGGTCATTTGCAGCTTCTGCACGTCGCTGACGCCGTCAGTCGGGTAAAAGACGGTGCAGGATGTTCCCGGCACGTCCTTGAAGCCTTCGAGTGCCGCCTTGCCCGTGTCGCCGCTGGTTGCGACGAGGATTGCCACTTCGCGGTTTTCGCCGTTCTTCTTGGCGGAGAGCGTCGTCAGGTGCGGCAGCAGCTGCAGCGCCATATCCTTAAACGCGAGCGTCGGTCCGTGGAAGAGTTCCAGCACATGGGTGTTGCTGTCGAGCTTTTTCGTGGGCGCAATCGCGGCGTCATCGAACTTGGCGGCTTCGTAGGCGCTGGCAATTGCGTCCGCCAGTTCCTGCGCATTGAAATCATCAAGATAGCCCCGGAGGATGGTCAGCGCGCGGGCGCGGTAGTCGAGCTTGGTCAGCGCGGCAATGTCCGCCAGCGTCATCTGCGGGAACACCGCCGGGACATACAGACCGCCATCGGGCGCAAGACCGCGCAGGATGGCTTGGGACGCCGTGACGCAGGCGCCGCCGCGGGTGGAAATGAATGACATGGAAATCACGCTCCTATCCGCAGGGCGATGCCTGCTGGGTTGAGGGCAAGAAGGGGTTCTTGCCGAGTTTCTGCTTGCGGTTGCTGGGTTTCCTACCTATTATAAGAGGTAATTATGTTGCAGGGGGGCGCTCCTGCGGGAACGACAAGGGACAATGAAAACAGGAGAAGCCTGCACTCGCCCCCTTGCCCACTGCGCGCAAAATACCAAAAGGGCGGCGGCTTACATGCTCCGCCGCCCTCGTGGGCTGTTCCAATTAGATGATGTAGCCCTTGCAGAAGTCGGGCAGCGCTTCGGGATCGGCGCTGACGGACAGCACGAACGTCACATCATGCTTCTGCGCGTACTTTTCGAGGCTGTCGAAGAACCACTTCGCGTCGGCGAGGTCAATCTTGATCAGCTTGAGGAACGCGTCGATGAAGACGGTCTTGACGTCGTAGTTGCTGGCGAGCATACCGCCGAGGAAGCCGAGGAACATTTCCGCGCTGGAAACGCTGTACTCTTCGACGTTGACGAAACGAACCGCACGGTCCACTTCGTACATATAGCTGTCGTTCTTGTCGAGGAAAACGACGTTGCCGGAGCTGGTCTTGACCGCGTTGTTGGTCATGTCAATCAGCCGCTTGGTCTTGCCGGAGCCCTTCTTGCCTGCGATAATCTGAATCATGGGTAAACGCCTCCTTGTGAGTGAGAGTTTCGTATCTCTATTATAAACCATTTTGCGCCCGGATGCAATGCCTCTGATGAAATTCCTTTGTGTTCGGGAGAAAAATTCACCGCTTTTACGGTGACGTGTCCTCCTCGTTGCCGGGTGCATCTGTATCATTCGCCATGAGGGTCAATAAATCCTGCTTCTTCAGCGGCGGAAGTTCACGTTTTTCATGACCGGGGATGGACGTGTCGAGCTTGCAGACTCCGGCGCAGTCGCACCACTGGCAGGCGTTCCAGTCTCTGATGACGGCGGGGGACGGGGTGATTTCGCCGCTGCGGATGCGGTCGGCCAGCTCCGCCGCCATCTTCTTGGCGTGGGCAAGCAGCGCTGCCATTTCCTCCGGCGTGTAGCCATCAGACGAGGAAGCGACGCTGCTATCCGCATTAAAGATTTTCGTGAACGAATATCCCGGATTGGAATCCAGCGCTTCCACCACGTCCACATCCGCCAGCACAATGCCTTTCAGGTGCAGCTTTTTCGCAATCGCCTTTTCCGCGGATTCCTTTACATCCGCCGTATCTACCATCGGGTCTTGAATCGTGAAGTAGAATGCGCCCGCCGGATTGCCGTCCAGCCCCTCGCACGCGGCTTGCAGATACAACAGCAGCTGCAATTGAAGCCCGTACCATAGGCGCGTCGGGTCAATGTCGCGGTGGCTGCTCTTGTAGTCGGATACGAGCAGATACACGCCCTCGTCGCCCTCCCAGCGGTCGATGCGGTCGATTTTTCCGCGCAGGGCGATTTTCCGTCCATCATGCAGCGTCAGCACCACCGGGGGCAGCCCGTCCTCCTCGCCAAACACAACTTCCTCGCCGACGGTGCGGAAGCGGCTGTGCTGCGCGTGATGCGTGAACATCCATGCGGCGCGGTGCACCGTTCGGCGGTACTTCTCGCCCTGCAGGCGCAGGGACGGCGTTTCATTCAGCGGGCCATCTGCCCACGCGGTCGTCAGCGGCAGCAGCACCGTATCCATCAGCGCGTGGATTTTTTCGTCCGGCAAATCCGGAAAATCCGGCTCTTTCAGTGCAAGGGCAGCGTACCCCTCCATCGCGGCATGGTAGAAATCGCCCACATCCGCCGGGTCGAACTCGTACTCGCGGCGCATGACGGGCTTCAAGCCGTAGTTCACAAAGTGCCGATACGGGCACTGCGCGAAGCCCTCCAAGCGGCTGATGGACACCTTATCCTGCGTGAAGAGCCGCCGCGTGTGGTCGCGGGAGAGGAAAATCGCCGTGCCGTGGCGGTTCAGCGCATCCAGCACGGCCTGACAGCGGCTGTGCCACTCCGGGTCGAAATACAGCCAGCGCAGGACGTTCGCCCATTGCTCCGGAAGCGGCGTGTTCGTGTCGACAGCTTGCCGCAGGTGGTGCGGCAGTGCATCCAGCGCCATGGCGGGGGAAAGCGGCGCGACGTCGTTTGCCAGCACGCCGCCGGACACCGCCATATGCGGGAACAGCTGCGTCATGTCCTCCAGCAGCCCCGCCGGACGAAACGCCGTGCCGTCCTGCCCGCCCTGCGAACAGGTGACGGTCAGAAAGCGCCGGGGGAGGGAAAGCGTACGGTAGAAGTCCGACTGCCGAAGGGCGCACGTCTCCTGCTGCGTCAGGCCAATCGCGCGCTGTGCCAAGTCGCACAGCGTTCGCCGCTCTGTCTCGGATAGAAGCGAATCCGCCGTACTGCCCAGCACGCCGTCCTGCATCCCCATGACGAGCAGCGCGTCGATACGCCCGGTCATCAAATGGCCCGCTTCGCCAATCATCACCGTGTCTGGCTGCGGCGGCAGGGACGAAATCGACGCGCCTGTCAGGCCGGATTCCACGAACCGCGCCAAATCCCGCTGATTCGCCTTTTGCGTGCCAAGCAGCGCGTACAGCTGATCAAGCAGGGTCATCAGGATTGTCCATACCTGCCGATTCTGCGTCGCTTCCGCCGCCATCCCGCGCGAAAGCAGCGTTTCCTCGCGCGCCATCAGGCGGTCATACGCGTTCGTATCCTCCAAGAAGCGGAAAATCGCCTCGACGGAATCACCCGCTGTTTTTGCGCGGCGGAGCGCATCTCGAAGGGATTCCACGGACGAAAGCAGCCGGGCGCGCAGTTCATCCATATCTGCCGCGTCGTCGCCGTACAGGAACGGACGCAGCCACTTGCCGCGATTGATGCCGTGCGTGATGGCGTAGTTCTCCAGCGAATCGGCTTCGTCGCGGGTCAGGGAAGAAAAGCCGCTTTTTGCTACTTGCAGCACATCCGCGCGGAGGAATCCGCCGGAGATGCAACGCAGTGCGCCGACGAGCATTCGGCTGAGCCCGTGCCGCGCCGCGCTGTCCTTTCGCGCCTGATAGCAGGGAATCCCCGCGCTTTGCAGCGTGACGGCGAGGATGCCGGACATGCCCTGCGCATCCGCCAGCGCGACCGCCATATACTGCCACGGAATGCCGCGCTCGTGCCAGCTTTGCAGCGTCTGCGCGGCGAAAGCGGCTTCGGCATACGGGTTTGCGGCGGCATGGAGTGTCAGGGCGGACGCGTCGCCGGGGTACACCACGCCATCACGGGCGAACAGGTGCGCTTCGAGGTGGCGGAGGGCTTCGTCGCGCCCGTCGGGTTCGTTTGGCAGCCACTTCCACTGCACGGGAACGCCGCGCTGACGCAGCCATCCGGTCAGCTCCGCCGCACTTTTGCGCTGGGAGGCGAAAACGTGCCCGTCGCTTGCAGTGTCCTTGTCCATCGTGAACGCAACGACCATGCGGGCGCACTCCGGCGCAGCGGTCGCCAGCAGGACGCACAGCGGCGTTGGCAGCATGTCAAACTGGTAGACAAACACGGCGGCATCGCGCATCAGCCCGCTTTCCGGCAGCCGTTCCACCAGCTCAAACTGCTGCGTCGGCTCATCCTGAAAGCGCTCGGCAATCAGCGCGTCATACGTCTGCCAAAGCAGCAGCAAATCATGCGCCTTTGCCTTCAGTGCGCCGGATGGCAGCTCCTCCGCATAGGCGGCAAATTCTTCGCTTGACAGCCCCGTGCGCTGGAAGTCCATCAGCAGCGCGGACAGCTTCTCCGGCAGCCCGGGTGACAGCGCGACGCGGCGATAATAGTGCAGTTCCTCCTGCTTCAGGGAAAGCGCCTGCGCCAGCGCCATCCGCCGCCCGCTTTCGTTCAGCGCGGCTTTGGGGGAATGCCCCGCACTCTCGCGGATACGCCGACCCAGCCTGCGCGGCGACAGTACATCCAAATCCAGCAGCCCCGGCAAATTCAGCTGCTCCACCAGTTCCCGCTCGGCTTGCAGGGTGTACTGTTCCGGCACGAGCAGCAGGACGCGCTGACCAGCTTCGCGGCATTGGCGGATTTCTTCAAACAGGCGGGACTGCGTCTGCCCGGCGCGCGCGCCCCAGATTTCGACGGTGGTCATAAAATCCCCCTTACAAAGCGGCAAAGTCCGTTAAATAGCGAATCGCCTCCGCGTCATGGCGGCGGTTAAACCCATGCGCTCCGCCGTCAATCAAGTGCAGCTCCGCGTTCGCATACGCTTCCGCCGCTTTTTTCGCATAATCCGGCTTGACGATGCCGTCCGCCGTGCCATGGACAATCAGCACTCGCCCGGTGTATGGCGCAATCTCGCGGAAGATATCCATGTGCATGACGGCTTCGGGATAGCAGCGCCCCAGCAGCATCGGCCCGCAGTGAATCTTCTCTGGCAGATTTTGAGGGTCGAAGTGTGCAAACATCATGTGCCCTGCGCGCGCGTCGTCAGGGATGCAGAATGCCGGATAGAACAGCACGAGCCTGTCCACTATCTCCGGATGCTTCGCGGCGGTCAGTGCGGACACCATGCCGCCCTGCGAACAGCCCATCAGCAGCAGCGTTTCGCCGGTATAGGGAAGCGATTGCGCATAGCGGATGACGGCTTCCAAATCCTGCACCTCGGTCAGCACCGTCATGTCCGTTGTCGCGCCGTCACTTTTGCCAGTGAGAGGAACGCTGCCGCCGCAGAAATCGAAGCAGTACGCACAGTAACCAATTTTCGCCAGCTTACGAGCATAGTGTCGAACGGTTTGCTGATTCGCCATAAAACCGTGGCAGATAATGGCAATCGGGAGCTTTTCGCCATTCGGACGGTACTCCGTGCCGCGGATGGTCAAATCGCCGCGCAGACAGGAGAACGTCCGACGACGGATGGGGGAGGAAGAAAGCAGCATCGAAATCGCCTCACGGAAGATTGTTTCTTCTATTGTAGCATAGTCGCGCGAAAATGAAAAGATGGAAAACAAGACTTGAAGCGGCAGGGAGAAGCGTGTTATAATGGAGCGAACCCACAGAGAATGAAGGAGCACATACACGATGAGCAATTTCCGCCGACCGAAGCACCTGACCACCCGCCGAATGCAGGAAACGCGTCCGAATCCGCCGAAGGAGCAGGCGAAAGCGCAGCGTCCGGCGCGCGAAATCCGCTGGAACTGTCCCGTCGCGGCGAAATGCGGCGGATGCCAGCTGACCCGCCTGTCCTACGCGGAGCAGCTGCAATGGAAGCAGCAGCGCGTGACGGAACTGCTGGACGGAATTTGCGAAGTCCGCCCGATTCTGGGCATGGACGACCCGTTCCACTACCGCAACAAGGTTCATGCCGTGCTGTCAGTGGACAAGGCGGGCAAGCCCATCAGCGGCGTCTACGCCATGGGGACGCACCGCGTCGTGCCCGTGCGGCACTGCCTGATTGAGGATCGCCGCGCTGACCGCATCATCCAGACCATCGTCGCCATGCTGCCTGCCTACAAGCTGCGCATCTACAACGAGTACACGCACCGCGGCTTCCTGCGCCATATCCTCATCCGCACGGGGCATGTGACGGGGCAGATTATGGTCGTGCTGGTGGCAACGAGCCTTGAATTTCCGGGAAAAAAGGCATTTGTGCAGGAGCTGATTCAGCGCCACCCGGAAATCACGACCGTGGTGCTGAACTGCAACCAGCGCGAAACCAGCATGGTGCTGGGCACGAAGGAAATCACCCTCTATGGCGAGGGGTACATGGAGGACGAGCTGTGCGGCAAGCGCTTCCGCATCAGTCCGCAGAGCTTCTATCAGGTGAACGCGAAGCAATGCGAAGTCCTCTACCGCACGGCGATTGACGCGGCGCACCTGACAGGCGCGGAGACCCTGCTGGACGCATACTGCGGTACGGGTACGATTGGCTTGTGCGCGTCGGACGGCTGCAAGCAGCTCATCGGCGTGGAACTGAACGCCGACGCCATCCGCGACGCGAAGGAGAACGCCCGCCGCAACGGCGTGGAGAACGCGCGCTTCCTCTGCGACGACGCGGGGCGCTTCATGCAGAAGCTCGCCAAGGAGGGAAACGCGCCTGACGTGGTGATGATGGATCCGCCCCGCGCCGGCAGCGACCAGAAGTTCCTGCAAAGTCTGCTGATGCTGAAACCAAAGCGGGTTGTGTACGTTTCCTGCAACCCGGAGACCCTCGCAAGGGACTTGCGCGTGCTGGTGGACGGCGGGTATCGGGCGGAATGGGCAACGCCGGTGGATATGTTTCCGGGGACGGAGCATGTGGAAACCGTTATGTCATTGGTCCAACAAAATCCGGATGATATCGTCAAGGTCGGCATCGACGCGGACGAGTTGGCCGTCACCAAGGCCGAAAGCAAGGCGACCTACGGCGAGATACAGACGCGCGTCAAGGAACAGACCGGCTTGAACGTCACGCCGCTATACATCGCACAGGTAAAACGGAAGCATGGGATTATCGAGCGCGAATGCTACAACAAAGCGAAGTCCGAGAGCGCAAAGATGCTGATCTGCCCGCCGGATAAGGAAAAGGCGATTGAAGATGCACTGAGGTTCTTTGGGATGATTGCGTAACAGGTCATGACCTCAGCGCATATCAAAATGATCATATTTCAAACAACCATCACGGAAAGACGCGAGCAGTTCATGCTGTTTCGCGTTTTTCATTTCTGCCTTTACCCGCCATCTCTATGCATCGCTTTATTCACATAAAAGCAAGAGTAATTCTTCTTTTCGTATGTCTGTCGATTGCAAAGATGCAACATATATCGTATAATGATGGTGATACCGCTCGACAGCAGGAAGGTGAACCTTGATGGCAACAAGTTACAATAAGCTTTGAAAACTGCTCATCGACAAAGGGATGCGCAAGAAGGACCTGCAGCTCGCCGCAGGCATCAGCTCAGGCGTCATCATCAAGATGGGCAAAGGTGAAGCCGTCACCACGACAGTGCTTGCCAAGATTTGCAAAGCTCTCGACTGCAATATTGGGGATATCATGGAATTTGTCGATGACGAGGATTAACGCATAACGGAGATTCAGGAGGCCAAACCGATGGACGCTCGTATGCTCAACACGATTGCAAACTTTATCTGGGGTATCGCCGATGATTGCTTGCGCGATGTTTATGTGCGCGGTAAGTACCGCGATGTTATTCTTCCTATGACTGTTATCCGCCGTCTGGATGCTGTGCTGGAAGACACCAAGCTGCAGGTGCTCGAAATGAAAAAGACGCTGGATACTGCGGGGATTACCAACCAGTGGGGTGCGCTTTGCAATGTTGCCGGTCAGGCTTTCTGCAATTCTTCTCCTTTCTGCCTGCGCGATCTGACCAGCCGTCCGACGGCACAGAAGTTGAAGGTAGACTTCGAGGCATACCTTGATGGTTTCTCTCCGAATGTGCAGGAAATTTTGGACAAGTTCAAGTTCCGAAACCAGATCGACACCATGATCGAAGCCGACATTCTCGGCGCGGTCATCCAGAAGTTTATCAGCAAGGACATTAACCTCAGCCCGAAGCCGTGCGGCAATCTCCCCGGTCTGGACAACCATGCTATGGGCACCATCTTCGAGGAGCTTGTGCGCCGCTTCAACGAGGCCAACAATGAGGAAGCCGGTGAGCACTGGACGCCCCGCGACGTTGTGGAGCTGATGGCTGACCTTGTGTTTGCGCCCATCGCGGATCAGATCAAGGACGCCACCTATTCCTGTTATGAAATCAAGGTGGCGTGTTGAATACAAGAAATATGCGGATAGAAAATTGGTAGCAGAATTGGTAGTGGTTTCGGAAATTGGTAGCAGATGTACGCTGCGCTGCGCCTTTTTTTGTTTTTTTGGGGGAACAAAGAAAAGCTCCCGCTTTTGCACGGGAGCCGAAGTGTCAGGCCTGAATTTCCATACCGTTCTTGAACCGAACCATCACCCTGGCCTTGCTGTAGACTGTCATCCGTTCGACAAGGATATGGTAGGTCATCGGGTCGAAGGTTGTGGGAAGCGCCTCCTGCTTCATGAGCGTTCTCAGAAAATCATCAATGGCAGCCAGCCGGGTCTGCTTGTCGGAGATGGTTTCTTTCAGTTCTGCGCAGCGGGCCTTGAGGCTTTCGTAGCGGTCGCAGAGGGCATCGTGCCTTGCACGGTAGGCAGACTGGTCAAGCGCGACCATAGCGTTCTCGCGGATGCTTCGGGCGACCTGTTCTGCGGCGATACTCATCTCTGCTTCGACCTGCGCCAGCTCTGCTTCCAGCGCATCCGTGTCGAACACCGTGCTGCGAATGGCGTCAAAGCTGTCTCTGATCTCGTTGCGCTTCCCGACCAGCTTGTTCAGCGCGGAGAGGAACAGCTGCTTCAGCGTTTCCTCATCGAAATGGGGTGTGCCGCAGGGCTGATCGCCATCGTATTTCCTGTTGCATCGCCAGACTACCCGGCGATACTTGTCATTGGAATGCCACACCTTGGAGCCGTACATGCCGCCGCATTCCCCGCAGTAAATGGTGCTGGAGAAAACCCGGACGCCGCTGTGCCGGTTGGGGCCGGGCTTCCGCATCGAAATCTCCCGCTGCACCATATCGAATACATCCTCCGGGATGATGGCTTCATGGTCGCCGGTCACATAATACTGCGGCACCTGCCCCTGATTCTTCACCTGCTTTTTCGTGAGGAAGTCCTCGGTAAAGCACTTCTGCAGGAGCGCGTCACCCTTGTACTTCTCATTCTGGAGAATGCTCTGCACCGTCTTGGGGTTCCACCTGTCCTTGCCGCCGGGAGACCGGATGCTGTCAGCCGTCAGGCCTGCCGCAATGGTGTGGGGCGTGGCCCCCTGCAGAAACTCAGTGTAGATGCGCTTAACGATCTCTGCCTGCTCCGGATTCACCACCAGCTCACTGTTCTCCCCGCGATCGTAGCCCAGGAAGCGGCTGAAGGGAACCGAAACCTTGCCGTCTGCCATGCGCTTACGCTGACCCCAGGTGCAGTTTTCACTGATGGAGCGGCTTTCCTCCTGTGCCAGCGAGGACATGATGGTAATGAGCAGTTCGCCCTTGCTGTCGAAGGTCCAGATGTTTTCCTTTTCAAAGCGAACCTCGATGCCCAGCTTCTTCAGCCTGCGGACAACGTTGAGCGTATCCACTGTGTTTCGGGCAAAGCGTGACAGGCTTTTGGTGAGAATGATGTCGATCTTCCCGGCTTCGCAATCTGCCAGCATCCGGATGAACTCCGGGCGGCTGTCCATCTTCGTGCCGGTGATGCCTTCATCAGCATAGACGCCCGCGTATTCCCAGCCCGGCGTATTCTGGATCAGCTCACTGTAGTAGCTGACCTGCACGGACAGCGAATGCATCAGCCGTTCCGTATCCATCGAAACACGCGCATAGGCCGCGACGCGCTTTCGCTGAAGAAGGTCCGGCTTTTTCGCGTCGATCCGCATTATGGATTTGGCCATTGTACAGTAGCTCTTGACCTTGCTGGCTGATATGCCAAGCAGTGTGGCAATAGCCCTATAGCTTTTGCCTTCACCTCGCAGCCGGGTGATTCGTTCCTTTTCCTGTGCTGTCATTCGGCACCTCCTTCCGGGGAATCGTCCGGCGATCCCGCAATACGGAGAAAAGCACAGGCTTTTGAGGGGGGTGCCAAAAGAAAAAGGCGGTCAGCCGAAGCCAACCGCCAATGTGAAAGGATTATTGTGCTTTGCTGTACTTGCCGGACACCCAGCCCACGCAGCCGTTGACCACCACCGCGTGCCAGCCGTTTTCAGCCGTTGCCACCCATTCAAAGGTGTCACCGTTCTTGGCAGCGGTGATGCGGCTGTACTGCGTGCCGTTGCCGGTGCGAATGTTGACAGTGCCGCTGACGCAGGAGATCATGACCTGCCTGCCAGCAGGTTTCATCCCCTCCGGAATGGCAGTGCCGGGCTTCACCTCCTCAGGCGGCTCCGTATCAGGGGCGGTATCAGCCTTGTGGAATGACTCAAGAAATGATACAATCTCCGGCTATCGTTTTGCAATACAGCTTTCGTTTTACATTGGGTGCATTTGGTGGCAAAACGGGTGCGGTTGGGTGCAAAAAAAGCTCGGTGGGCGCAGCACTGAGCTTTCGTTTCCTAAAATGTACCTATGAAAATGGACAGATGAGTGGGTGCAAAATCCCGACATGCGGACAGTGAGGGTGCATAGAATTCCATATTGTGGACAGGCAGAGAGCAAAATCTCTGAACAGTGAACAGAGCTGGTGCGAAAAGCTGGATTCAACCACGACAGGAGTGTATAATTCCGATATGAAGGAAGGTTGATTGATCCCCCATCACAAGAGGTGCATCTGCTTATTTCTTTCTCACCCAAACGGAAACGCCCAACGGCGGCAGATTTTCCCCGTTCCCAATCACTTCTGTTAACAGGGGTGATACATGAACCTGCTGGGCCTGCTGGGTGTAGTTGAGCAGGAAGAACCACTCAGTATCCTTTGTGGAGCGGACAGCCAGTTCCACGCACTCCGGGCAGTCAATCATCTCTGCATAAGGATGCGCAACCCCTGCCCTTTCCAAGAAAGCTCCAGCCAGCGCTTCGGTAAAGCCGGTGCCCGCGTACCATGCACAACCGCCCTGCGGATAGCCTTTTTCGCACAGTGCGGCCTCCCCTTTGAGCCAGCCGCTGTCATACCTGGCCAAGACCTGGCTGCCGTTGGCCTTCAGCGTTTCCTGGAATCCAGTGGCAGCATAGGACGCTCCGTCCCATAGCAGCGCGGCTTGCTCCTCCGGACGGGGCAGGGAATATTCTTCCACTGTCACTCCGCATAACGCAGCGGCATAACCCGGCATGGGCATGGTCACGCATCGGCCATATTGATCTTTGTACCCCGTTCGCGCGCCCATAACCAGCTTGCCACCAGCATGGCAGTACGCTGTCAGAACTTCCGCCATTTTCTCTGGCAGGATAGCTGCATGGGGCAGGAATATCAGCTGATAATCGGCGAGATCGTCCGCCGTCATCTGCTCGCTCCAGGGCTTGATGTCCAGAGGCGTATGCGTATGCTGCGCGGCGGCAAAGATGGCCCGGCTGGATTGATAACTCATGGGGCCATACCACTTGTCGCGTTCCCCGTCCCACTCGTTCAGCCAGTCCGTCAGCAGAAGCACCCGGGCCTGATAGCGGCTGCCTGCCAGGCCGTTCAATCGCTTCGTGTCCTGGTGAATTTCGCCAAGCTCCTTAAGACGGCGATTGTCCCGGCTGTCATAATCCAGAATGCCATGCCAGTACATTTCCGTTCCATAGCTGGCCGTCCGCCAGCGGAAGTAGCTGACATAATCCGCACCGTGGGCAATGGCCTGCATTGTCCACAGCCGCATCTGTCCGGGCAGCGGCATGGGGCTGAGCATCACATGATCCCAGCCGTGAGCGCCACTCTGCTGCTCCATAATGGCGAAATTAGGGGAGAAGCCCCGCACGGTGCTTAGCGCGTAGGAACTGGCGCGATCCTTCATATCTCCGCCGTCGCTGCCGTTGATGCCGCTTTGACCGTAGGCAAAGTTGGGGTAGTTATCGTAGCTGTAGAAGTCCAGGACGCGGCTGGTCAGTTCGTCGTTTCGCAGATGACCAAACATGCCGTTGGTGGTGATGAAGCGGTTGCCAATATATTGCCGCAGAATATCCACCTGCATTTGGGCAAAGGCAATGGCGCTGTCGGAGATGAACTCCTTCTCCAGCAGGGACAGGTGAGGATTGCCCAGCGCAATCACCGGGCGTTCCAGGAAAACCTCCTCCCAATCGGAAAAGCTCTCGCTCCAGAACCGGCCGCCGATGGCATCGTTCAGCGCCTCCACAGTGCCAAAGCGCTTTTTCAGCCATGCCCGGAAGGCTTTGTGGTCAGCCTCGGAATAGAATACGTTGGTTTCACAGTTCAGCTCATTGTCGATCTGCCAGCCAATGATGGCAGGATGATCGCCGTAACGCTCCGCCAGCTTGGTAACAATCCGGCGCACATAAGCATGATATACCGGGGAATTGTAGTTGTAGTGCCGGCGATGACCGTGGCGGTACAGGGTGCCGTCCTGCCGGGAGTTCAGCACTTCGGGATGGGCATGGGTCAGCCAGGCAGGCGGCGTGGCGGAGGGTGTTCCCATAATGACCTGCATCTTTTCCTCTGCCGCCAGCGAAAGGAACTCGTCAAACAGCGAGAAATCCCAGGTATCGTCCTTAGGCTCAATCACGCTCCAGGCGAACTCAAACACCCGCACGGTTTCGATGCCGTGGGCCTTCATGCGGCGTAGATCGCTCTGCCACATTGTTCGGGGCCATTGCTCCGGGTAATAGCATACGCCCAGGGCAATATGATCCAAATGAACACACTTTTCCATGGAATTCCCTCCTTGATTGTTTACGGAAGCTGAGGCCGCCAGCAATCCAGCCAGTCAATTTGGGGCATGTCTCGCTCCCAGCGGATGGGCAGCCATACATACAGCGCCTTGGACGTGTTGGCGGATTGCAGCATGGGACTGTTCATCAGTTCCCGCTTCTCTTCTGGCAGCACATGATACTTTTCGGGTTCAAAATGGGCGGCAATCGCCCGCTCGAACAGGTCAGCTCTGTGGGCATCCACCGGGTAATCCGGTACCCAGCGATCCGCCATGGCGATGAGCTGGTCTGTACCCTCCACGCGGAACACCTTGCTAATCTGGCTGTTGAAGGAAGCGCGGCTATCGTCGTTCACATGCGGATTCCCCAGGGAAACAAAGGGCTCTTCCCAGGAACCCGATACGGCGCTGTCGCTTCTGTTGGGAATGTAGCCGCTCATGCCGCTGGTGAGCATGTACATTTTGCCCGTATGCTCAAACACGGCAATTCCTTCGCGGGTAAAGGGCGAATGCAGCCCGCCGTATTGGCGGCTGACCTCTTCCTGTACGTTCAGATAATCCGCTGTCAGCGCATAGCCCACCACATCGCTGTGATTGATGCTGACATAGAGATATGCCTTCCCGGATGCAGAATCCTGCACCATATCGAAATCACCCGCCTCGCCGCCCTCCGGCCGCAGACAGGGATTTTCCATCTGATAAGGGCCCAGCAAACGCTCCGATGACAGTACGACAAAGCAGGCGTCTTTCCCGGACAGTTTCAGCCACAGCACATAGCGTCCCGTTTGCGGACAGCGCAGGATGTGGGGACGATCTACCCGCTTGGACGGATGCAGCGGCGATGCGGGATCATCCACATCGGGCTCAACAAGATACCCATCGTCCTGCCAGTTGCACAAATCGCGGGACGAATAAACCTTGATTCCCCAGGTCCATACATCGCTGGTACCGTCGGTATGCTCCTTGTTTTCGCCGTACCAGTAGTAGACGCCGTCTTCATAGTAGACAGCGCCGCCGTGGGCCTGGATGGCGTTTCCGTTGGTGTCCAGCCAGGGCTGACCGGGGAAGATGCTTTCCTGACGCATGATTATACCTCCTTGGGAATCTGATTCAAGGCATGGTTCAGTTCCTTGACCATGTCCGGCGTGATAGCCTTTCCGGTCTGCTTGAGCAGCTTTTGCAGAGGCATTTGATCCATCTTGCGTTGAGCGGCCTCAGGAAGTTGAACGTTCTTCGCCACGTCGCCGTAGGAGCTGCGGGCTTTCGCCATGATGGCGGACAACAGCTTGGCGGCAGCCGGGTTTCGCTTCAAGTCAGCCATGGTGTCCATAATCGAATAATAGCCTTCCCGCATTAGCTCCCCGGGCTGATCAAACCAGTTGACCACCTCGCTGCCCTCCATGCGATAAGCCGGGTCAGGCGCGTCCGCCTTGCAAACGCGGATGGAATCTGTGCAGCTTCCTGCTATGGCTTGAATCTCATGCTCTCCGGTCAGTGGAATATGGAAGCGGGCAATCTTGTCAACCTCCTGTTCGCCTATCGACTGTCCGTCCACAAGCAAGGTCACCTTGGGCTGATTGGTGTACACCTTGATTTCCGTTTCGGCCTCCGCACGGTTGACGTATCGCCTGCCGCAGAGATGGACAAACGGTTCGTCGGAGAGATAGGCTTTGTAGATGTAGAACGCGTCCTTGCGGATTTTGCGGTCAAAGGTGACAAGCCCTTTCTGATTCTGTCCGGGCTTTCCACCCTCGTTCCGGCCGTCAGCGCCGAAATCAAACATATTCCAGCAGTACATGGCCCAGATATAGGGGCGTTCCTGCCACATTTTCAGCATGTGTTCGTGATACACCGCCTGGTAACTCTCCGTCCAATCACCACGTTCCGGGTTAGGCGACTGATAAGCGGGATTGGCGTCCGCGCCGTATTCCGACAGGCCGATCACCTCATTCGGATGCTCGGCGTGATAGGCGTCAAACCAGGCGTCGTTATCCTCCAAATCCCCCAGATACCAGCCATAATACAGGTTATAGGAGCGGATGTCAGTCAGGCGCACCAGGGGATGATGGTGATCCAGCATAAAGGCGTGAGCCATGGTCGTTGGCCTGGTTCGATCAAGCCGATGGCAAAGATCGTTCAGCAGCCGGTGATTTTCCATTAAATCATCGTTCACACCGCCAGACGCGGTGATTTCATTGGACAGCCCCCAGCAGACAATGGATGGATGATTGCAGCATTGGGTAATCAATTCCCGCATCTGGGACAGCGTGTTCTCGCGACCGTTGGCCATATGTTCAGTGATGTACGGAATCTCCACCCACACGATCATGCCCTTCTGGTCGCACAGATCATAGAAAGCCTGCGCGTGCTGATAATGGGCCAGGCGAATGGTATTGGCCCCCATTTCCAGCATGATGTTCATATCCTCTTCCATCATGGCTTCCGTGATGGCACTGCCAACGCCCTGTCTGTCTTGATGCCGGGCTGCGCCGCACAGGGGATAGCGGCGGCCATTGAGCAAAAAGCCCTGCTGCGGATCAAAGGCAAAGGAACGGCAGCCGAAGGAGACGCTAACCTGATCGCCGCTGGAAAGCGTTGCGGTTGCGCGATACAGATAGGGGTCGCGCTTACCATCCCACAGATGCGCATTGGAAATCAGCATCTGTGCCCGCGCCTGATTCCCTTGAACCGCGCTGCGCACTTCACCGATTCCCTCTACGGAAAACACGACCGTTTCTCCGTCGTCTGCATGCTGGGTGTGGGCTTCCAGCGTCACCAGCGCATCCGGGCCTTGCATTTCCGCCGTCACAAACAGACCGCTGCTGCTGTCTGACAAGTCAAAGCTCACTTTGGGGATCGTTAGCAGCCAAACTGGACGATACAGTCCGCCATAGAAGGTAAAATCGGCTTTCTGCGGATACACCCGGTCGTTTTTGCTGTTGTCCACCGATACCGCAAGAACATTTTCAGCCTGCAAATGATCGGTCAGGTTGACCCGAAAGGTGGCATAGCCTCCATCATGGGTGCAAAGAAGGTTGCCGTTCAAAAACACCTGTGCCGACATGGCCGCACCTTCAAACTCCAGCCAGACTTCTTCTTCCGAGGAATGCGCTGGCATAGGAAAGCGTTTGGCGTACCAGCATCGACCGCGATGATAGTCGTTCCCGCCATCCGTGCCGTCCTGGGCATTCCAGGTGTGGGGCAGCGTAACGGGCTCCGTGGCCGCCTCGTCAGCCTGCTCAACGCCCACATCTTCCCGAATAAAGCGCCAATCCGCACAGAAATCCACCTTGCGTCTCATGAACATGCCTCCTTACCCGTAGTCTTCAATGCGCCATTCATCCTGCCAGTCGATGACGGGCTTGTCCCCCTCAAAACGGATGGGCAGCCACACATAGTCCGACATGGAGGTGTTGGCCTTGCCGTCCTCCGGAATGTGCTTTTTGCGTTCGGGGATGGTCTTGTCCATCTCCGGGTCAAACCAGCTCTGGTATAGCTCGGCGTAATCCTCATAGGCCAGATGCTGATACGCGGGCTGCCAGCGGTCAGCGCAGGCAATGTATAAGTCCTTCTTCCCCGGCACCTTGAAAACGGAGGATATCTGGGAATGGAAGGAGGTGTGGCTTTTGTCCGCTGGATGAGGATTGCCCAGTATCGTATAGGGGCCATGCCAGCTATCGGCCACGGCGACCTCCGAGGGATTGGGCAGATACCCCGTTGTGCCGGAGGTCAACAGATAATGCTTTCCCCTGCGCGTAAAATGCGCCGTGGCTTCCCGGACAAACGGCGGGAAGGGGCGGGGAAAATGGGTGCTGTAATAGCCCGTTACGTTGGTGTAATCCTCCGTCAGATCAGCGCAGATGGTCTCGGAGTGTACGCGCTCAAAGTAGTAATAGGCTTTGCCGTCCGAGGCCACAGCCAGATCGAAATCCCCGGCGCTCATGCTCAGCGGACGCAAACCTGTACGGACGATGGTATAGGGGCCGAGCAGTCTTTCCGATGTCAGCACGTTGGAGCGCTGGGTGCCGTCCTTGCACATGATTTTGAGCCAGCAAACGTACTTCCGAGTCATCCGATTGTAGATGATATGGGGCCTGTCCATCATGGACGTGGGATGCAGGGGCGAGGCAGGATTGCCTTCATCGGGCGGGATCATCAGCCCTTCATCCTGCCAGTTATACAGGTCTTTGGAGGAATAGCAGCGCACACCCCAATGCCAGATGCCGTTCTGCCCATCGGTATGCTCCTTGTTCTCGCCGTACCAGTAGTAGACGCCGTTTTCATACAGAATCGACCCGCCATGGGCTTGAATGCGCTTTCCTGCCGTATCCAGCCACACCCGGCCGGGATGAATGGATGTGTACATGTTTATTCCTCCACAATGACGCGAGCCCGTGCCAGGTTCAGCACCTGGGTAAAGAGTGCGTCCGAATCACCCTTGCGCTGCATTTTTACCCGAACAGCCGCAAAGTAGGTGCCAGGCTTGGCATAGGTATGGGTAACGGAAGCTGAATCGTGGTTCAGCACGCCCACGACATCAAAGAAATCTTCCTGAGAGCGGTCGCCAAAATCGAAATCCAGCGCGGTAATTTTGCCTGCCTGCTCCGGCGCTTGAGCGGAGGCGGTTAGGGTGACGATTTCCCCCACCTTTACATGGGTGCATACCGCACCATTGACCAGCAGCACGGGAACCGGCTGGATGCCGCGCCGTGCCCTGGCGCTGTCCGGCACAACAATTTGCCCGTCCTCAAGGCGGTAATTGGTGGTGGGAAGAGGCTCGACACCGCGCTCCACCCAGTCGCTCACGTCCAGCAGGGCCTGATGCAGCGCGCCCAGATAATTCACGACCTGCGTGTTCCGCTGGATGCCGTCATCGCCGTGCAGGCAGCGATCCATATACCACACGCGCACATGGCTGTCAGAACCCAGGGCTTCCGCAATCTTTCCTCTGTACCAATCGGCGCACCAGGGGCAGGTGGATTCATCCATCAGCGATTGAATCACGATCACCTTGCCTTGAATCTGGCCGTCCTGCACAGTGCCAGTGCCTGTCATGGAATAACCGAACACGTTCCTGCGCTGGGGCAGGGTTGGTTGACCCTCAGCGTCCCGGAACTGATCCCAGGCGTGAAAAGCAGGGTCGGCAGGCACCTGATGTCGATAGTAGGACTGGATGGCGATGAAGTCGGAATTGTCCAGCGCGACCCTGTCGCCGGGCTGAATCAGGTCAAGCACGGCGGCAATATCGTCCACACCGAAACACATACCCAGATACAGCCTGTTTTCCTCGTCGTGATCGAGTTTCAGAACCTTGCCTTGCGCTTCGCCGGACAGGATGGTGATATTTACGCCCTCCACATAATCAGAATGCTCCGGCACGGATTCAAGCTCCAGATAGGCGCTGTTGCCGCTGGCCAGTAGCTTCTTCCAGGCGTCGTCCACACCGTTGAAGCCCGTCTTGTCCGTTTCCTCCTTCTCCGGCAGGTGAACGGACTTGATCACGCCCTCAAAGCGCACCCGATCTGTCGCCGCGCCACACAAGCCGTCTGCGCCTTCGTAGCCGGGCAACGTCCAGAAATCCGTAAAATAGCTGGGGTCAGCCTGCTTCATGCCGGGCAGCAGGACGGGCAGGGAGCCAGGGTCGATCCTGCCTTCTGCCTCCAGAAACCACGCCCTGGGCGGGAAACCCATGCGGGTCAGCTCCCGCAGCATTTGCGCTTCGTCATTCGTTAAGTCCTTGTAGGGGTCGCCGCTGCCGCCCGCATCCATCGCATCCACAATTTTGGAAAACGCATGGCGCAGCACCCGCTGTCCCTGAGCGTGCATGGTGATGGTGTTGGGCAGGGATACCGGCGAGCCAATCACATAGGGGCAAGCGCCGTCCCAGGCATTCGTGTTTTCAATGCAGGCCATGGTTTTGTATCCGCCGCCGCTTCCGCCGAACACATAGCCATAGGGCCGCGGGCAGCCGTACAGCTCCATGGCAACCTGCCGGGAATACTCCGCTGCCGCTGCACTGGACTTATATACAATGGTGGAATCCGGCCTTCCGGCAAACATGGCGGAGGAACCCATGTTGGTTTCCACGAAGTACGCGCCATGGAGCAGCGCGAAGGAAACGTTATCTTGCAGGCCGTGATGCTCCAGGGACGCGACCTCCTCGTCCGGCCCAGGGAACGGCGAGAGATATTGGAAGAATCTTCCCCGATAGGCGTCCTTCCTGGGGAAGCAGAAAACAAACTTGACCTTTGTTCCCTCAAAGCTGCCGTGAATATAGAGAAAAGGAATTTTCTGGCCATCCATCAGTGTTCGAACGCGTTCTTCTTTTTCATCAATCACCGGACGCGCATAGGTGGGGTCCTCCAGCGCGTGATAAATCAGTTTCTCCATCGTATACACCGCCTATCATACAGGATGGGTTTATTATAAAAAACTACGCCATGAAAGAAAATGCAATAAATCGGCAGGAAGGAAACAAATTGGTGCAAGTGATAGAATTGAACGAAAAAGTGCCCCTATTCGCTAATTTTTCTATATCGGAGCAAGTCTGCAATTTGTATAATGTGGCTACAAACCGGATGCAAATGAGCATCCAAGTGAGAAAGGGGTACGAATTTCATGATGAACACGATGAGAAAAAGCATTTCCCTGTTGCTGACTCTGCTGCTGACCTTCTCCCTGGTCAGCGTTGCAACGGCGGAAGGAAATCCTGTGCTTGAAGGCGTATATGATTTGGAGAAGAACGACTTCGGCATGGAAACCTTCTACCACTTCAATGCCGACGGCACCTATTACGCATCCTTCTTCATGGGCGCTGTGACCGACGCGGGCACCTATGAGATCAAGGACGAGGAGCTGGCATACATGGTCAGCGCAGGCGCAGACGGAACTGCCGGTACCGAGGATGACGAAATGGCCACCGCGACCCAGATTGTCGAGCTGGTCTCCTATGTGAATCCCACGCCCGTCAAGGTGGCCTATGTGGACGGCAAGCTGGTGGACATCTCTCTGGCCGGCATGGCGAATCACCGCACCATGGCGCTGACCGAGGGCAAGGCTTACGACGCCTCCACCGAAACGCCCATCAAGGTTGTGAACCTGTATGCCGATAATCTGGAGGGCAACACCCTGACGCTGTATCATGACAAATCCTTTGTGGATTACACGGGCGAAATGGGCATCTACGGCACCTGGGAAAAGAATGAGGACGGCTCCTACACCCTGACGGATGAGGATGACGAGGACAACGTCTTTACCCTGACCTGGAACGAGGACGGCACCGCTTCCTACAGCCTTGGGGACGGCGAGACCAAAGACCTGACCACCTCCATTGGCCCTGTGGCGTTCAATGTGTTCAAGGCCGAGAATGTGCAGGTAGCCACCGCCGATACGACCATGGGTGCGAACCTGACCCTGAACTGCTACGATGACGGCACCTGTGTGCTGCTGGTGAACATCACCGCCATCGGCATGGAGCTGGAGGCCGACAAGGGCACCTACACGGTGGCCGATGTGTTCAACTACACCTTCAACTTTGAAACCGCCGGTGAAATCGCAGGCCAGCCCGATTGGGCCAGCGCCACCACCTCCGGCATCGGGGTGAACGTTCCCTACGCGGCCACCGTTCAGGCGATGGGTTCCGATCTGGTGATCGATGCCCAGCTGGCTGGCACGGCTTCCATCGCTCAATAATCACGCTTTTGCGGAAGAAAGCCGACGCGTTTCCTTCCGCATTGTTATTTTCTGAGGAGGTGCCCCATGGTAAGAAGCTCGACAATGCCATCGCCCAACCCCCATGACAAGGTGAAGAACACCTGGAAGCGGGATTGGGCCAGAAACAAGACCGTCTACCTCGTCTTTGTCCCCGTGGCGATCTACATCATCGTCACGCATTACCTGCCCATGTTTGGCATTGTGATGGCCTTCCAGGATTTCAGCCTGTCCAAGGGCGTTTTCGGCAGCACCTTCGTCGAGCCTGATAATTTTGTGGAGCTGTTCACCGGCGACGCGTTCCTCAACGCCTTCAAAAATACGGCCATCATGGCCGCGTTCTCGCTGGTGCTGGGCTTCTTCCCCGGACTCATTTTCGCGCTGATGCTCTCGGAGGTGCGGAACAAAACCTTCAAGTGCACCATCCAGATGATCTCCTATCTGCCCAACTTCGTGGCCGCGGTGGTCGTGACCAACCTGGTCAAGCTGTTTCTGGGCAATGACGGCCCCCTGACCGCGCTGCTCACCGCTTTGGGCCTGCCCCAGCAGAATTGGCTGGCCAATGCCAATCCGCCTGTGTTCTGGCTGATTCATACCTTCATGGGCATTTGGCAGAGCCTGGGCTTCGGCTCAATCCTCCTCATGTCCGCCATTGCCAATATCAACGGGGATATTGTCGAGGCTGCCGCCATCGACGGCGCCACCCGGATGCAGCGCATCCTGAGAATCACCATTCCCTGCATCGCGCCGATTCTCGGTATGTCCTTTGTGCTGAACATCGCGATTTCCTTCCGTACCATCGGCGGCAATGTGCTGCTGCTGTATATGCCGCAAACCTACTCCGTAGCCGATTGTCTGTACACCTACACCCACCGCATGGCTTTCGGTTCCTCTCCCGATATGGGCCTGTCTGCCGCCAGCAACCTGTTCCAGTCCGTGCTGGGCACCGTGCTGCTCATCGGCGGCAATGTGCTGGCCGGGAAGATCAACCCCGACTCGCAGTTGTTCTAAAGGAGGAAGAAACATGCAGATCAGAAAGAAAAAGCGCATTCGCGAGGGCATGGTGGAGCATCTGACCATTGGCAATCACATTGCAAATTGCATCATTCACTTCTGCCTGATCATGGTGGCGGTGATTTCCCTGCTGCCCATGTGGCATGTGCTCATGTCCTCCGTTTCCGACGGTTTCAGCCTGCTTTCGTACAAGGGCGTAGCCGTTGTCCCCGTCGGCAAGCCCACGCTGGAGGGCTATCGGCTGATTTTCCGGGACGCTTCCGTGTGGATTGGCTACAAGAACACCATCATCTATGTCGCCGGAACGGTGGGGCTTGGCTTTCTCCTGAACGTTCTGGGCGGCTATGCCCTCAGCCAGCCCACCAAGGGCAAGGGCATCATGTATGCTTTCCTGTTTGTCACCATGCTGTTCAGCGGCGGTATCGTGCCCACCTATATGGTGATGAATACCCTGGGGCTTACAGGCAGCCGGCTTTCCATCATTCTATTGGAGGCGACCCAGACTTTCTACCTGATTTTCGCCGCCAAGGCCTTTGCGGCAGTGCCGCTTTCCACGGTGGAGGCCGCGCGGATAGACGGTGCGGGACATTTGCGGGTGATGTTCCAGATCATGCTGCCCCAGGCGAAGGGGATGTTCTTCATCACCTTGCTCAACACCTTTGTCGGTGCCTGGAACTCCTGGTACAACGCCTCCATCTATGTGCCTGCGGATAAGACCAAGTGGCCCATTCAGCTTTTCATCAATGAAATGACGAGTGCGAACGTCAATTTCCTGGAAACGGCCACCCCGAACTACAGCCGTTACCTGATTCAGTTTGCCGTGATCGTGGTAGCCACGCTGCCCATCATGGTGGCGATGCCCTTCTTCCAGGATAAGATTGAAGCCGGTCAGCTGCAAGGCGGCGTCAAGGGCTGATCGTGAAAGGACGGGAAAATATGAAAAGAGAATTCAGCCTCAAGCAGATCATGCAAATGATTCTCGTCTGCTTGCTGCTGGTCGCGGTGGTCTATATTTTCTACCGGGCGGACCATGCCGAACTGTCCCAGCTGAACGGGCCGGTGACCGCGTCCCAGGGCGCTGCGCCCCTTGAAAACGAAAGCGACCCTGCGCTGCGTTCCTTCACCTATCTGCTGGACAAGGGCGAAAGCACGGAGTATTACCTGAACTATGAGGATAACCCCGTGATGCGCTATATTGCCAACTACAAGACCTTTGAGGCCTCGGACGGCACGCAGCAGCGGGTGTTGATGAGCTTCCAGGTGCCGCCCGCCGGCAAGGAGGCCGACAACCTGAGCCTGCTGGTTTCCACCCAATCCTACCCGGATGTGATGAGCATGACCTACTTCGGCGGCTCCCTGGCGGAATTGTATGAGGCGGGCAACATCCTCGACCTGGGACCCTACATCGACCAGTATATGCCCAACTATAAGGCATGGTTGGAGGCGAATCCCCAAGTGATTGCCACCACGCCGGTGGGCGATCAGGACCTCCACCTGACCCTCACGGGTATCCGGGCCAATCTATCCGCTTACGATCTGTTCGCTGGCTGGTGCTACCGCCGGGATTGGATTGTGCGCTATGGCGTGCAGCCGGATATGCTGTTTGATCCCATGGCGGACAGCGAACCCCGCCCCAATCCCAAGGCAGGCCAGACGTTTTCCGGCCACTACACGCTGGACAAGGACGGCAACGCCATCGAATCCGCTACGCTGGAGAAAAACGTCAACGGCGACAGCTGGGTGGATGACGTCATCTTCCCCAGCGGAAACACCGACCCCATCTACATCAGCGACTGGGAATGGATGTTTGAAATCTTCGAACGGGCACTGAAGGAGCAGGGCATCGCTGATGGCTATGTGACCAGCGTGTACTATCCCGGTTTTAATCAGAACGGTGATCTGGTCAGCTCCTTCGGCGGGGGCAGCCCCTGGCTCTGGTATGACGCCGAGCATAACGAAGTCAAGTTCGGCGGCGATTCCGACACCTTCAAGACGTATTTGGCGTGCATGAACGCCTGGTGGAACCGCGGCTGGATTGACAAGCAGTTTGCCGAGCGCTCCGGCGATATGTATTACAAGATCGACGATGTAACGGTGCGTTCCGGCAAGGTGGGCTTCTGGCAGGGCAGTGTATCCACCCTGGGCAGCCGCATCAGCAATGCGTCCCTGCCCTATACGGAGGGCGCGGTGGTTTTTGGCGCGGCCAACCCCATCAACGATGTCTATGGCGGGCCCGAGCAACAGCTGAAAATCCCCAATACCTTCTTTGGCACGGCCAAGTACGGCGGCTCTGTGGTGGTGACGGACAAGGCCAAGGAGAAGGATTTGGCGCTGCTCTTCCATTGGCTGGATTACTTCTACACGGAAGAAGGCGCCATGCTGTACAACTACGGCCTCAGTGCCGAGCAGCAGGCTCAGCTTCAGGACGCGACGTATCTCCGATTCGGCGTTGACGCAGCCTATACGCTGGTGGAACGCGACGGCCAGCAGATGGTGCGCTTCCATGACCTGCTCAAGGTCAATGACGGCAACATCCGCACAGCCATGAACGGCTCCCGCGTGATGGGGCTGAGTTCGCCCATGCTGGTGGATTACGGGGATACAGACACCTATGTTCAGCACTGCATCGGACAATGGGATTTGTACAAGCCAATCGGCTTCATGGCGCTCTATCCCTTCAACCATCAGCTGCCCGTCAAGGCTGTGCAGAGCAACAACAAGGTGTATTCACGAATTGTCAACGAGTATATGTATGTGCAGGTGCCGCAGTTCATCACGGGCAAGAAGAATTTGGAGAGCGATTGGGATACCTACTGCGCCGACCTGAAGAAGCGCGGCTACCAGAAGGTGCTGAAATCGTTCAACGAGCTTCTCCAGGAAAGCGACGCGGAATAACCCGTTGCCAGACGAAAAAGAACCTGCTATAATGTTCTCATGGGATGGGGCGGAAGGCTCCGCCTCATCCTCACCATGAAATCGTGGGGGAACATGATGAACGAAGAAATGCTTTTGACGAATATCTATGTGCGCAGCCGGGTATTTTCCGGCCTGATACACAGCGCCTGCGGCCTCAGCTGTTGGTGCTTTTCCGTCACGGGGGAGAAGCTGTTCTTTTCCACTTGCCCGGATGAGCAAGAGTTCCTGTTGTTCCTTCGTTCCAGCGGATGCCTGGACTACGCGACCGGGGAACAGGTGCGGCGCGACCGCCCGGTCATTCTCAGCGATTCCATCGGCATCATATGGGGCGCGGAGTACATGTGGAAAAACGGCGCGCCGGAAGAGCTGATTATGATTGGCCCCATCTTCAACAGCAGCAGCTCCTTCCGCAGCATTGAGACGGCGCTGCACCGCCTGACGCTCTCCCAACAGGCACGCAACATGCTGCTGGAAAAAATGAAAAAGATACCCGTGCTGTCCATGGCAAACTTCGGCCAGTATGTGCAGATGCTGCACTACATGCTGTTCCAGGAGGAGATTCAGCGCCAGGAATTCCAGTTCCAAACCGTGATTGAGGACGGGAAAAACATCTACCGTCACCTGGGCGACGAGCTGGACGCGGACGGCGGCTGGGATTCCACGAATGTGGAGCGCATCCACATGACGGAGGAAACGCTGCTGCAAATGATTCGGGAGGGCAATCTGGAATACAGGAACGTGCTGGATCGGCTCACCGGACTGGAGCTTCCCGTGCAGTTCCCGGCGGCGGGACAGTTCCGGCGCCTGAAAAACGCCCTGATGATTTTCTGCGGGCAATGCACCCGCGCCGCGATTCAGGGCGGCATGCCTCCGCAGACCGCATTCGCGATGGAAACGGAGCATTGCGATCGCCTGGAGCGCGCTGCCACCATGACGGAGTTGCTGACGGTCAATCGCCGCATGATGGAGGATTACATCCGCAAGGTGCATGACCTGCGAGCCACTCCGGACGTTTCCAAGCCGGTGAAGCAGTGTTGCGACTACATTCGGCGTCATATTCTTCAACCCCTGGAGCTGTCCCAGATTGCGCGGCATGTGGGCTATTCGGAGTATTACCTGTCCAAGCGATTCAACAGAGAGATGGGCATCAGGGTGGTGGATTTCATCAAGGACGAGCGCATCAACCTGGCCAAGATCTGGTTGGTGACCACCTCGAAGTCCGTGGATGAAATCAGCGAAACGCTGCAATTCAACAGCCGGAATTACTTTGGCAAGGTGTTCTGCGAGAAGGTCGGCATGACACCCAGTGCCTACCGCAAGCAGCTGCGGGACCGGGAAGAAGAAAATCAATAGGGGGTCTACTGATGAAGAAGCTCAAACCCGGCATTGACCCGGTGGCATTGATGAAGGCCGTCAAGCAATGCGACGGCGACGTATTCTTCCTTACGAAAAACGATCAACTTGATCTGAAAAGCGTGTTGTCTCAATATGTGTTCATCTCATTGCTTGCACACACCAGCCCTGAAAGCAGCGGGCTGGAATGTACGAAGGAAGAGGATTACGCCCAGATTGCCGCTTTTCTGGCCTAATACGATTTCCAGATTCACCTGCGCCATCTGCTTGCGCCTTTTCCCTTCTGGCGTCCGCTCATTCCACTTAGCGTAGCGCTGCGTTTCATTCACGTTAGCCAGAATGAAAAATTCGCGGCGCATCTTGGCGCATTCTTATCTGGAAATAGTATAAGCCTAAGCCGGTGTTTCCTATGGGGAGCGCCGGCTTTTTACTTGTGCGAAAAATGGAACTTATTCGCTAATTTGTTTCTATTCTTTTGATTCGGAATTCTGTATAATCTTCTTATCTTGATGGATGGGAGGAATATCCCCATGAACGCACAAAACTGGAACACGGATTGGCAGTTTGAGGCCGTGCAGACGGGCAGAAGCTATCCCGTCACGCTGCCCCATGACGGCATGATTCATACCGATCGCGACCCTTCCATCCGCAATTACTTTTTGTCCGCCGGATTTCTGGGGGAAACCTACCAATATACCAAGCGCTTCTTTGCGCCCGCGCAGTGGCGGGGAAAAACGGTTCTTGTCGAGCTGGAAAGCGTGTACTGCAACACGACGGTTGCCCTGAACGGCAAGCAGCTTGCCGACCATCCTTATGGCTTTACGCCAATCGTAGTGGATTTGACCGATCAATTGCGTTTTGGTGAGCACAACCTGCTGACCGTTACCGCAGACGTACCCCGGGAGGGACATAACCGCTGGTACACGGGTGGTGGAATCTATCGTCCCGTCAACTTGTTTGTGGCTGATAAGCGACATATCGACCTGTACGGGCTGAAAATCACGACGCTCTCCATCCATCCCGCGAGGATTCGGGTGGACGTGCATCATACTGGCGGAGAGAAAATCCACGTAGCCATTTTTGACGGCGGCCAGCTCATTGCCGAGGTCAGCGGCCAGGCACCCTTTGAAATCAACGTGCCGGACGCGAAGCTGTGGAGCGCCGAAATGCCACATCTCTACCAAGCCAGGGCCGAGTTGATCGCCCAGGGAAGCGTTGTGGATACGGCGGAGGAGACCTTCGGCATCCGCACGGTGACCGTTCAGCCGGAGAAAGGGCTGCTGGTTAACGACGTCCCCACCTTCTTACGGGGCGGCTGCATCCATAACGATAATGGCGTGATCGGCGTCATCAACAATGACGTAACCGAGCTTCGCCGGGCGTGGAATATCAAGCGTGCAGGATTCAATGCCATCCGCTCCGCGCACCATCCCATGAGCCGCAGCCTGATGAAAGCCTGCGATGAAGTGGGGCTTTATGTGATGGACGAGGCTTTCGACAGCTGGTATCGACCCAAGGTGATGAACCCCTATGTGAAGCGGTTCATGGACAGCTACCTATCCGATACCCGCCTCATGGTGCAGGACGCTTACAACCACCCTTCAGTGATCATGTACTCCATCGGCAATGAGATTCCCGAGGCTGGCGGCGTGAAGGGGGTGCGTATCGGGAAATCCATCATCAGCGCCATTCGGGAAATGGACGATACGCGGCTGATTACCTTCTGCCCCAGCGTCCATTGGCTCCGGGAATACGTTGACGGCACGCCCTATCTGACGGTGGATGAGGACGAATGGATGGCCCAGAGTGAGGAAAACCGTCAGGCTGATTGGAAGCATTATCTGGGTGTGTTCATGGGTGCGGCGGCCAACATCCCGGACAGCGAGAAAAACGAGCCTTACCCACCCACCTACATCCGCATGGATGAGGATGCAACCAAGCATCTCTACCCCGCGCTGGACGTGGCTGGATACAACTATTATGAGGACAAATACGAAACGCTCCACGCGCTGCACCCGGAGCGCGTGCTGCTGGGCACAGAAACCCGCGGCGACCGCATCGTCGACACCATGCGCTTTGCTAAGGAGCATCCCTATTTGATCGGCGATTTCATCTGGACGCTACAGGATCATCTGGGCGAATGCAACACCTGCAACGAGCGCTACGGCAAGCTGCCAGAGGATGACCGGCCCAAGAATCTGCGGGGCAAGGATTATCCGTGGCTGCTCAATCACGGCGGCGTGGTCGATCTGCTGGGGAAGCCGCTGCCCGCCATTCATCGGTATGAGCTGGCCTGGGGCGGTCACGGATTGTGGCTGGCGGCGCAGGTGCCCGTTCATGACGGCGTCGTCCCCACCTATACTTCCTATTTGTGGACGGATACCATTGAAAGCTGGAGCTTTGACGGCTGCGAGGGAAAGCCTACCTGGATTGACGTATACACCGATGCGGCGGAAGCGGAGGTTTTTGTGAACGGTTCCTCCCTTGGCCGAACGCCCGTCGTCGACTTCTTTGCCAAGTTCCCCGCCGCTTACGAAGCCGGCGAGGTGCTGGCTGTCGGCTATGACGCAGATGGTCATGAGCTGTATCGGAATACGCTGGCAACGGCAAGTTCGGAAACGATACTGACGGCGGTACCGAACAAAAAGAAGCTGATCGCTGACGGTGAGGATTTCAGCTTTATCGACATCGCCGTGACAGATCGGCAGGGAATCGTCAAAACCTGGCCGGAAAGGGTCATTTCGATTCAGGTGGACGGCGCAGGAACATTGGCTGGCTTTGGCAGTGCCAATCCTGTCAATGCCGAGCGGTTCGATCAGAATCACCACATCACCTATCAAGGAAGATTGCAGGCCGTTATCCGCAGCGCCCGGACGGCGGGCAACGTTCGTGTATTGCTTTCCGCCGAGGGCTTGGAACCCGTTACCATCACCATTCCAGTCAAGGAGGCCGCTCATGAGTAACCGTTATCGCGACGCCAGCCTGAGCCCGGAGGAAAGAACGGAGGATCTGCTGGCGCAAATGACGCTGGATGAGAAGCTGGCCCAGCTTCAATGCCATTTTTACGCCCATGGCGATCTGCAAAAGGACACAAGATACGGTATCGGACAGGTCAGCACGCTGGAATTCCGGCAGGCGCTGTCCCTGGAGGAAGCATCGGGCATCCAGCGGGAAATCCAGGAAACGGTGATGAAAAACAGCCGTTTCGGGATTCCCGCCGTGTTCCACATGGAGGGTCTGTGCGGGGCACTGGTGCAGGACGCCACCAGCTTCCCGGCAGGAATTGGCCGCGGCGCTTCCTTTGACCCCGCGCTGGAAGAAAAGATCGGCGAGATCGTCAGCCGACAGGAGCGCGCACTGGGCATCACCCAGATTCTGGCCCCCGTGCTGGACATCAACCGGGAACCACGCATGGGCCGGGAAGGCGAAACCTACGGCGAGGATTCCACGCTGGCAGCAGCCATGGGCAGCGCCTACACCCGCGGCGTCCAGAAGCAGGGTGAGGGCGAGTGCAGGGCTGAATCGGTTGCCAAGCATTATATGGGGTTTCATCAGTCGGAGGGCGGCATTCATGGCACGGTCTGCAGTATTCCCGAAAGGCTGCTACGGGAGGTCTACGGTCTGCCCTTCCAGGCAGCCATCGCGGAGGAAAACCTGCGGGGTGTGATGCCCTGCTATTGCAGCATCGGCGGCGAGCCGGTGTCCGCCTCCGAGCATCTGCTGACCCAGATTCTGCGCCAGGAGATGGGCTTTGACGGCGTGGCCGTGGCCGATTACAGCGCCGTGAGCAATGTGCATCATACGCAGAAGCTCTACGAAACCGAGGCCGAGGCCGGGCTGACCTGCCTGTCCGCGGGCATGGATGTGGAGCTTCCCGACACAGTGTGCTTCAATGAAGAAATGAAAGCTATGTTCGCGCAGGGAAAAGCGGACATGGCACTGCTCGACCAAGCGGTGCGAAGGGTATTGCGGGCCAAATTCCGCATGGGCCTGTTTGAACATCCCTTTGCTCTGACAGGAAGCGCATTGTCGGAGATGGTTCATCATCCGGAGGATGAGCTGATTACGCTGCAAAGCGCCCTGGAATCCCTGGTGCTGCTAAAAAACGACAACCATGTGCTTCCCATTGGAAAGAATGTCAGGAAGATTGCCCTGATCGGCCCTCACGCGGACAACGCACGGCATTTCTTTGGCGGATACACCCATCTGTCCATGGTAGAAGCCATTCATGCGGTCATGAACAGCCTGGCCGGGGTGGACGCCTCCAACACGGAGCGCAAGCCCATGCTCACCGTGCCAGGTACGCAGGTGCAGAGCGACGAAACGGAGGAGTTTGCGCAGATTGGGCGGCAAATCAAGCCGGACTGCCCCAGCCTGCTTGCAAAGCTCACATCGTCGCTGCCCGACGCGGAAATCACCTATGCTTACGGTTATCCCATCGCTGGCGCGGACGAAAGCCATTTTGCTGAGGCTTTGCAGACCGCTGCCGGGGCTGATCTGGTCATTCTGACGCTGGGCGGCAAGCACGGCTCCGGTTCTGTGGCCACCATGGGCGAGGGCGTGGACGCGACGGACATTAACCTGCCGCGGTGTCAGGATGCTTTCATCCGGGCAGCTGCCAACCTGCACAAGCCGATGATCGGCATTCACTTCGGCGGGCGACCCATTTCCAGCGACGCGGCGGATGAATGCCTGGACGCCATCCTGGAAGCCTGGAATCCCTCCGAAATGGGCGCGGAGGCACTGAAGCGGGTGCTGACAGGGGAAACTGCCCCCAGCGGCCGTATGCCAGTGACCACCGCCCGCAGCGCAGGGCAAATCCCCGTGTATTACAATCACCCCAACGGTTCTTCTTGGCATCAGGGCGACAGCATCGGCTTCCAGGAATATGTGGATATGCCGCATCGGCCCCGGTACTACTTCGGTCAGGGCCTGAGCTATACGACCTTTGCCTATGATGGTTTGCGCATCGACAAGGAGGAGGTTGGCCCACGGGAGAAAATCACCGTGTCCTGCCAGGTGACCAACACGGGCAGCCGGGCAGGCACGGAGGTTGTTCAGCTGTACCTGCGGGACGAGCAGGCCTGTATGGTTCGCCCGGTGCAGGAACTGGTAGGTTTCGCCCGCGTGGCGTTGGAGCCAGGCGAAAGCCGTCAGGTGTGCTTCACCTTCCGGCCGGATCGCATGGCGTTTCTCAATCGGGAGATGCGCTGGTTGGTCGAAAAGGGGATGATCGGTGTGCGGATCGGCGCTTCCTCGGAGGACATCCGTTTACGCGGCGCATTCCGCATTCGGGAAAGCGCCATCATCCAGGGGCGGGAACGCTGTTTCTATGCAAAGACTGACATTTTTTGAGGAGGAAATGCAAATGAAGGATTACCTTGGGTATACGGGTAAGGTATGTGTGGTAACTGGCGCGGCCAGCGGTATGGGTAAGGCCACGGCGGAGATGCTGGTGGATTTGGGCGCAATGGTCTACGCCCTGGACTGGGCTGAGGTCAAGGTAGAGGGCATTACAGCCTATCTGCATACGGATTTGAGCAAAAAGGAATCCATCGACGCGGCCTTCGCTCAGATTCCCGACCACATCGACTGCTATTTCGGCATTGCTGGCGTGTCTGGCCTCAGCACGGACTTCCTGACCACAACCAAAATTGACCTGATTTCCAACAAGTACATCAGCGAGTGCATTCTTACCGCACGCATGACGGAAGGCGGCGCGATTGCTTACATGACGTCCACCGCCGGCATCGGCTGGGAGCAGGAGGGCAACAAGCGGCACTATCTGCCCGTGGTGGAAGCGGAAGGCTGGGATGGCGCGGTGGCCGCGCTGGAAAAAACGCCGCTGATTCATCTGCCGGGCAACCTGGGTTATTCCTTCTCCAAACTGGCCATGAACTACCTGGTGGCAAAGCAGCAGGCGCTTTTCGCGGCCAGGAAAATTCGTGTCAACGCGGTTTTGCCCGGTTCTACGGACACTGGCCTGAAGGACGATTTCCTAAAGCTGACTGGCAGCGAGGAGCGTCTGCTCGCCTTTACCGGCCATGCGCACCGTCTGGCCGCCAGCGAGGAAATGGCGATGCCCATTGTGTTCCAGTGCAGCAACATGGGCAGCTATTTGTCCGGCGATTTGATGGTGGTGGATTACGGCTCCTCGCTGGAGGTGGAAGCAGGCATTCGCCCCAACGCTATGGCCTTCACCTTCGATATGATTCTGGAGAAAATGGCTGCAATGCATAAGTGAAATCTGCCGAAACGAGGAAACAGCAATGTGGAATGAGGTACAGTGGATCAAAATACCCGACATGGAGCTTCGCGACAAGCAGATTCTTCATGGTGATCTGGGCGGTCGGTTCGCGTATTTCCGCTTGGAACAGGAATTGCCGACGGATGCGCGCTTGACAGCCCGGATCACGGCTGTTTCCCGTTATCGGCTCTGGGTCAACGATCAAGCCGTGCTGTCCGGCTCCTGCAAGGGCGATCTGAACCGACAATATTATGAAACGGTCTCGCTGACACCCTATCTGCATGCCGGGAAAAACGTGTTTGCCGTTCAGGTGCTGTATAACGATCCCGACATTGCCAGGGATCAAACAGATGAACGCGCGGCCATTTACGGCGTGGTGGGTGCTGGAAACTGCCATGCTCTGGCCATTGACGGCGACATCACCGACGCTTTGGGCCGCGTGATTGGCACCATTTCCACGGGAAAAGCGCTCTGGCGGGTGTGGCTGGATCACACTTTCTATCTTAAATCATCGGAGTATACCGTCTATTTAGGCGCTACGGAGGAAAGCGTTGATGCCCGGCGTTCGCCGCTCGAATGGAAACGCCTGGACTTTGACGCTTCCTCTTGGTCGCTTGCCTGCGCCTCCGGGCCAGTAATGCCCTCCGCGCTTTTTCAGAGCGTCGGGTTAATTCCCAGAGTTCACCTGATGCCACGAGAAATTCCGCTGATGGAGGAAACGGAATCCGCCTTTGCGCGGGTCATCCGCAGAAAAAATGACTTGGTGCTTGACGCCGGAGTGGAAGTGAACGGTTATCCCCGCTTCTCTTTCAACGGGAATGCTGGCACAGAAATCACCGTGACCTATCTGGAGCGCTTCGGAAACGGCGCGGACGGTGCCCGCATTGATGATATGGGCGGAACGGTGGAAGGCCGGGCCGATCATATCATTTTGAATGGTCATCTCGTCAACTATGAGCCGTTCTGGGTGCGTACCTTCCGCTACATTGTCGTCAAATCATCCGACGGTAAGCTGCCGGAAATGCCCGCTGCGCAGGTTTATCGAAAAACAGGTTATCCTCTGTCTGTGGAATCCACGGTGGATTCATCCACGCCCTGGGTCGGGCAGCTTTGGGGCATCTGCCTGAGAACGCTCCAAAACTGCATGCTGGAAACCTACATGGATTGTCCGTACTACGAACAGCTGCAATTCATCATGGATACCCGGCTGCAAATGCTTTTTACCTATGCGGTGAGCCGTGACGCCCGGTTGGCAAAAAAGGCGCTGCTGGATTTCCACTGCGGCATGCGACCGGAGGGCTTGCTGCCCGGCAAAACGCCCACGGCCTATTGTCAGGTGATCTCCACCTTTTCTCTGCACTATGTCTATGCCTTATGGGAATATGTGGAACATACAGGCGATCTGGCGCTGGGCCGATGCTATCGCACGGACATTGACCGCATCCTTGATTACTATGAGAGCAAGCGGGATGAAACCGGGCTGGTAGGAAAGATCACCCCTTGGGCCTTTATGGACTGGCAGGATGATTGGAAGAATTTATCTGGCGTATCGCCCGCGTACTTTGAAGGCTCCAGCACCATCATCAATTTGATGTACGCATGGGCTTTGGCGTGCGGCGCGAAGCTCTATGAGGCCACGGGCCGTCCTGGAACGGCCATGGAATACCGCAAGCGTCGTGCGGAAATTCTCGAAAAAGTGCGAGCTTTGTGCTTCAGCGAGGAAGCAGGAATGCTCCGCGAAGGTCCGAATTGCAGGCAGTTTACACGACACGCCCAGGCCTGGGCGGTCATCAACGGACTGTTTGATCCCGCCCAGAGCCGCACAGCATTGAAAAACGCGCTGGCTTGTCCACCTTGCTCTTTTGCCGCTTCCTACGAATGGTTCCGTGCGCTGGAACAGGCGGGCATGGAGGACGAAATGCGGCAGAGTCTGGATGCGTGGATTGGGCTGATTGACCGAGGCAATACAACCTGTCCAGAAGAACCTCGTCATCCCCGCAGCGAATGCCATGCCTGGAGTGCGCTGCCCTTATATGAGTTGACGCGCACCATGGCGGGGGTTCGCCCGGAAGGTCACCGAGTTGTTATCATGCCGCACCTGTATGATTTGGATGATCTTTCGGGCACGGCAATTACGCCTTCCGGGCCGGTTCACTACTGTTATCAGAAATGCGCTGATGGACAATGGAGCTACGAGGTGCAGCTTCCTGAAAACACGGAAGGATTGTTCATTACGCCCTCTGGCAGGCGGATTCCCTTCACCGGGCAGCTGCTCATTACGGTATAAGGAAGGTCAAGAACTTGCTCCTCATCATGATTTATCTGGTGTTCTTCTCCGTCGGACTGCCCAATTCGATGCTGGGCGCGGCATGGCCATCCATTCAGGGAGAGCTTAGCGCTTCGGCGGAGTGGATGGGCGTTATCGCCGCGATCTGCGCGGGAGGCACCATTTTATCCAGTTTGCTTTGCGTCCGCATTGTGAACCGCCTTGGTACAAGCCGGACAATCTTTTACAGCCTCCTGTTGACCGTTGCGGGGCTGATTGGTTATCTGGCAGCGTCCTCTCCCTATATGATTTGTGCGGCAAGCTTGCTGATCGGTTCAAGCGCCGGATGTCTTGTGGCGACATTGAACGCCTATCTTTCGTTGCACTATGAAGCTCGGCATCTGAACTGGGTGCATTGCTTTTGGGGCGTTGGCAGTATGGTTGGCCCCGCTTTGCTGACGCTCAGTTATCAGATGAACCACACTTGGCGAGGCGGCTATGTGTTCGCTACCTGCTGCGTGGGGCTGATTTCCGTTTTCTTTACCTTTACACTTCCGCGCTGGAAAGCAAGCCGCGCATCCTCTGAAAATGTTGGAGATTCTGCTGCCGAAGGCTTTGTTTCCAATGGCGAAGCAATGCGCATGCCTGGCGTTAAGACAATTCTGCTGCTGTTTCTTTCGTATTACGCCGCGGAGTCCTGTATGACCCTTTGGATTACTTCCTTTGCCGGGGAAGTCTATGCACTGTCCGAGAGTCAGGCGGCGTTGATGTCCAGCCTCTTCTTTTTGGGTATTACCGCTGGACGAGGGGTTTCTGGGTTTGTTAATATGCGATTCAGCAGCTTCACATTGGTACGGTGCAGTGTCATCCTAATGCTGACGGGGATTTTGGTACTGCTGCTGGGTTCTGGCTATATCATGTGTGTCATCGGTGTGCTATTGACTGGCCTTGGGTGCGCGTCCATCAATCCCTGCATAGTCCATGAGCTTCCGATGCTGGTTGGCAGACGCGCCAGTCAGTCGGTAACAGCCCTTCAACAAGCGGCATCCTCTCTCGGCTCTATGCTTATGCCTCTTGTGACGGGTTTCCTTTTTGGGCGCTTGGGCGTAGCGCTGATGCCCTGGTGGATGCTTTGCTTTGCCGCTGCATTGTTTATCTTGCTGCGTATGGTAGAGCGGAGGAGAAACACGAAAGTGAATTGACTTGTATCGACACATCGACTGAGGAGGTATGCTACCATACTGCCGAACTTCAATGCTTTCTATTGAACAAGTCGATTAGGGCTGCCTTTGGACGTTCACATGCTTGAAAACGATACCGGGGAATACCTGTGCTTTTTACGTTGGAGGTTTGCATCGGGAACCCGTGAAGAAATCCATATACTGTATGTTGAAAAACTGATCGAATCCCACTTTGCCATAGTCTCATTGGATGATCGGATGTAGCCGTGGGGGATAATGTTTAGTATGTATATCCTGCCTCGTTTTCTGCTTATGATACGATCAATTGTCCTGGCAATTAACAAAATATACTTTGCTTTGGTCTCAGCGTAGAATTGCCCCGTATGTTTGCGGCAAAAAAAAGTGATGCAAAAGGACACCTGTGAACAAAATATGAACGAGTGCAAGAATATGCAATCGGTTCCTTTCCTTCCCTTGGTTGCTTATCAGCAAACGGGAAATCCACTGTCAACAATGTGCATAAGTACAGGCGAACCCCTTGTTGTTGACTGAGGGATTTCCTGTCTGCTATCCTCTTTACAAGGGAAGGATGGTAAGGCTATACACGATTCCTACATTTTTATCGAAGACCTTCTGTTCACTTTTCGTGACCGAATGCATCAATTCTAAGGCAATACCGCACAAATGAGTTGGTGCGGAGGCGAAAAAAGCATCGCCTACGCTGCCAACTCATTTGTGCGGTATTGCCCTAAAAGATGTAAATACCATTACGACTGTTGATACATCAACGCAGGGAGCTTCATGGGATGGCGAAATCATGTCGTTGACAAGGTTGGTTCAGAACATTGCAGTAAAGACGCCTGATGGATCATATGTGGATCTGCCGAACGAAGAAATTCTTTGGGGCTACTTTACTTTGCAGGATGCCGTTGATTTTGCACGCTATGCCGTTGAAACAACGATAAATACCATGCGTTTCAAGAATGTTGTTGAAACAGTAGGGGGAAATGTTGATATTCTTGTGATCACACCTGACGAAACAAAGTGGTTGCAAAAGACTGAGCTCAAGTGAGGTGACAAACATATGTTTTTTACTAATGTAAAAAGAATCCGGCCTTGAATCCCTCCTCATCAACTGGCTGGTCAATCACAATGGTTACGAGCAGGGGCAAAACCGCGATTACAACACGGAATACGCCCTTGATACCACGCGCCTGTTCCGCTTCTTAAAAAACACTCAGCCGGACGCGGTGAAAAAGCGCCAATTGGAAACCAATCCACAAAAAACGGCGCAGTTTCTCGCCCGTGTCCGCGATGAAATCACCAAGCGCGGCATTGTTGACGTGCTGCGCAAAGGTATCAAGGCTTATCCCGCCAGCCTCATCATGTTCTATATGACGCCCAGCGTAAATAACCCCGCCGCCGCAGCGCTGTATGCAAAGAACATCTTCAGCGTTACGCGCTAGCTCCATTTCTCGCCCGACGCCACGAAGCTGTCGCTGGATCTGTGCATCTTCGTCAACGGCCTGCCGGTCATCACCTTCGAGCTGAAAAACCAGCTGACCAAGCAGAACGTGGACGATGCGGTCTATCAGTACCAGCATGCCCGCAGCCCGAAGGAGCTGCTGTTCCAATTCACCCGCTGCATGGTTCACTTCGCCGTGGACGATGCGCAGGTCAAGTTCTGCACCCGCCTGCAGGGCAAGGCGAGCTGGTTTCTGCCCTTCAACAAGGGCTACAAGGACGGCGCAGGCAATCCGCCCAACCCGGACGGCCTGATGACGGATTACCTGTGGAAGCAGATTCTGACCAAGGACATGCTCTCGCGCATCATTGAGAACTACGCCACGCTGGTCGAGGAAAAGGACGAGGAAACCGGCAAAACCCGGTACAAGCAAATCTTCCCGCGCTATCATCAGCTGACGGCGGTGGAAAGCCTGCTGGCTGATGTGAAGAAGAACGGCGTCGGCAATCGCTATCTCATCCAGCACAGCGCGGGCAGCGGCAAGTCCAATTCCATTGCATGGCTGGCACATCAGCTGAACGGGCTGGAAGACGCGCAGGGCAATCTGCTGGTGGACTCCGTCATCGTGGTCACAGACCGCGTGGTGCTGGATAAGCAAATCCGAGATACCATCCGACAGTTTGCGCAGACGCGCAATATCATCGCATGGGCGGAGCACTCAGGCGATCTGCGCAAGGCCATCGAGGACGGACGGCGCATCATCATCACGACCATTGAAAAATTCCCGTATGTCCTCTCCGAGATTGGCGAGGATCACAAGGATCGGCATTTCGCCATCATCATTGACGAAGCACATTCCAGCCAAAACGGAAAGACCGCGGGCACAATGAACATGACGCTGTCCGCTATCATGTCCGACCCGGATATGGATAACGAGGACAAGATCAACGCCATGTGCGAGGGCAAAAAGCTGCTGACCAATGCCAGCTACTTCGCCTTCACCGCCACGCCGAAAAACAAGACACTGGAGACTTTCGGCACGGCGTACGAGGATGCCGGTGTCATCAAGCATCGTCCTTTCCACGTGTATACCATGAAGCAGGCCATTCAGGAGGGCTTCATTCTGGACGTGCTGAAATACTACACGCCCATCGACAGCTACTACCGGCTGAAAAAAAACGGTGGAGGATGACCCGATGTTCGACAAAAAGAAGGCACAGAAAAAGCTCCGCGCCTTCGTCGAGAATCAGACGTTCACCATCGCGCAAAAAGCCGACATGATGGTCAGCCACTTCCACGAGCAGGTCATCGCCAAGGGCAAGATCGGCGGTCAGGCGCGCGCCATGATCATCACCAGCAGCATTGAGCGCTGCATTGAATACTATCACGCTGTGAACAAGTGCCTGGCCAACCGGCACAGCCCATACAAGGCCATCATCGCCTTTTCTGGCGAGAAGCAGCTGGACAAGGATGCGGCAGCAGTGACCTCTGCTGGGCTCAACGGTTTCCCGGACGCCGCTATTCCCAAGACATTCAAAAAGGACCCGTACCGTTTTCTGATCGTGGCAGATATGTTCCAGACTGGGTATGACGAACCGCTGCTGCACACGATGTATGTGGACAAGCAGCTCTACGACATCAAGGCGGTGCAGACCCTCAGCCGCCTGAACCGCGCCTGTCCGAAGAAGTACGACACCTTCGTGCTGGACTTCTTCAACGATCCGAATGACATCATTGAGTCCTTTTCCCGTTACTACAAGACCACGCTGCTGTCCGGCGAAACCGACCCCAACAAGCTGTATGATCTGATTGCCGACATGGAGAGCTATTAGGTGTTCACCGATGAGCACGTCGAGCAGCTGGTCAACCGTTATCTGGACGGCGCAGACCGCGACCAACTTGACCCTGCTCTCGATGCCTGCGCATCCGTGTACAAACAGTTCGACACAGATGGACAGATCAAGTTCAAGAGTGCGGCAAAGGGCTTTGTGCGCACCTACGGCTTCCTGAGTGCCATTCTGCCCTATGGAAACCCGGAGTGGGAGAAGCTGTCGATCTTCCTGAACATGCTGATTCCCAAGCTGCCCTCTCCGCAGGAGGATGATCTGTCCCAGGGAATCCTGGAAGCCATCGATCTGGACAGCTACCGCATCGAGAAAAAGGAAACCATTTCGCTGATTCTCCCGGACGAAGACGCCGAGGTTGGGCCTGTGCCGATGAGCACCGCCAAAGGAAAGCAGGAGCCGGAGATGGACGTGCTCTCTGCCATTCTCTCGGATTTCAATGATATGTTCGGCAACATCGACTGGAACGACGCGGACAACGTGCGCAGACAGATTCTTGAAATCCCGGCGATGGTCAGTCGGGATGAACAGTATCAAAACGCTATGCGCAACAGCGATAAGCAGGAAGCCCGGACAGAAAGCGACCGCGTGCTGCAGAAGGTCATCTTCTCCATCATGGCGGACAATATGGAGCTGTTCAAGCAGTATACGGATAATCAGGATTTCAAGAAATGGCTGAGCGATCTGGTGTTCAGCCTGACCTACAATAAGAACGGTAAGCCGTATCAACCGCAGAAACAATAAAGAGGAAAACAAATGGTGGGTGATTTCAAGGGGCCGGATGGCGTTGATTATTCTCCTATTGATTTATACGCCAAATATAGCGTTACACCTGAACAGGTAAGAAAAATGGTGCAACAAACAATTGTATCAAAGTAGGAGTTTTTGGTTTCTACAAGTCCTATTGATTCAATTGCTAGATCCCTTGTTTCTGCGTAAAAATAATCCCTTATTTCTTCTGCACTTAGCACAAGCGTCCCTCCCTTTGTAGAAAACAACAAACCAGCACCAAAAGCGTAGTGCCGGTTTCCCGATATGCGAGGTTGCAGACCCTATCGGTTGATTGGGGATATACGCTGCCTCAAAGCTCGGCTTTCTTTGCACAGAGCGTTTTGATAATAGCCTCAATATCGTAATCAGCGTGGCAACCTCATGATCGGAGAGCCTTCATGAATCTCATCCCCAGCTCCCTTTCATCTCCGTTTATTAGCGTGTCCACCTTTCCCTCGCATGCTCATCTGTTTTTTGAACAGCCTGGACTTCTGCATCATGCTTCTGAATGCCCGAACCTCTTCCTCTGTGATCTTCTCCTCCGGGATCTGCATCTGGGCACAGAGTTGCTTCAAAAGCACCGTCGTTTCATCCTTTTGATCAAGTATCGAGTGCATCAGCACCTTGATTCCATCCTGTGTAGACGTTGTTTCATCTGCCGTAGTGGTGTCCTTGCGATGATTCTCCCGGATGGTTTCAGTGATCTCATCCATATCTTCGTGAATGATATACGAAAAGTAATCCGTCTCATTGATTTGCGCCACCTCAAGCGTGCGCATATAAACATCCATCTCATCAGGCGCATATTCCTTCATGACCTTCTGGCGCGCCACTTCCAGTACCGTGTTCATATCCTGAATTCGCATATCCGCGATGCGATCTACGACGATCTCGATGTCTGCCATCAGCTGGCGGAATCTGGGGTGCGTCATCATTTCACAGAGCAAGCGGTTATTGATCTTCCCGCTGCGCAGCAGCTCCAATACTTCATCACTCAGATGCAGGGACGCCACGCCCACATCTGAGTGATTTTTTTGTTCTGTCAAGCCCAGGAGATAATCGGTGGATACGCCATAGAACTTTGCCAGCTTCTGAATGGCGTAGTGATTGATGTCGCCGCAATCCTCGCTCTCATATTTGCCAAGTGCAGACTTCGATAAGCCGGTCTGCTCCGCCAGCTGTTCCAGCGTCAGCTTCTTATCGATCACACGAAGGTCCTTCAGACGCTCGGCCATTGTCAGTTGAACGTACATTTTCCAGCCTCCATAACCAGTTTCAACCCTATCATACCACATTTCCATAAGCGTGGAAAGACAGGGGTTTTTGCGGGTTTTCCATCGTTTCGGACATAGGCCAAAGCATGGGGGTTGTCAGGTATACTGTCTGCGTTCCACAGAACACAGAACCTTGACAACCCATCCCGAAGCCCTTTGCCCGATATACCGCCATGACCTTCCGGTCCCCCCCCGCGTCCCCCTGGCAAGCACCTTCCCCGGAAGCAAGCGCCTCTTCAGGACTGACTGTGAGCCAAACAAGGTTTCTGGCCGGGAACAGGCAAGGGACACCCATACAATAGAATTCCAAATAAGAAGCATAACCTTTACTCTAAAAAACTGAAAGAGAGGTACATTATGAAACAGCTTAAGAACATGCAAATCATCGGAATTGACAATGGCTACGGCAACCTGAAAACCGCCAGCGGTATCTTCCCCGCCAGCGTCCTGACCTTCGACCACGAGCCCGTCCACGCGCAGGACCTGCTGGTTTACGACGGCAAATACCACGTCATCGGCAGCGGACACCGGGAGTTCACCCCGGACAAGGTCAGCAACCCGAATCACTATATCCTGACCCTCGCCGGCATCGGGCAGTCCAGCCAGTGCGCAGGCCGCTGCGCTGCTGCGTCATCTTCATGCAGAGCGCGGCTTGTCCTACAGCGCGCTGATCGTTCCGGCGGTCAATGCTTATTATGGCAAGCCAACCGCGGATGAAGGCTTGCGGGAGACGATTCGTTCAATCGTCCGGGAGGAGCTGGCAGCTCCATCTGTTCAGCTTGGTGATCTGCTGAAAGCGCTGATCATGGTCGCCCCTCCGACAGCTTCTTCTTCCATCCGAAGTGATGAGCCCGACGACGACGATCTCGACGATGCGCTGGACAGCTTCGGTTGCTGATGCTCTTTGGTGCTCATACGCACTACAATTCCATCTCCAGCTTCGTATCGCGCGATACCTTTGGCACCAGAACGCACCACCGTGCACCAACCCCGCAAAGCAGGAAGCCATGCCGGCGAACGCATGGCTTCCTGTCTTTGAGCCGGGTGCAGGGCGGCAGCGCCTGCCGGGTGTGCAGAGGGCAGCGCCCCTTGCCCGGAATCCAGAGGCGGAGCGCTCTGGCCCACGGCACTTTGCTGGATTCCGCAGGAAGACAGAAAGTGTCATAGTGAGTAATTACACTTTCGCAGAAAGTGCCGCGCCCCCGTCACCCCGTGCCCCAAACGAACCATCATCACACCCACGAAAGAAAGGAGGTGCTTCCATGGCAAGAAACGATGGCGTGGATCGCACCACTGTGCGCAACCAGCCCCGAACGGAGAGCAACATTGCAGACGCCGAAGCTCACAACGAGCGACAGAAAGCCTGCTACCGGAACAAGGATATCGTCCCCGAACGCAGTCATCTGAACATCCACTTCAAGGAGCCTTCCGGCAGCTATCAGGAGATGTTCCGGCAGATGGAGCAGGATGGCACCATTTCCACCCGCGGTCTCAAGCAGGACGCCGTCCATTACGGCGAGCTGGTCTTTGACGTCAACTCCGCATATTTTCATAATCACGGCGGCTACGAATACGCCAAGGCGTTCTACGCCGAGGCATACCGGGCCGCCGTCGATATTGTCGGCGGCGAGCAGTACATTCTCTCCGCCGTCATGCATGCCGACGAGCGCAACCAGGGCATGAGCAAAGCCCTCGGCTACGACGTATGGCACTATCATCTCCACGTGGTCTATGTGCCCGTCGTCGAAAAACAGATTCTGTGGTCGAAGCGCTGCAAGGACCCGGCGCTGGTCGGCACCGTCAAGGAGACCGTCATGCAGATCAGCCACAGCAAAAAGTGGCAGTCCAGTCCCGTGCTGGATGAGTTCGGCGAACCCATGTGCACGAAAACCGGCAAGATCATTCTGAAGAAATCCTACAGCATTTTGCAGGATCAGTACCACGACGCCATGTTCGCTGCGGGCTATGCGTCCACCAGCGTTCCAAAGAAGATATCCAACATCATCGAGCTTCTGAAAATCACGGCACACATCGACGACTTCCCGCCACGGACCGACCGGATTCATGTGGCGAACGGGACGCTGTTTCTGGATGGCTCGTATTCCGCATCCAATGACGAAATCGTGCGCAGCCGCTTTCCGGTGGCCTACAACACTTCCGCGCCCAGCCCGGAAGTGTGGTTGCGTTTTCTGAGCAGTCTTCTGTATGAAGATGACATTCCCACCCTGCAGGAATACATTGGTTACTGCCTGATTCCCAGCAACAAGGGCCAGCGCATGATGGTCATTAAGGGCAGTGGCGGCGAGGGCAAATCACAGATCGGCACCGTTCTGTCTCACCTCTTTGGCTGCAACGTTAAGGACGGCAGCGTGGGCAAGGTGTCCGAGAACCGCTTTGCCCACGCCGATCTGGAGCACATCCATCTGCTGATCGACGATGACATGCGCATGGAAGCCCTGCGTCAGACCAACTACGTCAAGTCGCTGGTCACCGCGCAGGGGCGCATGGATCTGGAAAAGAAGGGCAAGCAGAGCTATCAGGGCTGGATGTTCGCCCGGCTGCTGGCGTTTTCCAACGGCGACCTGCAATCCCTCTACGACCGCAGCAACGGCTTCTATCGCCGCCAGCTGATTCTGACCACCAGGGAGCGCCAGCCAGATCGCGTGGATGACCCCGACATCGCGGAAAAAATGTGCTGCGAGCTGGAAGGCATCTTTCTCTGGGCCTTTGAGGGTCTGCAGCGTCTGGTGGCGAATCATTTCCGCTTCACCGAAAGCGTCCGCGCTCGTTCCAACCGGGAAACGATTAAGCAGGACGCCAACAATGTGCTGCTTTTTATGGAGGCCGGGGACTACATCCGGCTCACGCCAGAAGGAAAGGTTGGCTCGCAGGAGCTCTATGAGATTTACACCGTCTGGTGCCGTGAGAACGGCTTTTCACCGCTCAAGAACCGGAGCTTTTCGGAATTCCTGATTGCCAATCAGAAGAAATACAGCATCGAGCACTCCAATAACCTGACGAACCTCGTCGGCCGCCGCGTGTGGGGCTTTACCGGCATTAAGCCTGTGCTAAGGCTCCCGCTCAGAACGGCAGACGGATGGCAGCGCGATTGCTCGGATGATAACCCGTTTATTTGAAATTCCCTATAAGTGAGAATTTCCGCGATTCTCTGTGTACATACGTACACACATACAAAGGGATTGTACACATGTACGTATGTACGCAGTGGATTCGCATATCTGCAGGAACAAGAAAGGAACACTGAACCTCTATGCACCCACCACCGATCAACCCTTTATTGGAGGAATCATGGCTTTGCTCAAAAGAACGCCTGAACAGAACGCCGCCTTTGAGCGGTGCGTCGGCTTTCTTGCCGAAATGATCGAAAAGTACAGCGGGAAGGTGGAGTTTCCCGTTCTTCCCGCTGACAGCAAAACGAGTTGGGACAGTTTATCCAATCCATCATCTCAAACAAATTCAGAAGAACCATTGACAAATGATATAGCTGCGTAATAAAATGCAGTTGGGACAAAATGCACGAACAGTTACTGCACGATTGACAGGAGGTGCACCATGCTTCAGAATCATCCTGCTCCTGAGAGCCGCACGCTGCCCCAACATATCACCGACGAGCACAACGGCCTGAGCTACACCCTTCACGGCGATTATTACTTTCCGGATCTGGAGCTTCCGGAGCAGCAGCCCATCGGCAAATGGGGCCGGCTGCACCTCCGGCACCTGGAATCGAAACATCCGGGTCATTTCCAAAGGCTTCTGCTCACGGGAGCACTGAATGCCTATCTGCACACTGTCGATGAGCAGGCCAGCGAGCGTTTCGATGTTCTCATGAAGGGATATGCCCAAAGCTGGGGCATCACCGAAGCCCTGAAGGCTGAAGATCCCATAAAGTGGGTCGGGCTCATGAATCTGGCGCGCGCCGAAGCGGAACACAACGTGATGACCGAAATCATCTGCGCCTGAACCACCTTCCTTCACCGGCTCGTATCCAATCGGGCCGGGAAAGGCTTCCATAAACCGCACGAGGAGGAATTCCCATGTCCAGAGAAAAGCAGACGCCCGCGCCCATCCGTTCCAGCGCGGCGGAGGTGTTGACCTATGTCGCCTCCACGGGCGACCCGCAGGGCAGCACCGAAATACGCTACGAGGACGAAAACATCTGGCTGACGCAAAAGACGATGGCGCAGCTGTATGATGTGAGTGTCAAAACGATCAATTATCACATCAAGAAAATCTTCGATGATTCCGAGCTGTCAGAGGATTCAGTTATCCGAAAATTTCGGATAACTGCCACAGACGGCAAGCCGTACACTGTCCAGCACTATGCCCTGCAGATGATCATCGCGGTCGGCTTCAAGGTCAATTCCGAGCGCGCCGTTCAGTTCCGCAAATGGGTCAATCAGATCGCAACGCAGTACACCATTCGCGGCTGGGTCATGGACGACGAACGGCTCAAGCAGGGCACCTATCTGACCGACAAATACTTTGAGGAACAACTGGAGCGCATCCGGGAGATCCGTGCCAGCGAGCGCAAGTTCTATCAGAAGATCACCGACCTGTATGCCACTGCTATCGACTACGACCGTACTTCCGCCGCCACGAAACGCTTCTATGCCACGGTGCAGAACAAGATGCACTTCGCCGTGCACGGGCACACCGCCGCCGAGTTCATCATGGAGCGCGCCGACCACACGAAGGATCACATGGGCCTGACTACCTGGCAGGACGCGCCGGACGGCAAGATCAAAAAATCCGACGTGTCCATCGCCAAGAACTACCTCACCGAGGACGAGCTTGGGCAGCTGAACCGCATGGTCACTTCCTATCTGGACTTCGCCGAGAACATGGCCCAGCGCCACATCCCGCTGACCATGCAGGACTGGGAAACCCGCCTGAACCGCTTCATTGAAATGTTCGAATACGGTCTGCTCAAGGATGCAGGCAGGGTGTCCGCGGAAATCGCCCGGCTGCACGCGGAAACCGAGTTTGAAAAGTACCGCGTCATTCAGGACCGCGAGTTCCTGTCCGACTACGACAGGTTCCTCCTTGAGCTTGAGGAACACGCCGACGCGGCAAAGGCTGGACCGCAGGAGGAAAAGCCATGAAGCGAATGAAATGCTACATCTATACCCGCGTCTCCACCTCCATGCAGGTGGACGGCTACAGCCTGGACGCGCAGAAGGACAAGCTGCGCAAGTACGCGGAGTTCCAGAACATGCTCGTCGCCGGGGAATACTGCGACGAGGGCAAATCCGGCAAGAACATCGAGGGCCGCCCGGAGTTTCTTCGCATGCTGCGGGACATCGAATCCGGCAAGGACGGCGTCTCCTTCGTGCTGGTGTTCAAGCTCTCCCGCTTCGGCCGCAACGCCGCGGACGTGCTGACCTCCCTGCAACGGATGCAGGACTTCGGCGTCAATCTCATCTGCGTGGAGGACGGCATTGATTCCTCCAAGGACAGCGGCAAGCTGATGATTTCCGTTCTCTCCGCCGTCGCCGAGATTGAGCGCGAAAACATCCTCGTGCAGACGATGGAAGGTCGCAGGCAGAAGGCTCGCGAAGGCAAGTGGAACGGTGGCTTTGCCCCCTACGGCTACAAGCTCGTGGACGGGCAACTGCAGATTGCCGAGGAAGAGGCCGAGGTCATCCGCATCATCTATGACAAGTACATCCACACCACCATGGGCACCGCCAGAATCGCAGACTGGCTCAACGAGCACGGATACAGCAAGGTCTGCCGTCACAACAACAAGCGGGAAGCCTTCACGGGTTCCTTCCTCATCGGCGTGCTTGACAATCCAGTGTACTGCGGCAAGCTGGCCTACGGGCGCAGGCACAACGAAAAGATTCCCGGCACCCGCAACCAGTATCACATCGTCAAGCAGAAGGACTATGCGCTCTACGACGGCATTCACGAGCCCATCATCTCCGAGGAGGACTGGCAGCTCGCGCAGAAGCAGCGCCAGCAGACCAACAAGCGCCAGATCAAGACGCACAGCCTCGACCACGAGCACGTCCTGTCCGGGCTGCTCAAGTGCCCCATCTGCGGCGGCGGCATGTACGGCAACGTGAACCGCAAGAAAAAGGGCGACGGAACCTATTACCGCGACTACTTCTACTACGCCTGCAAGCACCGCCTGCATGTGGACGGCAAGCGCTGCGACTATCATCACCAGTGGGGCGAGGAAATCATCGACGGCGCGGTGGAGGAAATCATCCACAAGCTGGTCAACACGCCCGCCTTTGAGCAGGGCATCCGGGAGAAGATCGGCGGCAAGCTGGACACCGCCGAGCTCGACACGGAGATGGAGACCCTGCGCAAGCAGCTCCGCCAGCTCACGGGCACCAAGGACAGGCTGGGCGAGCAGAGCGACGCGCTCGATTTCGACGACCCGCATTACACCCGCAAGACGCAGGACCTGCAGGAGCGGCAGAACAGGGTCTACGACCAGATCGCCTCCATCGAGGTCATCATCGCCGAGGTGCAGACCCGCATGGACAACATCCGCCAGCGCCGGATTTCCACCGACAACGTCTATCAGTTCCTGCTCTACTTCGACAAGCTGTACGACCAGTTTACCGATCTGGAGAAAAAGACCTTCATGAACAGCTTCATCGAGCGCGTGGAGATTTACCCAGAGCGCCAAAGCGACGGACGCATCATAAAGCGCATCGAATTCCGTTTTCCCGTGTATTTCAAGGGCTCGGAGATCAGCGGACTTTGTTGGGACGAAACGGATATGTCGGAGACGGTATGTGCATTGTCCAAACTTCAAGAGGGGAAAACATATCGAGATTGAAGCATTTGGGAATGATTTAACTTCAACATAAGGAAAACCCGAAGCAGCACTGGAAAGGTACTGCTTCGGGTTTTTAGTGTTTAGTCTTATATGCTTCGCCCCATGCCCGCATGGAATCCAGAATAGGTTTCAGGCTTTTGCCAAGTTCGGTCAGCGCATATTCCACCCGCAGCGGCACTTCGGGATAAACCGTGCGGGTGATGATACCATCGGCTTCCATCGAGCGCAGGCTGTCCGTCAGCACCTTTTGGCTGATTCCTTCCAAGTCCTTTTTCAGTTCATTGAACCGCCACGGACGGGCCAGCAGATTTCGTATGATAAGCAACTTCCACTTGCTTCCAATCAGCGCCACAGTAGTTGCTACCGGGCAAGCGGGCATTTCTTCTTTTGTCAGCATCGCAGCACCCCCAATAGTTCAAATTAGAATGTTACATCTAAATTATAATACAGTGCACTCTAATTTTCAAGCAGTTACTTTCAGGTGAGCTGTGTTGCTTCTTGTGCCCCAGTAATCAATTTGTGCGTACTTGTGGCTGGGCATTGGTCTGTACCTGGAAAAGCAGAAGGACGGCAGCTGCATCAGGAATATGGTGTTTGCATTCCCTGTTCCAGTGAGCGGTCAGAAAGTGAAAGAACTTTCCTTGGAAAATGAAGCAACAGTCGAAATGGTATGCCTCTTAGTTCTGAGAAATCCAACGGCACATATCAACATGGATGTGGATGTGGACGAAATGGTGCAAAAAAGGCTCTTCACGGAATCTTGTTGGTTGCCCCAAGATTCCGCGAAGAACCAAGTGATGTGAGAATTACTCCGTAATGTAGGTGTACCGCATGCTGTAGTTCTTTGCGTACTGCTCAGCGGCGGAGTCCGGCAGGACTTCCAGGACAAGGTTCGGACAGTTATGGAAAGGGCTGTTAACGAAAGGCGAGTTGCCAAAACTCGTTAGCTTGCGAAGATTGCCCAGCAATGCAAGCGACTCGCATCCGGAGAAGGCAAATTGATCGACCCTTTCCAAACTGCCCAGATTCGGAATTGAGGTCAACTTTTTGCATTGGTTGAACCCGTATGATCCGATAATGGTTACGTTGCTCAAATCGCCGATGCTTACCAAAGAGGTGCAGCCATCAAACGTCTCAGAGGGAATCTCTTTCAGGCTGCTTAAATCACCGACGGTTTCCAGCGCAGTGCATCCCATGAAACACTGCATCCCAATTGATTCCAATTTAGGCATATTGCCGATTGATTTCAGCGCGATGCAGCCCCTAAAGACAGAACTTTCAATGCTTGTAACATTGCTTAAATCACCAATGCTGACAAGCGCTTTGCAGCCAAAGAATGCACTACTCCCAATGGCGGTTAGTTTGTCAGAACAGTCAACGCTGATTAACGATACACAGTGTGAGAAAACATCGTATTCCAAGCGCGTCAAGCTGTACAAATCATCAACATGCTCCAGTGCACTGCAGCCGCTAAAAGCACCTTGCCCGATAGTTTCCAAGTTGTGCAGGGAACCGATGCTCTTCAGTGCAGTACAGCCCTTAAACGCATTCTGACCGATGCTGGTAATCTTGTCAAGTTTATCAACGTGTTCCAAGGCGCTGCAATTTGAAAAAGCTTCATTAGCGATGGACTCAACATTGTTCAAATTGCCGATGCTTACCAAAGAGGTGCAGCCATCAAACGCCGCATATGGAATCTCCTTCAGGCTGCTTAAATCACCGACGGTTTCCAGCGCAGTGCATCCCATGAAACACTTCTGCTTCATTGACTCCAATTTGGGCATATCGCCGATTGATTTCAGCGAGATACAGCCTGTATAATGGCTGCCGTACCCAAATACGCCCTCGCCAAGGCTCACCAGATTATCTAAGTGTTCAAGACGTTCCAAACTGGAGCAGCCAGCAAAAGCAAAATGTTCGATGGCTGTAACACTGCTTAAATCGCCCAGGCTGACAAGCAATTTGCAGTCGATGAATGCATTATCCCCAATGGCGGTTAATTTGTCAGACCAGTCAACGCTGACCAACGATGCACAGTGTGCAAAGGCTCCGGATTCCAAGCGCGTCAAGCTGTACAAATCATCAACATGCTCCAGTGCACTGCAGCCGTTAAAAGCACCTTTCCCGATAGTTTCCAAGTTGTGCAGGGAACCGATACTCTTCAGTGCAGTACAGCCCATAAATGCATACTGACCGATGCTGGTGATCTTGTCAAGTTCATCAACGTGTTCCAAGGCGCTGCAATTCACAAAACCGTTAGAATCAATGGATTCGACATTACTCATGTTGCCGACACGCACAAGCGAAGAGCAGCCTTCAAATGCGTAAGAATCAATCGAAGTTACGCTGCTCATGTTGCCTACGCTCTCTAATGCGGTGCAGAAGCCAAAGGTGGAATATCCGATGGATGTGACTTTGCTTAAATCGCCAATGGTTTTCAGCGCTTTGCAGCTATTGAAGGCACAAGTGCCGAGTGTTGTGACATTGGTCAGATTCCCGACGCTGGTTAAAGCGGTGCAGTCAGCGAATGCACTGCTGCCGATGCTATTCAGCCGGGGCAGTTCAGGAAGGCTGGTCAATGCTTCGCAATTAGAAAACGCATATTTGCCGATGGTGCGGACGTTGGACATGTCCCCGATACTCGCCAGCTTGCTGCAGCCATAGAATGCATCTTTCCCAATGCTGGTAGCGCTGCTTAAATCGCCGACTGAAAGAAGATCCTTCAAACAGTAGAACAGCTTGTCAGGAACAGCCTTCAAGCTGCGTAAATCGCCAACCGTGGTTAGCGCAGTGCAGCCATCAAAAACTTTCTCGCTGATGCTTGTCACACTGCTTAAATCACCAACGGTTTTCAGCGATTTGCAATTGCGGAATGTCTCTCGATTCAAGACGGTCAGCTTTTCCAAGCCGCTAATGCTGGTCAGTGATTCACAGCCGTAGAAGGCACCATACGCGATGCGCGTAACATTGCCGAGTTCCCCGATGCTTTGCAGGGAAGTACACTGCTTGAACGCATTTGCGCCGATGAAAGTAACGCTGCTGAGACTGCCGACGGTTTTCAGCGAAGTGCACTGATAGAAGGCGTTTTCGCCGATGGAAGTAACGCTGCTGAGATCTCCGATGCTTTCCAGTGACGCACAGGCATAGTCTTTTGACATGCCTTCGTCCGGAATCCAACGGCTGGAAACCCCAAAGGCAGAGTCGCCGATGCTTTCCAAATGGGGCATATCACCAACCCGAACCAAGGAGGTGCAGCCTACAAAAGCACTATCGCCAATACTTGTTACATTGCTCAAATGCTCCATGGATGTGAGCAACTCGCAATCTCTGAAAGCGTAAGCACCAATAGTGGTTACATTATCGGTGATATCAAGTGTTTCCAACGCATAGCATCTGGAGAATGCGTATGCGCCAATGCTCGTCACATTCTCCAAACCTTCTACGCTTTGCAGATTGAAACAGCTGGCAAATGCGCTATCCGGAATGGCAGAAATGTTCGTTAGACCGCTAATGGTGGTCATGGCGCAGGACTCGAAAGCACCGCTGCCGATGCTTGTTACGTTGCTTAAGCCCTCGATGCTTGCAAGAGAATTGCAACTGAAAAATGCTTCCGCCCCAATGTGGACGTCATTTCCTCCGATTTCAAGCGTATTCAACTGACAATCGTAGAAAGCCCATCTTCCAATCTTTTTAATATTGTCTAAGCTGCTGATTTCTTTGAGTGAAGTGCAATACCCAAAAGCCCAATCCCCAATTGTTGTGACATGCTGCAAATTTCCGATTTCTGCTAAAGACGCGCAGCTGAAAAAGGCTGAATCACCGATTTGTTCGACATTAGAAATGTCGCCAATACGCTTCAGTGAATCGCAATATTGTTCTGTTCCATCGTCCCAACTGATACTGTATGAAAAAGCAGACGCGCCGATACTTTTCAGATGGGGCATATCACCGAGCTGCGTCAGTGATTTGCAGCCTGCAAAAGCAGATTCGCCAATGCTCGTCAAAGAAGTCAAATCTCCAACATCTTGCAGTGAAATGCAGTTATAGAACGTGAAGTCGCTGAGATTTGTCACATTCTCCAGCCCCTGCAACTTTACCAGCGCCGTGCATCCATCGAATGCGTGCGCGCCAATCTCTGTCACGCTGCTGGGAATCGTGATCTCTTTCAGGCTCGTGCAGCCCGAGAAGGCGTAATCCCCGATGGCAGTTACAGAATCAGGAATTTTCACGCTGACAAGGCTCGTGCTGTTTGCAAACGCATATTCATCAATGCGTTTTACGTTTGCGGAAATTTCGTAAGTCGCGACATTTCCGCCGCTTGGAGCGTCCGCGCTGTCCGCCAGTGCGGGTAGGACCAGACAGCTTCCGATCAGCAGACTGGTCAGCGTAATCGTCAAAAGTTTCTTGGATTTCATGCGTATCAACCCCTTTCTCAATTTCCAGCATACAGCAATTTCAAGAAAAAGTCAATAGAAGAATCAAGAAAATTAAGGGAAAATACAGAAACCAAATCGAATGCTATGCCATGCACCGTCAAATCAATAAGGTGCTAATGCTATATTCAGAAGAAATTGTCAAGAAACGATTACCAATCATGTTGACAAGCTGGGAAAACCTGCGTATAATAAATATGGAAAACTGGCAGTTTGCAACAGGGAAAAAGCGGATGGAGGAGAATTGCACATGAAACGTTGGAAAGTCACATTCGGACTGTTCTTGCTTCTTTTTGCACTGGCAACGACAGTTGCTTGCGCGGAGACAAAGGAAGCGAAAATGGATTGGAACGATCGGACTGTCATTTTTGCCCAGCCGGGGGAAACAATCCACTTTACTTATGATGTCCCAGAAGATTTCGTTGTGACAAAAGAGGAATGGCTGTGGTATTTCGCTTATACGGATGGTCACGGCTCTTTTGGCAGTGGTTCTAATGATGATGAATATGGTGCAACTCACTTTGAAAGCTACACTTATGAGCCAACAGGAATCCACGTCGAATGGGATGGAAAAGGAAGTATTTCACTTTCTGCAAATGAAATGGTGCGTATTCAACTGCGTTTAAATGGATATGAATATCTATATGCATATGTGCTTGTTGCTGACCCGGCAGAGTACTATACCTATGAGATTCAGAATGGGGAAGCGACGATTACAGGATATAATAAAGACCTTCTGCGCCGCAAAGTGCTGATTCCAGAAGAAATTGAAGGGTGTCCGGTTACGACGATCGGCGACCGCGCGTTTTATGACATGCCGTCGGGTATCGGCGAGAAATTCTACATTCCAGACAATGTAACCACCTTTGGCAAGGAAGCCTTTGCAGTCAGCGCCTATCTTGATGCGGTTCGGATGCCGCAGAAGCTGACGAAAATGGGCGAGGGCGTATTTGCGGCATGTTTGCAACTGCACTTCTTGGAAATCCCTGATTCGTTGACAGAGATTCCGGACTATGCTTTTACAAACTGCTGGGGCTATGGAGAGGTGAATAAATACAGTGCTGAGCAGTCTATTGGTAGAGTTGAGCAGTGTGTTGGTAAAAATGTGACAAAAATCGGAAAATATGCGTTTGCTGGATGCTGGAATATGGGGAAGGCGTGGGGCGATGGTCGTCTGCCTGAAAAGCTCGAATCCATCGGGGAAGGCGCATTCCAGTATTGTTATAAAATAAAATCATTGGAAATTCCGGCTGGTGTGACGGTCATTCCTGACCGCACATTTCAGGGCTGCGAAAGACTGGAATCCATTCAGATTGATGGCGATATTACGATGATTGGTGCGGAAGCATTTGACGGCTGTGTTGCGCTGACTTCGATGCCGCTGTCGAAATCGCTGTCCCTGATTGGAGCGGATGCATTCCGTGACTGCACGGCGCTGACGGAGTTCCAGCTGGCGGAGGGAAACACGCATTTTCAGGTGCAGCAGGGCGCGCTGATGACGGCAGATGCCACGCGGCTGCTGACTTATGCTGCCAGCGCACCGCAGCAAAGCTTTGTCATGCCGGAAACGCTGACACAGATTGATGATGGCGCACTCAAAAACCTGCGCTATCTGGAAACGCTGACTTTCTCGCCGATTTTCAGCGATTATCAGGCGGGCATGTTTGAAAATGCAACGGGCTTGAAGACGGTGAATTTCGGCGAAGGTACGCTGACGGCGATTCCTGACCGATTCTTCAAGGGCTGCACGTCGCTTGTTTCGCCCAATGCGTTCACGGGCGTGACGTCTGTTGGCGAATCGGCATTTGAAGGCTGCACGGCGGTGCAATCGCTGTCGTTTGATGATTCGCTGTCGAACATCGGCACAAAGGCGTTCCAGAACTGCACGGCACTGGAAAGCGTGCATATTCCGGACAGCGTAACGAGCCTGAGTGCAGCGGCGTTCCGGAATGACGTTTCCTTGACGGAATTCCAGATGCCGGAGCGCCTCCATACCGTCTCCGCGTCGGCGTTCAGCGGCTGCACGTCGCTGAAAACGGTGACATGGAGCAAGTATCTGCAAACCATAGAAGCAAATGCGTTTGAAAATACGGCCCTGACGGAAATCATCTTCCCGGAGAGCCTGACCAGAATCGGCGCGTATGCGTTTGCGGGCATTGGCACGCTGGAAAGCATCGTCCTGCCGGAAAATTTGAATACGATTGGTTCGTCTGCTTTTTCTGGCACTGGGATTCAGACGCTGAAGCTGCCCAAGAGCGTCACGACGCTGGGCAACGGCGCATGGATGAACTGTGCCGCCCTGCGGGAAGTTCAGTGGGACGCCGCGTTGACGAAAATCCCGGCGAGCACGTTTGAGCACTGCACTGCGCTGACCCAAATCGAACTGCCGGACGGCATTGTGGAAATTGGCGCAAGGGCATTCAGCGGCAATGAAAGCCTAACCAATGTGACTTTGCCGCGCACGGTGCGGCGAATTGAAAGTGCCGCTTTTGAGGGATGCAGTGCGCTGACGGACATCCTGCTCTGGCCGGACGTGGAGGAAATCGCGGCGGATGCTTTTGCGAACTGCGAGAATCTGACCATCCGCGGGTGGAAGGGGTCTGCCGCTGAAAAAGCAGCCACGTCACTGGGCGTGAATTTTGCCGCGGCGGATCAGGAAATTTCCTACACGCTCAATGCCGCGCAGGATGGCTATCTTGTCAGCGGCTGCGATGAAAACGCGGTTCTGCTGGTGCTTCCGGCTGTGCATAACGGGCTGCCTGTGGTCGGCACTGCGGAAAACGCCTTTGCAAACTGCAAGTACCTGCAAGAAGTGCGCGTGGAAGCGGAAAGCGTGTATTTGCAGGTTTGTGACGGCATCCTGATGGACGCGACAGGTAAAACGCTGCTGCTCTATCCGGCACGGCGCGCAGGAGCGGATTTGGTGATTGACGAAAACGTGACCGCCATTGCGGACTATGCGTTTGCCTACTGCCAGAATCTGCGCAGCATCACCATCGGCACGCAGGTGGAGACGATTGGCAACCATGCGTTTGACGCGGTGAACGATGCCCTGTGCCTTGTTGTGCAGGACGGCAGCCCGGCGCAGCTGTGGGCGAGTGCGCACGGGGTGCGCTATGCCAGCGAAAGCACGTCGTTCTCCTACCGCCTTGAAGGGGACAAAGCTTACATCACGGGCTACACGGGTACACTGCCGGACGTGGTTGTGCCTGCGGTGATTGACGGCTATCCGGTCTATGCGATTGAAAACCTCCGCAGTCCGATTCTGACGCACGTTGTTGTCAGCGAAGGGATTGAAGTGATTGGGGACTCGGCATTTAAAGCGTATTTTGATTATGAGAAAGGCTACATTCGCACGCTTGTGAGCGTAAGTCTGCCGCAGAGCTTGAAAATCATTTCGGATGACGGTTTCTGGGGACAGGAAAACTTGCAGGAGATTACACTTGGCAGTGTGGTGGAAATTGGGCAATCGGCCTTTGGCAGCTGCACCATGCTGAAGCAAATTACACTGCCGGATACGCTGACAACGATTGGCTGGAGAGCGTTTGAATCTTCTGGCTTGACGTCGCTGACGATACCGGTCAATGTAACCAGCCTTGGAGACTCTTTCATCACAGACTGTTCAGCGCTGACATCGCTGTATGTAGCCGAAGGAAATCCAACCTATGAGATGGAGGACGGATTGCTTTACGACATTCCTGCAAAGACGCTGCGCTATGCTCTGCCGGATGTGTCGGGGGATGTAGTGATTCGTGACGGCACGGTGCGCATTGGCGACGATGTGTTTAAGGAACATGCGATAACATCTGTTCAACTGCCGGATTCTTTGCAGAAAATTGGGAATTGCGCATTTCAGTTCTGCAAGGAACTGAAGGAAATTACCTTCCCGGAAGGGCTGATAACGATAGATGGTTTGGCGTTTGCCTACTGTACACAACTGGAAAATGTTGTGCTGCCGGAAGGATTAAAGAGCTTGGGCGACAGCGCATTCCGCTCCTGCGATAGCTTAACAGAAATAACCGTGCCTGAAGGCATCACATTTATGTCGGGAACATTTGCAACCTGCTACTCTTTACGCACCGTGAATTTGCCGAGTGGTTTAACCCACATGATGAACGGCGTTGTGGAAGGATGTCGTTCACTGGAAACTCTACACTTGCCTGCTAAACTGGCGGACATCAGCGGCGAGTGGCCCAGCAAGCTGAAAACGATAACGACAGCGTTTGGTTCTGTGCGCTATGTATCCGAAGACGGTATCTTATATGATACGCAGGACAACAGCATCTTGTTTGTGAATGCGTCGATTACGGGAAATGTAACCGTTCGTGATGGCATCACGACAATTGGCGCAGGGGCGTTCAAGGGCAGAAAAGGCTTAACGAGCGTCACGCTGCCGGAAAGCTGCACTGTCATTGATTCTTATGCTTTTGAAAACTGCACAGCACTAACGGATATCAACTTCCCGGAAAAATTAGAGTTGATTGGACGAAATGCATTCTACAATTCCGGCATTACATCGCTGAAACTTTCGCAGCCGGGTCTTCACGTTGGGAGTTTTGCATTTACTGATTGCCATCAGCTGAAGTCTGTGGAAATCACATCGACGGACTTTGACTTGATGGAGTGGGCATTTGCAAGATGCGAAAATTTGGAGACAGTAATTCTGCCGCCGCAGGTTTTCCGCATGGAAGGCGGATGCTTCACGGAATGCACGTCCCTGACTACGGTCGTTTTGCCGAAGAACATCACGTTCGTGCATGGCTTTAAGGACTGTACGTCCCTGAAAACTATTGAAATTCCGGACAGTGTGACGAGCATCGGCTATGAAGCATTTGCAAACTGCAAGTCGCTGGAAAGCATTCATCTGCCGGATGGGGTAACGAACATAGGAGACCTTGCGTTTGCACGCTGCTTTGCCTTGAAGGATGTTAACTTCCCGGCTGCGTTGACCACGATCGGAAAAGAAGCATTCCGAAGTGTTCCGATTGCTGAAGTTGTTATCCCGGCGAATGTGACCGAAATCGCGGACATGGCATTCTATTATAATGAAGAACTCCGTTCGCTGACGCTCCCCAATGGCTTGAAGAAGATTGGGGAGAGTGCCTTCTGGAACGCGAGCAAGCTCCAAACTGTGGAATTGCCTGAAAGCCTAACGGAAATTGGAGAAACAGCATTCCGTCAAAGCGGTTTGACCTCGATTACCATTCCCGGAGATGTAAAGCGTATTGGTACCGGGGCATTCGCTGCTTGCGAAAATCTGGAAAAGGTATCAGTTGCACCCGGTGTCGAAACGATTGGCAGTGAAGCGTTCACTGGCTGCACAAAGCTGACGGAAGCAACGCTTACCAGTTCTGTTACGACTATCGAAGGCGGCGCGTTCTACGGCTGCAAGGCGCTTCAAACCATTAGCGGCGGTGCGCTCATTCAGTTCATTGGCGAAAACGCCTTCATGAACTGCGAAAACCTTGAGGAACTCAATATTTCGCCGAATTTGACAGAAATTCAAGGCCATGCGTTTGATGCCTGCAAGACGCTGAAGCGCGTTTCGCCGTCGGCGGAGCAGAAGGGCGTTTCTCTGCCGCTTGTGAAGTACATCGGCGAGCGGGCATTCAACGTCTGCAAAGCAATTCCGTCCTTCTCTCTGGGCGATTCGCTGGAAACGGTCGGGGATTATGCGTTTGCTTCCACGTCCGTTACGTCCATGTATTTCCCGGATACCGTGAAGCAAATCGGCATCAATCCGATGTGGATGAATTATGCCATTCTGTCCGTGCATTTGCCGAAATCACTGACGGAAATCCCGCAGGGGATGTTTGCGCAGGCCGCGCGGATACAGACGCTTACCATCCCGCAGGGTGTGCGCAGCATTGGCACACAGGCATTCCACGGCAATGTTGCTTTGGCAGCGCTGAAACTGCCGGATGGCTTGGAGCGCATCGGCGCAAATGCATTTGGAAACGCGATGCTGCTGCTGGAAATTCCGGCATCGGTTACGGAAATTGCGGATGATGCGTTCAGCGAAGCGGTTGTGGAATTCTACACGCCGTCGGGCAGCGCGGCGCATCAGTACGCGCTGGCGCATCAGATTCCTGTGCATTTGGATGAGTCGATTCCGGCAGAATACCTCGGCACGGCTGAACAGATGGCAGCAAAAATTGTCGCGCAGGTAATTACGGATGACATGACCGACTATCAGAAGGCAGAAGCGCTGGTAGACTGGATGCTCAGCGAAACGAAGCTGTCAGACATGCTGCCGCACACATATAGCGGCAAAATGGTGCTTGTCCAGCGTAAAGGTACGCGCTGGGGCTGGGCATTTGCATACAAAGCACTGCTGAATGCGGCAAATGTTACCAATGGCATATACTTCAACGCGAAAGGCATCATCGAAGGTGTTGGCATTGGTGATCAAAGCTCGGTGTTTGTTTCGTATTTTGACGGTGATGCCGTGAACATGATTCAAATTGACGGGCAATGGTACTTTACGCACCCGGCATTTGTGGAACATTTCGGAAAAGCACGCTACTTCATGCTCAATCGAGAAACGTATCGCTTGTTGTTTGGGGATGATCCGAAGGTGGAAGACTGCGACGACTACAACCAGACCTTCTTGTATCAGGCGTACTCCAAGGATATTGAGGCGGAGGTTGTTGAGCAGGCATCTGCGTCCTTCACGGAGGGCAAAAAGCTGGTGTATGCGGAAGTTCAGCCGATTGAGGAACTGATGGATGCGCACTATGCGTATGTGCTGGACTTCGCAGGGCGGCATATGGATACGCTGGACTGGCAGAACGCACAGGGCGAATTTGAGCCGACTATCATTGGCACAAATAACGGCTATTGGCTCAGTGACGACCTGACGGGCGAGTATGCGCAAGTGACGGTGAATACGCAGACGCTCTATCCGTATGGTGCGGAAGTGCGGCTGGATGATCCGGAATACACGGCGATGCTGTGCGACTGGAATGTGGATGGCACGCTGACGCTGACGGAAGGCACCGAAGAAGCAAACGTGGCGCTGTTCACCATAGAAAGGGGAGAAGATATAGAAAAGAAACAGACCATTACTGGCAGAAAGGTCTATCATGCAACCTTCACCCCGAACCTGTGCCAGTACATTGACACGCTGGCACCGACGGAATTTGACTTGGTGCTGGAATGTCAACTGCCGCGCATCCTGGATGTTTCGGAGCTGGTGGACAACAAGCTGACGCTGACGCTTTCGGATTCGCACATTTTCCCGGAGAATGCGCAGCTGGATTTGATTTTCTGGCCGCAAGACGGCATATCGAGTGCTCCTATAACGCACTTCTATGTGGAGGATCGTGCAGAACTTTACCCGGACGGCAAGCGCGAAATTACGCTTGACCTCTCGGCGCTTCGCTGCGACCTGGGATATGCTCTCTACATTGCGCAGACAGCGGACAACTATGTGGAATCGGAACAAAGTTATGTTACGAGCCGCATCGACATACCGCATACGCCGTACATTGAGACGGTACGGCCTGCAACACCGACGGAAGACGGTCTGGTGAGTGCAACAGTCTGCCGGATTTGCGATACATGGCTGGACAATGGGTATGCAATTGCGTCGGATCACATTCTGCAGCTGCCTGCGAATTTGAAGGCAATCGAGGAAGAAGCTTTTGCCGGCATGTGGCAGGTGCAGCAGGTGAATATTCCGGAGGGCGTTACTGCGATTGGAAAGCGCGCCTTTGCAGACTGTACGCTACTGCGGCTGGTCATTATCCCGAACAGTGTGCAAACGCTGGCGGATGATGCCTTCAGCGGCTGCCATCCGGTGATTCTCTGCGACGCGGAAAATCAGCAGGTGATTGACTGGGCAAATGCACAGGGACTGATGGTCGTTTTCAAGGAAAGTAAATAATACTATTTCCAGATTCACCTGCGCCATCTGCTTGCGCCTTTTCCATTCTGGCGTCCGCTCATTCCACTTAGCGTAGCGCTGCTACGCTGCGTTCCATTCACGTTAGCCAGAATGAAAAATTCGCGGCGCATCTTGGCGCATTCTTATCTGGAAATAGTATAACACATCCCTTTGGCTGCTTCGGGGACACAGCTTCTCCGAAGCAGCCCCTTTTCTTTTCAAAAAAATCTCGAAACAGGATTGACAAAATGGGCTTGATACACTATAATAGAGACAAGGTTGAACGTTAAACCTAACGAAAATACGCCATGAACTCGTGAAGGAGGTTTTCCCATGAGAGGGTCGATGAAATTGGTTTCCATGCTGCTGGTGCTGTGCCTGACGCTGGGTGCGCTGCCGCTGGCGATGGCGGAAGAGGTCGTTGATGCGGACTTGACCTGCACGATTACGCTGGGCAACTGGCCCGCGGATACGGCGGCGGAGGCGGAAAAGGCGCTCTTTGAGAGCTACCGCGAAACGATGAAGAAGCAGTACCCGAACGTGACGCTGGTGCCGGATTACTACTCCTACACCCTGAGCAGCTACGTTCCGATGGCGAAGGGCGGCACGGCGCCGAGCATCTTCCAGCCGCCGTTTACCGACCCGCAGCTGCTGATCAGCCAGCATCTTGTCGGCGACGTGACCGATGCGCTGGAGCGCGCGGGCGTGCTGGATGAGTTCAGCCCGTCGTACCTCGAAATGCTGTCTGACGAGAACGGCCGCATCTACGGTCTGCCGCGCGACGGCTATGTGCTGGGTATGCACATCAATGTCGCCCTGTTCCGCGAGGCGGGGCTGGTGGACGAGGAAGGTCTGCCGATTTACCCCAAGACCTTGCAGGAAGTGGCGGAATACGGTCAGATTATCCGCGAAAAGACGGGCAAGGCGGGGCTGGTGTTCCCGGCGAGCGAGACGTATGGCGGCTGGCTGTTCACCAATATCGCGTGGAACTTCGGCTGCGTGGGCGAAAACGCGCTGGAATATCAGGATGAAGACGGGCGCTGGGTGTGCAACTTCACATCCGACGAGTGCGTGGCGGCGATGGAGTACATCCGCGACCTGCGCTGGAAGTACGACATTCTCAATGCCGACGCGACCACGACCGACTGGGCGGGCGCGCATTCTCTGCTGGGCACGGGCGAAGCGGCGATGAACTTCGCGGCGGATGACTCTGTTGACCAGCCGACCTCCAACAAGGGTCTGCCGGTGGAGGACTTCGCGCTGATTCCGTTCCCGGCGGGCGACGCGGGACGCTATGCGCTGGCGGGCGGCACCTGCTACATGTTCGCGCCGAACATCACCGAGGATCAGGCGACGGCGCTGATGGCATACCTGACCGTGCTGGGCAAGATGCCCTACCTGAATGACCAGATTATCGAGGGGATGCGCGCGGACTATGCTGCCAAGCGCGACCGCGGCGCACCAGTTCTGCCCGCCATCAGCGCGTGGAACGATGAGGACTACAACGCGGCGAAGCAGGCGATTATTGACGAATACTGCAATGTCGATATGCGCTTGTATAACGACTTCTTCGATTCCATCACGCAGGGCACGATTACGCTGCGCTCGGAAGAACCCGTCTTTGCGCAGCAGCTGTATCGCGAGCTGACCGCAGTCATTCAGCGCGTCATCACCCGCGAGGGCGCGGATGTGCGCAAGGCGCTGCAGAAGGCGCAGGATTCCTTCCAGGAGTATCTGGATGATGAAATCAATGATTATTAATTTCTGATTCTGCATGGCATTGCACTGTTTGTTGCAGAGGGTTTCGCCTCTGCGGAGGCGACCAAAGGGCTTTCCGATCGCCCTTTGGAAACCTTCGGCGCCGCTGCACTTTGGGTTAGCCCTTGTTGGTGACGAGCGAAAGTCAATGCGGACGGGGCAGTGCGGTGCCATCGGGCAATTATTGCTAATTGCTAATTCCTCATTTCTAATTGGAAAAAAGAACACCGGCGGAGGAGAACCGATGCCGGTTTCTTTTACACAAAAATCGCTCAAATCTTCGCGGAGGAACGCCTATGAGCAGAAAAAAGGCGCAAGTCGGCTTGCGCGCACGGACGGTTGACCACCTCAATGCTTGGCTGATTATGCTGCCGAGCCTCGTGCTGATGCTGTTCTTTGTCTGGGAACCGCTGTTCGAAAGCGTGGTGATGAGCCTGTATAAGACGCGCAACATCGAACTGGTGAACTTCATCGGCTTCAAAAATTACATCAGCGTCATGAGCAAAGATGACTTCCTGCAGGCGCTGACGAACACGTTCTCGTACACGTTCTGGTCGCTGCTGCTGGGCTTCTTTCTGCCGATGGTGCTGGCGCTGCTGATTGGGGAGACCGTGCGGAGCAAGAGCTTCTTCCGCACGGTGGCGTATCTGCCGAATATGCTGCCGGGCCTCGCGGTCGTCATCCTCTGGTCGGCGTTCTTCTCCGGCGAGAAGTCCGGCGTGCTGAACATCCTGCTCAGCCACTTAGGCATTGCGCCGCAGACCTACCTGACGCGCTCGGAGTGGGTCATCCCCATCATCATCCTGATTGCGACGTGGAAGGGCGCGGGCGCGACGGCGCTGATTTACATGGCGGGCATGTCCAGCGTCAGCCCGGAGCTGTACGAAGCGGCGGCGATTGACGGCGCGGGCATCTGGCAGCGCATCATCCACATCATGATTCCTGCCATCAAGAAGCTCGCGGGTACGCTGCTGATTCTGCAAATCATCTCTGTGTTCCAGATTATGTATGAACCGATGGTGCTGACGAAGGGCGGCCCGGATAATGCGTCCCTGTCGCTGATGCAGCTGATGTGGCAGTACGCGTTCGGCGGCTCGATGAACTATGGCAAGGCATCTGCCGTCGCGGTGATTGTCACGCTGATTTTGCTCGTCATGACGGCGATTTACTCCTACTTCGACCGCAAAGAATCCGACTGGGATTAAGGAGGGCGAACGCATATGGCAAAAGCACAGCGCACTGGCGTCATCCGGGACTACGATATGCACTCTGCGTCCGTCCGGGTTGGGTATGGGTTCATCATCTTCTTCTGCCTGATTATGACGGTCATCGCGGTTTTCCCGATTATCTGGGTCGTGCTGGCGGGCTTCAAGGACTTGAAGGAGTTCATGTCGTCCGCCAAGCTGCTCCCGGAAGTGTTCGATTTTTCTCTCTTCGCGAAAACGTGGTCGCAGCTGGGCATTGCGCAGAACTACCTTAACTCGCTGATTTCCGTCGCGGGCAGCGTCGTCTGCGCGATTGTGTTCAACGGTCTGCTGGGCTACGGGCTGGCGATTTTGAAACCCAAGGGCTACGGCATCGTCAAGAAGCTGGTCATGCTCTCCCTGCTCCTGCCGACGACCATCAGCATCGTGCCGTTGTTCATGAACATCCAGAAGCTGAATCTCGGCGGCTCGTTCGTCCCGCTCTGGCTGAGCTATGGCGCGAACGCGATGTACGTTATCCTGTTCGTGCAGTTCTTTGAATCGCTGCCGACTTCTATCATCGAAGCCGGGCGGATTGATGGCTGCACGCAGCTGCAAACGTTCTTCTACATCGTCCTGCCGCTGTCCAAGCCGATTTGCTCCGTGATTGCGATTTTCGCCATCAACGCCGCATGGTCGGACTTCCTCCTGCCGTATCTGGTGCTTCGCGGCAGCGCGCTGCAAACGGTGATGGTGCGCCTGTTTGTTTTCAGCACGGAACAGACCGTCAACGCCGACACGATGATGCGCTCCGTCGTTTTCTCGATGATTCCGCCCATCATCCTCTTCTTCATCTTCCAGAAGCAGCTGACCGAAAACGCCGTGTCTGTGGGCATCAAGGGGTGACATTATAAAAACTCCGCCTATCACCCAGTAACATGGGAGGGCGCGCCGAAGGAGTCCAGAGGGCGACCGCAGACTTCGTCTGTTTTCATTGCCCTCTGGAACTTGCTCAAAAGCCCACTAACGGAAGAAAAATCAACTTCCACCACCGAAAAAAGAGCTTCTATTTCTTACTTATTAGAAGAAAGAACCGACAGGAGGACGCACAATGGCAAAAGCCGCTGACGTATATTTCCAAGTAGACCCGTGGAAGGTCATTGAGCAGGGCTTCGACCCCGCCTACGCGCGCGTGAGTGAATCCATCTTCTCGCTGGGCAATGAGAGCATCGGCGTGCGCGGCTGCTTCGATGAGGGCGGTCATGTCGATAGCCTTCGCGGAGCGTATACCAATGGCATCTATGATATGGAGAAGCTGAGCCGCTCCTATAAGGGCATCATTGACAAAACGCACTTCATGATTCCCTCGGCGGAATGGCTGATGACGACGATTTCCGTCGATGGCGAAACGCTCGATTTGGGGCAGGCGCAGTTTTCTGACTTCACCCGCGAACTCGACCTCCGCGCCGGCACGCCCCCCCGCCGCTTCCTCTGGACGACGAAGAGCGGCAAGCAAATCCGCCTGACCTTCCTCCGCTTCCTCGATATGGTGCACCGCGAACGCGCGTACCAGCGCATCACGCTCGAAGCGCTCAATTTCACGGGCAGCGCGATGGTCACGTCCGGCGTGTCCTTCGACGTCGTGCATGAAGGGCGGCAGAAGTGCTTCTGGCAGGAGACGCGCATCGACGCGAAGCCGGATTGCCTGATGGCGCAGTCCCGCACGACGCTTTCGGGTCAGGAGGAATTCTGCGGCGCGTGGCTGACGTGCCCCGGCGAATCCACCACATCCGCCGAGGGCAAAACCGTCACCGCGACGGCGGATGTTCTGCTTGCGCTGGGGCAAGCCGTGCAAATCGACAAGCGTGCCGTCGTGCTGTTCAACGGTCAGCAGGGGGACGACCTCTGGCAGAGCGGGCAGGACGCGATGGCGCAGAGCAAAGCCGTCTCGCTCGATGACGCACAGGCGGCACAGCGCGCGTACTGGGATGCTTACTGGCACACGTCCGACATCTGCATTGAGCCGAAAGATGAAAGCATGGCGGAAGCCGTCGCAGCGGAACAGCAGGGGATTCGCTTCTGCTCCTTCCAGCTCGCGCAGACCTACAACGGCGGCAGTATGCGCCACAACATTGGCGCGAAGGGCTTGACGGGCGAGGCGTACAACGGTCATGCATTCTGGGACACGGAATCCTGCTGCCTGCCGTTCTACCTCTTCACGAACCCGGAAGCCGCGAAATCGCTCCTTCTTTTCCGCTACAACACGCTGCCGATGGCGCTGGAGCGCGCAAAAATGCTGGACTGCAAGGGCGCATGCTACCCGATTGCGACGCTTAACGGTGACGAGGCATGTCCGCTCTGGCAGCACGCCAGCCTGCAATTGCAGCCGAGCACGGCGGTATCCTACGGCATCTGGCATTATGTCCACCTGACGGACGACAAGACGTTTTTGTACCGCTACGGCGCGGAAATGCTGCTGCAAATTGCCCGATTCCAAGCGACGCGCGTCGGCTTCAGCGAGAAAATCGGCAAATACGGCTTCTTTGGCGTGATGGGCCCGGACGAATTCCACATGATGGTCAACAACAACGCGTATACCAATTATATGGGGATGCGCGCCCTGCGCTACGCGGCGGATGTGCTGGATGCAATGCGGGCGGATGCGCCGGAGGCTTACGCGGCACTGTGTGAAAAAGTCCAGCTTGCACCTGACGAACCCGCGCAGTGGCGGCACATTGCCGACAACATGTACATTCCGGAAGCGCCCAATCACTTGTTTGAGCAGCACGACGGCTTTTTTGAGCTGCCGCACACGGACATCAACAGCATTCCGGTCAGCGAGTTCCCGCTCTATGACCACTGGGCGTACGACCGCATCTACCGCACGGACATGATTAAGCAGCCGGATGTGCTGATGTTCCTCTACCTCTACAATTCGTCTTTTGATACCGAGACGAAGCGTATCAACTACGATTTCTACCAGCCGCGCACGATTCACGAATCCTCCCTTTCGCCTGCGATTCACTCCATTCTGGCGGCGGAGCTGGACAAGATGGATGAAGCGGTCAGCTTCTTCGGCTACGCGACGCGCCTTGATTTGGACAACTATAACCGCAATACGCGCGAGGGCTTGCACATCACGAGCATCGCGATGGCATGGGCGAACATTGTCTACGGTTTCGCAGGTCTGCGCAGTGATGACACGATGCTGCGCTTCGCCCCGCGTCTGCCGGAGCGCTGGAAGCAGCTGACCTTCTCGGTCATGTACCGTGGGCGTGTGATTGCAATCAGCATGGGCGCGGACAAGACCGTGTTCCAGCTGATGCAGGGGGACAAACTGGCGGTGCAGGTGTACGGCGAGACGGTGGAACTGACGGATGAGCCAATTTCGGTGCAGCGGCAGTAAAGCAGAATACAAAACAGGCGCTGGCAGGGTGAGATTCTTGCCAGCGCCTGTTTGCGTGCAGAAAAGAATTGAAAAGTCAACAGTATGTGTGATACTATTTCCAAATTCACCTGCGCCATCTGCTTGCGCCTTTTCCCCGTTGGCGTCCGCTCATTCCACTTAGCGTAGCGCTGCTACGCTGCGTTTCATTCGCGTTAGCCAACGTGAAAAATTCGCGGCGCATCTTGGCGCATTCTCATTTGGAAATAGTATGAGAGCAGGGATACGCATCTGCGCAGTTCGTTATGGTGCTGCGTACTCACCCACCGTCTGAATATCCGCTTGCTTGAACAGCATACAGCCGCAGTGCCCTTTGAAAGTGGGGAAGCTGATGATTTTCAATTTTGTGTCAATCTCCGGGCTGTAATATACAATTTCCAGCGTTTCACCGAACAGCGCCGTGCGCTCGTAGACGCGCAGCCACTTTTCGTCCATATTGGGGAAAATGCTGCCGAACGAGTGGTTGATGAGCTGCTGCAGCGGCGTTTTTTCGATTTCTGCCAGTGCCTCGTTACCGTAGCGGAAGATCCAGTCCACAGCGGCACGCTCCTCATTGAACACCATCTCGATGTCGGTAAACGCAAAGGGCGCGCTGTCATAGCTGGCATAGTGCCGCTGATATTCTTCCTGTGTGGTGGGCGCGTCGCTGTCAGACAGGCTCTGCGCAATCTGCCGCCGTCCGGCGCGCAGCTGTTCTTTGAGCTCTCGTTTCTTTCGACAGCTATAATACAGCGTTTCTCCGTTGACGAGTTCAATCTCCTTTCCAATGTCGTGGATACCCTTGATAGATACCAGCGTGGCGCGGTCGGCGCGGATAAAGCCGCTGCCAAGCATACTTTTCAATTCATGGATGGTGGCATAGGTTTCGTAGGTTCTGCCATCGGAAAAATGGATGATCGACTGGCGGCCTGACAATTGAATATAAAGAATGTCCTCTGTCAGCAAGCTGATATGCCTGCGGTTGGAAATAACGGAAATATCGTTGAATCTCATAGCTCTTCCTCCACCATTATAAAATACCATTACAGAATACCATGTTTTCAGATGCAATGCAAGATTCAACGCAAAGAAAAAACGCCATTCGCGCAGGATTGTACGATGTTCACGCAAGGTATGTTGCAATTCAAACAAAGTTATGCTACACTGAAAACATAAGAACAGAAAAGGACGGAAGGTGAGCAATGTCATCTTTCGTAGCAGTTCCCTATGAGGAAATCTGTCTGAGTAAAGGAGGAACACCTGTGAAAAAGAAACTGCTAAGCTTACTCCTTGTGCCGACCATGCTGGCTGCCACGCTGACGGTCTGCGCCAGTGCCGAGAAAAGCAGCGGCACTGCCGCCGTGTTCAATGCAGAGACGAAGCCGGCAACCCAAAGCACCATTGAGGTCAATCGGCAGGTATACGACTTCCTGAACTTTGAGGATACGTCGGAGCTTGAGAATGCGGAACGAGGTTTCATCACTGCACCGGACACACTGAATCTCCGTGGCGAGAACGGGAGAATCGTGTGGACGCAGGATGCATATGCGTTTCTTGACAAAGACGCGCCGGATACCGCCAACCCCAGCCTGTGGCGGAATACGCAGCTAAACCACATTTACGGTCTCTTTGAGGTTACTGACGGCATCTACCAGGTGCGCGGCTATGATATTTCCAATATTACCTTCGTCCGCAGCGAACACGGATGGATTATCATGGATTGCGGCAGCAGCAAATATACCGCGGCGGAAGCGCTGAAGCTCTTCCGCTCCAAGATGGGCGATGCGCGGATTGTCGCCATTGTCATCAGCCATGCGCATGTGGATCACTACGGCGGCATTGAAGGGCTGATTGCCCCCGAAGATGCTGCGGATAGCAGCCTGCCCCTTGACGAGCAGATTGCATCCGGAAAGACCGCAATTATTGTGCCGAAAGGCTTTACGGACGCGGTAATGAAGGAAAATGTCTTTGTGGGCACGGCAATGAAGCGGCGGGCGTTTTTCCAGTATGGCTCCATGCTTCCCTATGGCGAACAGGGACGCCTTTCGGTGGGCATTGGCCTGACCGCAGTGCAGACCGGTGTCGGCTATATCGCGCCGACCTTCGAGGTTGCGGATTCGATTTATGAAACAACCATTGATGGCGTGACCGCTATCTTCCAGCAGACGCCGGGAACGGAATCTCCCGCCGAAATGAATACCTATTTCCCCGACAGCAAAGCCCTCTGGATGGCGGAAAACTGCAGCGGAAGCATGCACAATCTCTACACGCTGCGCGGCGCGGAGGTGCGGGATGCGAATGGCTGGGCTCGCTACATCACCGAGGCACAGTCGCTGTTCCCCGACGCCGAGGTTGTTTTTCAGGCGCACAACTGGCCGCATTGGGGCAAGGAAACCGTCAACGAATACATGACCAACACAGCTGCCATCTATAAGTTCATCCACGATCAGACCCTCCTGTATATCAACGAAGGTTATACCTCCACGGAGATTGCCTCCATGATCCGGCTGCCGGAGGAACTGGAAAAGGTTTGGTATACCCGGCAGTATTACGGTACGCTGAAGCACAATGTCAAGGCAGTCTATCAGAAATACATGGGCTGGTACGATGCAAACCCGATTCATCTGGACGAGCTGACGCCGAGCGAATATGCCAAAAAACTTGTGGAGTATCTTGGCGACACGGACAAGGTGCTTGAAATGGCACATGCCGATTATGAAAAGGGCGAATATCAGTGGGTTGCACAGATAACGAATACGCTGGTATTTGCTGACCCGGAAAATAAGGAAGCGCGCTATCTGTGCGCCGATGCGCTGGAGCAGCTTGGCTATCAGGCAGAGTCGGGCGCATGGAGAAACGCTTATCTTGTGGCAGCCTTTGAGCTGCGGAATGGCACCGGCCTGTACCCGAAGGCAGCCCAACTTGGCGTTGGCACCACCGCACAGGGGATGGACGCGCAGACAATGCTGGATTACATGGGCATTATCATGGATACGGAAAAGCTCCAGAATCGTTCCTTCACCATCAACCTCAAGCTGACGGATGGCGACGATTATCTGCTGAAGATTCACCATGGCGTGCTCCTGTACTATAAGGATGCGCTCTCAGATGAGGCAGACCTGACGATTTCTACCCCCCGAATCGGGATTCTTGCCATCACAAGCGGAAATCAGGAAAATATCGACAAGCTCATCACCGTTGAAAAGGGCGATAAGGCGCAGTTCCAAGCGTTTTGCGACAGTATGGCCGCTTTTGACCTGTATTTCAATATCATCGAGCCGTAAGAAAAATCGTTATAGGAGGGAAAAAAGATGAAGAAAATCACAGTGATTCTGCTCTGCATGGCGATGCTGCTGTCCGGCTGCGCATGGAGTGTCAAGGCGGAGGCTGTCTCGTCATCCGAAGATGTGTGGAAAACCATTGAGGAGGCTTACATTTACGCATTCCCGCTGGTGCTGATGGACGCGACGAGAACTTCCGCAACGAATACGGAGGAAGCCGCACCCGGCAAGGCGCCTGTTAATCAGTTCATGCACGGTGTGGCACTGGCCAACGCGCAGTTCAAAAACGTGGTGACGCCGAATGTGGACACCATTTACACGCAGGTGTGGTATGACCTGAGCGAAGAGCCGATGATCTATGTGCATCCGGAAACAGACCGCTTCTGCAAGGCGCAGGTGCTTGACGCATGGACAAATACCGTCGCTGTCCTTGACCAGGCTGGAGCCTATGCGATCACGCGCTCAACTTGGAAGGGCGACCTGCCGGACAATGTGACCCGCATTGATGTTCCTACCGCTATGGCGTGGGCCATTACCAGAACGGTGCTTTCCGGAGAGGCGGATCTTCCGAATGTGTATGCCGTTCAGGCGCAGATGCAGCTTTTACCGCTTTCTGTCTACCTGAGCGGAGAAGCATATCAGCCTCCGAAGGGAAGCTATCGGGAGGAAAACAGCTATGTCCCCATCAACAAGGTACTGTCGCTGGATCCTGTCACATTTTTCAACAAAGCCAACACGCTGATGGAGAACAATCCGCCGTCCGCCGCTGATGCGGAAATACTTGAAAAATTTGCGGCAGTTCACGTTGGCCCCGGCATGGAATTTGACGCATCTGTTTTGACCGGAGATATTCAGGCAAACTGGCGGGAAATGCTGCAAGGGCTTCGGCCGAAGCTCGCAGCAGAGGGAATGAAGTTTTCAAAACAGCTGGGGCAGTGGAGCTATTTCGGCGCGCCAATCGGAGACTTTGGTACGGAATATGCCTACCGTGCGCTGGTAGCCATTGCCGGACTTGGGGCGAATACGGTGGAAATCGCACTGTACCCCAAGACGGAAAAGGACGCCGACGGGAATCCTTTGACGGGTGAAAAGTCCTACATTCTCCACCTTGAAAGCGATCCGCAGGTGCTTGACGGCGGTTTCTGGTCGATCACTGCATATGGTGACGATGATTTCCTCATCGATAATCTGCTCGACCGCTACTGCATCAACGACCGTTCGGGTTTGAAGAGAAATGACGACGGCTCTGTGGATGTAATTTTGTCGAAGGACGCGCCGGCAGACACGACCAATTGGCTTCCGGTGGGGGAAGGCGGCTTCCATCTGTTTATGCGCATCTATACGCCGGATATGGAGGCACTCAAGACATGGACAGTGCCGACCATTACGGCGATTGACTAAAGGGAAGGCTGCCGAGGAGAGCAAATCCTCGGCAGCTTTTTTCGGGGTGCGCCCGGCATGAGCAACAACTAATACTATTTCCAAATGAGAATGCGCCAAGATGCGCCGCGAATTTTTCGCTCTGGCTAACGGGAGTGGAATGCAGCGTAGCAGCGCTACGCTAAATGGAACGACCGGATGCCAGAACGGAAAAGGCGCAAGCAGATGGCGCAGGTGAATCTGGAAATAGTATAAGCCGGGGAGGTCTTGCAGACGGGAAGTAGGAGAATCCGAAAGCCGCAGTAACAACGAACTGCAAGAAGTCAGCCGAAGCCAGGCTCGCACATGGACGCTGAAATACAGGGAGACGGGCGAATCGGGGCTGGAGGATCGCCGCGGCAAGCGCAAGCATGAGCAAGAACCGCGGAGCGAACTGGAGCAGATGCAAATCCGAATTGCGCAGTTGGAGCACCAGCTGTACATAGCAGAAATGGAGAATCATCTGCTAAAAAACTGAAGGAAGTAGAGAGGAGAAATTTGGCTTACGGATCGGATCAATGTGAGAATCTCTAATGAATTGGACGAGCTTGTTGTACACCAAGAACAAACCCTTCAATTCTTCAGGCAGTTCATACCCCGACCTATCTCCATCAGTTCGTTCAGCTGAAGATGTAGTCTGTTGCTCATTGGGCTTCTGCATGCCCACTCTAGCAGCGCGAGCCATTGCGCCTATAATCTTTTTAACGAATTCTGATGCTACGGCATCATCTACAACCTGCAGAACCTTTACAGCATCTTCCTTGGTAAGTAACTCACTGTGAATGGAGAAAAGCGCTATAATAAAGAGCCGGCCTTTAATACCATCCACATTTTTCAAAGGCGGATTATTTAGATTTGACTGAAAATTACGAAACTGCTATCATTTCCTCCCCAAAACCTGGCAATCTGGTCAACAAGATAACATATCCAGTTCATGACTTTCTCTCTGTCTTCAGAGAAGGAACAGCCAGAGCAGGCTGTAGCTGTTGAGAAGCACGATGATCTGCCGATTATGCCAGGAGAATCATCTGAGGATTGCTTAGAGCCTTCAGAAGAGGTAGCTGTTCCATCTGAGATTGGACAGCCTATCCATGAAGAGACTACAGCAGATGCAGACTCAGAATCAGACGAGCAGGAAATCATGTCCGAGCTGGCCGCCCCTCCTGTCGAGGAGAAAGATAATGTCGTCTCATGTGTTCCGGAAGAAACGGCGGATGAAGGTTCTGAAAACCAGCCAAAGCTAAACAGTTGTCCTGAAACCGCTGAAGGTGGGCAAGCTGCGGGCGAAAACGATAAGTCAGAAGATTGATTCGAAAACTATCGCTCACAACATCGTCAATTTCTATCATAGCAGGGATGATGATTATCTCCTGCACCTTGAAAGGCATCAGTACCGCCAGGCTCTCCGTGGTGAGGGTTCGGACGCGTTGATTTTCCTCGTCCCGATGGGCAGCACCGTATTCAGTCCATCCGTCTGCTGATACTTCAGCGTCGCCATCTGGCACATGTGCTTTCTCGCTGTAGACAGCACCGTTTCCGTATCCAGGTCCAGCTGTTCCTTGGAGTCTGCGGTTATCACCATTGTGACCACCGCAAACATCATGCGCTGGTCACGGGTGGTCAGGTCGTCCAAAAACTCCTTGG
>ERZ827492.143-NODE-143-length-75483-cov-11.190818_pt1 | contig 75483 bp, 61 predicted proteins | sample MGYA00519704_ERZ827492 | MGnify/ENA primary metagenome ERZ827492 (study PRJEB31778, sample SAMEA3449325) | human gut metagenome | biome: human gut; feature: human-associated habitat; material: faeces | place: United Kingdom | collected 2010/2012 ... | reverse complement strand
CCTTCAAGGCCATCCGCGATGATGAGATCGCCGCCGAGGCCATGGGCATCAACCTTGCCCACCACAAGCGCATGGCATTCATCATCTCCTCGTTCTTTGCCGGCATCTCCGGCGCGCTGCTGGCCATGTACCAGACTACGGTCCAGGCCAACACGTTCAAATCGGCCATGACGTATGAGATCCTGCTCATCGTCGTCATCGGCGGCATCGGCTCGATCTCCGGCAGCTGCATCGGTTCGTTCCTGTTCATCGCGTGCTCCGAGTGGTGGCTGCGCTTCCTTGACAATGAGACCACCATCGAGACCACCATCGGCGCGTTCAAGGTCCCGCTGCTGCGCACGGGCTTCCGCATGGTCGTGTTCTCCGTCGTCATCATGATCGTCGTGCTCTTCTTCCGCCGGGGCATCATGGGCGACCGGGAGATCTCGCTGGCCGGACTCGCCAAACGATTGACCAGAAGATCTGTGAAGGGAGGCAAAGAGGCATGAGTACGCCCGTTCTTCACGTTGAGCATGTCACCATGCAGTTCGGCGGCGTCGTCGCCGTCAATGACCTTTCCATGGACGTCTATGACCGCGAGATCGTCGCGCTGATCGGCCCGAACGGCGCCGGGAAGACCACGGCCTTCAACTGCATCACCGGCGTCTATGAGCCGACCAACGGCCGTGTGGACTTTCTGGGCGAGCCCATCGTCTGCAACCACCCGCACGGCAAAATGAAAAAGATCTACGCCGGTGAGGGCGCGGAGCGCTATCTTGACCAGCGCGTCGTCTCCTATACCCCGGACGTCATCACGAAGCGCGGCATCGCGCGCACGTTCCAGAATATCCGCCTGTTCAAGTCCATGACGGTCTTTGAAAACGTGCTGACCGCCATGCACGTGCGCCGCACGTCCAACGTCTTCTCCGCCACCTTCCGCGGCAACCGGAAGGAGGAGGCCGCGCAGCGCGCAAAGGCGCTGGAGCTGCTGAAGGCCGTGGGCCTGGACGACGTCAAGGACGAGCTGGCCACGGCTCTGCCCTACGGCAAGCAGCGGCGGCTGGAGATCGCCCGTGCGCTGGCGACCGACCCGAAGCTCCTTCTGCTCGACGAGCCTGCCGCCGGCATGAACCCGCAGGAGACGATCGAGCTGACCAACTTCATCCGCAGCGTGCGCGACGAATTCGGCCTGACCATCTTCCTCATCGAGCACCACATGAACCTCGTCATGGACATCTCCGATCGGATCTACGTCATCGACTTCGGCAAGCAGATCGCGGCGGGCGTCCCGGCGGAAATTCAGAACGATCAGCGCGTCATCGACGCGTATCTGGGGGTGGACGAAGATGCGTAACATTCTGGAGATCAAGAATCTGGTCGTCTCCTACGGCGGCATCGAGGCCGTCAAGGGCATCGACCTGACCGTCGAAGAAGGCAAGATCGTCACCCTCATCGGCTCGAACGGCGCAGGCAAGTCCACGACGCTGAAGGCTGTCGCCGGTCTGGTCCGGCCGAAGTCCGGCGAAATTCTGCTTGACGGCACGAATCTGGTGGGAAAATCGACCGACCAGATCGTCTCGAGCGGCGTCACGCTCGTGCCGGAGGGCCGCCGGGTCTTTTCGAACCTGACCGTGGCGGAGAATCTGCGCATCGGCGCATACCTGCGCAAGGACTCGCTCGCGGACGATCTTGCCCGCGTGTACGATCTGTTCCCGCGCCTCAAGGAGCGCGAATGGCAGCAGGCCGGGACGCTCTCGGGCGGCGAGCAGCAGATGCTGGCCGTCGGCCGGGCGCTGATGGCCAAGCCGAAGCTCATCATGATGGACGAACCGTCGCTCGGCCTTGCGCCGATCGTCGTGCGCGGGATCTTTGAGATCATCCGCGAGATCAACCGCCAGGGCATCACGGTCCTGCTCATCGAGCAGAACGCGAACATGGCGCTGAAGGTCGCCGACTGGGCCTACGTCATGCAGACCGGCTCCATCCTCATGCGGGGCCCCGGCGCAGAGCTGGCCGCCAACGAGGAGGTCAAGGCCGCGTATCTCGGCACGGCAAAATAAAAAAACGAACGAGGCCGCTGCGGCAAGCAGCGGCCTCGTTTTTACAGCTTCAAATGCGCCGTGATGTTGTTTTCCTCGGGCTTTTCCACGAAGCCGAGCGACGCGTAGAGGCGGCGCGCGGCCAGGTTGTCGCTGTCCACGAGCAGCGACATGGCGTTCGGCCGGTTTTTCTCGATCGCGCAGGAGAGCAGCGCGCGCCCAAGCCCCCGGCAGCGGCTTTTTTCGCGGACGAACAGATCATACGGCTCGTTTTCCGCATTCCGGTACGTCAGGTCGAGATAGCCCGCGACCGCGCCGTCCTCGATCGCCAGCAGCACGCGGAACGTGTCCTGCGCGGCCAGCACCCGTTCGCCCGTCCAGTACCGGTCGTCATCGTGCAGCGCCAGATATTGCGCGCGGAAGGCGGGCGTATAGAGCTGCACGCGGCTGTCCGGCACATACGGGGGAGGGGAGCGGAGGACCATCTTCTGCTGCTCGGGGTCAAACGCGGCGTGCCGGGCCGCCAGTGCTGTGTGCAGCAGGCGGCTGCGCGGGGAATAGACGAAGTCGGCCTGATACCCCGGATACGCCGCCTGCAGGTGCAAAAGCAGCGCGTCGTACGCGGCAGCCTGCCGGGAAAGTCCGGCCAGCAGCTGCAGATACCCCTCCTCCGGCAGGACCAGCACGGAGAACAGCCCGGTGAGCGTCCCGCCGTCAAACGTGCCGAAAAGCCGCTTGGCCGGGTCCTCGTGCGCGTCCAGCAGGTGCTGGTGCAGCTGCGCCGGCGTGGCGAGCATGGGGTCGCGGAAGTCCGGATCGGCCAGCATCGCGTGGATGAACGGCAGATACGCCTGAACGGAAGACAATTCTTTCAGCATAAATCTCCTTTTGCAGCAGGAAGCGCCTCAGACGGCATGGACCGTCTTGCCGCCGATCAGCACGCGGCGGACGGTGGTGGAGACCTCGAACGGCGAGCCGTCGGTGATCACAAGATCGGCGTCCTTGCCCGCCTCCAGCGAGCCGACGCGGTCGGCGATGCCGATGTGCTCCGCCGGGTGGATGGTGATGGCCCGGAGCGCGTCAAACGGGTCCATGCCCGCCTTTACGGCCATACCGGCGCAGAGCGGCAGATACTGCTGCGGGATGACCGTGCAGTCGGTGATGATCGACACGTGGCAGCCCGCACGGCTGAGGATGCCGGGCGTTTTCCACGACTTGTTGCGGACCTCCACCTTGGTCGCAAAGTTGAGCGACGGGCCGACCGCCATGCACAACCCAGTCTTTGCCAGCTCGTCCGCGATCAGATGCCCCTCGGTCGTATGCTCGAGCGTCAGGCGAACGCCGAATTCGTCGGCGATGCGGATGGCGGTGAAGATATCATCCGCGCGGTGCGCGTGCGCCTTGAGCGGGATCTGCCCACGCAGGACGGGGATGAGCGCCTCAAGCTTCATATCGAATGCGGGCTGCCGGAACACATCGTCCCCGGCGGCCTCTTTTTTCTGCAGATACAGCCGCGCCTTCATCAGCGCCTCGCGCAAGATCGCCGCCGTCGTCATCCGCGACGAGTCGCACTTGGAGGCGTAGCAGCGCTTCGGGTTCTCGCCGAACGCGCATTTCATCGCGGCTTCCTTTTTGACGATCATGTCGTCGATGCGCGTTCCGGCCGTCTTGATGGCGGTAAAGGTGCCGCCGAGCACGTTCGCGCTGCCCGGGCCGGTGCATACGCAGGTGATGCCGGCGCTGCGCGCGTAGACGAAGCTCTCGTCCATCGGGTTCACGCCGTCGATGGCGCGCAGCTGTGGGCAGCAGATGTCGTTGCGCTCGTTGATATCCACGCCCGGCTCGCCGTAGCCGTCGAGGCCGATGTGGCTGTGCGCGTCCACAAAGCCGGGATAGATCTCCAGCCCCGCCGCGTCGATCGTCTGCTCCGCGTGCAGGCCGGCGCCGATCTGCAGGAGCTTCCCGTTTTCGATCAGGATATCGGCCGTGTACGGCTCGCGGTGTACCGCGTCGTGGATGCGGCCGTTTTTGATACAAAGCATGTCAAGTTCCTCCCGTTTTGTCCGGATCCGGCGTTTGTGCCGGGTACTAGTATAGCCGATGCCGCCGCATAGCGTCAAGAAAAACCGCGGCGGGCGCAGAAAGCCGGAGGCAGGAAACCTGCCTCCGGCTGCTTTGAAACATGGATCGCGGATCAATAGCCGGGCTTGCCCAGCAGATGGAACATGTTCTTCTTGTAGGCCTCGACGCCGGGCTGGTTGAAGGGATTGACGCCCTCCATGTAGCCGGACACGCCGCAGGCGAACTCAAAGAAGTAGATGAGCGCGCCGAGCGCTTCCGCGCCGATCTCAGGCAGGCGGATCTCGGTGACGGGCACGCCGCCGGAGATGTGCGCGGCCTTGGTGGCCTGCATGGCCTTTTCGTTGATGTAGCTCATCTCGCGGCCGGCCAGATAGTTGAGCCCGTCGAGATTCTCGTCGTCAGACGGGACGGCGATGGACGTTCTGGAGTTGTCAAAGAAGACGACGGTCTCCTGCAGCATGCGGATGCCGTCCTGGATATACTGGCCCATGGAATGCAGGTCCGGCGTCAGGTCGACGGAGGCGGGGAAGATGCCTTTGCCGTCCTTGCCCTCGGACTCGCCGTAGAGCTGCTTCCACCACTCCGCCATGAAGCGGAACGCGGGCTCGTAGGCGGCCAGAATTTCAATATTCTTGCCGTCCGCGTACAGGGCCTGGCGGCTCATGGCGTACTGCACCGCGGCGCTGGTTACGCCGGAACGGAGCGTATCCTCGCGCTCGGCCTGCGCGCCGTGCATGAGCGCCTCAATGTCGATGCCGCAGCAGGCGATGGGCAGCAGGCCCACAGCCGTCAGCACGGAGTAGCGGCCGCCGACGTTGTCGGGCACGACGAAGCTCTCATAGCCCTCGCGGTCGGCGAGGGTCTTGAGCGCGCCTCTGGCCTTGTCGGTCGTGGCGTAGATGCGGCCCTTCGCGCCCTCGGCGCCGTATTTCTTTTCGAGCGCGGCCTTGAAAATGCGGAAGGCGATGGCGGGCTCGGTCGTGGTGCCGGACTTGGAGATGACGTTCACGGAGAAATCGCGGTCGCCGATCATGGTGAGGATCTCCGTCACCGCGTCGGAGGAGATGCCGTTGCCGGCAAAATAGATGTCCGGGGTGGACTTGGGCAGGGCGTTGTAGTTGGGGCTCTTCAGAAGCTCCACGACGGCGCGCGCGCCGAGATAGCTGCCGCCGATGCCGATGACGACCAGCGCCTTGGAATCGGCCTGGATCTTCGCCGCGGCCTTCTGGATGCGGGCGAATTCGTCCTTGTTGTAGTTCACCGGCAGGTCGACCCAGCCGATGAAATCGTTGCCCGCGCCGGTGCCGTTCACCAGCGTGTCAAACGCGGCCTGCGCCGCAGCCGCGTCCGGCTGTCTGGCATAAAACTGCTTTGCGCCTTCAAAATTGATGCTTACCATATTGATCGCTCCTTTTCGAAATTGATGCAATATCACTTGTTTTTTATAAAAACCGTCCCAACGTCCGGCGAATGCGCACCACGCAAAAAATTTCAACCGCAGCTGCTCACAAATTTGCTGTCCCGTATCAGGCGGCGCGTACCAAGACATCCGTGAGGTGACCACCGAGTGGAACGACGCCCGAAACATTGGTGCTTGCCTAAATTCAGAGGCAGAATGCACCAAACGCATCCCCAAGCGCCCTTTTCTTCCCTATCTTTTCCCGCGCGAGGGAAAAGATAGGGCCGTCGGGGACACGTCAGAAACGACCACGACGGAACGAAGCCTTGCAAGCAAGGCTTCTTATCCTCTGTGCTCGTTTCTTCCTTTCCAAACCGCAAACTGAATTTGCGGTTTGGGTTCTTCATGCAAATCTGCAACAGCAATCCCTCAGTCGCTTTCGGCGCCAGCTCCCTTTACACAAGGGAGCCTTGGGGCGCGCAGTCTATTGCCTTCCCCTATGAGGGGAAGGTGGCACGGCGAAGCCGTGACGGATGAGGTGGAGGCACTTGTGTCTATGTGACACTGTCCACCTCATCCGTCGCCTTCGGCGACAGCTTCCCCCTCATAGGGGAAGCCTTTGGACCGCCGCGGCGGAATCTTTTACACCTTTGCGTCGCGCGCGAGCAGGGCTGCGCCGACCATGCCGGCCTCGTTGCCGAGCACCGCCGGGACCAGCTTGCCGCGGGTCGCGTAGAAACATTTTTTGCTGACCTTCTCCTGCAGCGGGTCAAACAGGAACGGGCCCGCCGCGCTCAGTCCGCCGCCGATGGCGAGGACCTCAGGGTCCAGAATGTTGTAGACCGACGCGCACGCGGAGCTCAAATGCTCGATATACGTGTCGAACACGGCCTTCGCCGCCGCGTCGCCCGCCTTTGCGCAGTCGGTGACGAGCTTCGGGGTGATCTTGCCGGGGTCGCCGCCGGTCTGCTCGGTCAGCATGCTCTCGGGGTGCGCCTGCATGGCGCGGCGGCCGTCTCTTGTGAGGGCGGAGGCGGCGCAGTAGGCCTCCATGCAGCCGAGATTGCCGCAGGTGCACGGCTCGCCGCCGTCGACCAGATACGCATGCCCCAGCTCCACGCCGTGGTTCATGCCGCCGTTGAACATTTTGCCGTTCAGGATGATGCCGCCGCCAAGCCCCGTGCCGAGCGTCAGCAGCACGCCCGTCTTGCAGCCGACGAACGCGCCGGTATAGAGCTCGGCCAGCGCTGCGCCGTTGGCGTCGTTGGCGATATAGACGGGGATGCCGGGGAAGGCGTCCGACAGGATCTTGCGCAGGGGCACGTTGTGGAAGTTCAGGTTGTGCGCGTCGACGACCGTCTCGCCCGCCGCGTCGATGCTGCCGGGGACGACCGCGCCGAGCGATTCCACGTCCGAAAGCGCCGCGCCGCGCGCCTGCAGCATCGGGCCGACGGCTGCGCGGATCTGCGCCGCCATATCCTCCGCCGTCGTGTGGGGGAAGGGGATGGAGATCTCTGCGCAGAGCTCCAGCGCCTCGTTCAGCAGGCCGATCTTGACGTTGGTCCCGCCGATATCAATGCCGATCTGATACATGTGCGTCTCCTCTTTTCGTTGATTCTTCGTCTTCATCATGCAGCTTGAGCAGCTTCATGAAGTTCTCATACAGGATCTTCTGCCGGGAGCTCTCGTCCAGGCCGAGGGAGAGAAAGCGCGCAAGCTCCTCCTTCGGGCTCCACATCGGGAAATCCGTGCCGAAGATCAGCCGGTCGGGGCCGATCTTGTCGATGAGGCGCAGGACGATGTCCCGGTCGGTCATGCCGAGCGTGGAGGACGTGTCGTACAGCACGCTTTCCGGCTGCGGATGGGCCAGCGACTGCGGCCAGATGTTCCAGCCTCCGAAATGCGCGGCCACGACCTGCAGATCCGGTACGCGCCGCAGCAGATTCGTCAGCCGCTCAGGCGAGGAGAAATCATACCGGTTGTCGCCCATGTGGAACAGCACCGGCAGCCCCCGCCTGGCGATGGCCTTGTAGGTGTCGATGGCGCTCTCGTCGTCGATGGCGAGCTTCTGGAAATCCGGGTGGATCTTGATGCCGCGCAGGCCGAGCTCCAGCATCCGGTCAAGCTCCTCCTCATAGCCGTCCATGCCCGGGTAGATCGTGCCGAAGGCAAGGTAGCCCGCGTGGCCGCGGACGGCCTCGGCCAGGAAGGTGTTGGCGTTGAAGACCTGCTTCGCGCTCGTCGCGGAGTTGGAGACGACGCAGCGGGTAACGCCTGCCAGCCGGTCCTCGGCCGTCAGGCAGTGCATGTTGGCCTCGCGTTCGATGCTGACGCCGTAGAAATCGCCGATGGAGTGCGACGCCTTCTCGGCCAGCTTGTCAGGGAAAATGTGTGCGTGGATATCTGCGATCTTCATGGAATGACCTCTGTCTATATAGCTTATGCAGAAATTCAGACGAAATAAAAGTTGACGTCCCATGCCGGCAGCTGCCGGTGGTGGCGGAGGTACAGCTGATAGTCGCTGCGGATGGAAAACACGAGCTGCGGCAGGGCGAACAGGTCCTCGCTGCGGTGATAGGCGGCGAGCAGCAGCTTCGGCCGGCAGCGCCGGATGGTCTCCGCCGCGCCGAGGATGGCCTCACGCTCGGCGCCCTCCACGTCGATATTGAAAAAGCTCGCGCTCTGCCCGCAGAGCAGCTGGTCCGCGCTGACGACCGGCGTCGGCACGCCGCTGGCAGCTTTGCGCGAGCCGCGGCCGCCTCTGGCGGCAAGCTGCGCCATGCCGGGGGTCTGCCCGGCCAGCGCCTGCACGCACGTGCAGCTGCGGAGTCCTGCCGTGGAAGCTGTCAGCCGCCGGAAGGAATACGCGTCCGGCTCCACGGCCCAGATCGCCCGGTAGTCCGGGCACCAGCGCACGAATTCCTGCACGGTATCGCCCTTGTACGCGCCGAGATCGACGAGCGTCTCGCCCGGCCCAAGGCGCAGGATCGAGGCATAGGCCTCGTCCGGATCCGTCTCGCAGCGGCGAAGATACCGGATCTGCCAGTTCCGCTTGTACGCGAGCAGATCCTCGAATACCCGGCGGGACTGCGCGTCCGCCAGACGCGAATGAACCGTTTCCAATTCGGCCCGGTGGGCCTCGCAGAACGCCCGGTCAAAGGGGGTATTGCCCACCACGGGGAAATCCGGGGCCAGGAGCGTCTGCTCCTGCGCGATCTGGTCGATGCGCGCGAGAACGGAGGGCAGCCCCGTCCCGAACGCCAGCAGCACGAGCATCGGCCCGAACCGCCGCTTCGCCTCCTCATACCGCAGGACAGGAAAGCCGCGGAAGACCTGCCCGCGGACAAATTCGTCGCTGGCAAACACGCCCGCGGCCTGCAGCCCGTGCGCCGCGAGCGCGGTGAGGATCCGGTCAGCGCCGTCGCCCATGCCGTAGAGGACGATGGGCAGCTTTGCCTCTTTCAGCTCTTCCCAGTTCACGTCCGCATCTCCTTTGCTTCAAAGTTTATCACACTTTTTTTCTGCATACAAGTGGCAGAAAAGCCGGAATCCACAGGGGATCCCGGCAGAATTTTGTATTCTATCGCAGACTGCCTCTCAGAGACACCCTAGCCCGCGCGCCCGCGCAGGGCGAACGACACGGCAAAATAGGCCGCCAGATACAGCGCGATCGTCGCGCCCGCCGAGCAGCCGAGCAGATACGCCGTCATCAGCCCGAGCAGGCTGCAGCCCAGCGCCGACAGGATGGAAAACAGGTGATACTGCCGCAAGTTCCGCGCCAGATTGCGCGAAGACGCCGCGGGCAGCACGAGCAGGGAATTGATGACCATCAGTCCCACCCAGCTCATCGCCAGCGTCACGACGATGGCGATAGCGACGGTAAAGAGCGTCTCGTTGCGCTTCGTCGCAATACCGCGGGAGGAGGCCAGCTGCGGATGCACCGCCGTGAGCACCAGCTGGTTCGACCCGAACACCCACAGCAGCACGACCGCCAGCAAAACCAGCGCCAGCAGCCCGATCTCCCCCGGCGTGACCGAGAGGATATCGCCGATCAGATAGCGGTTGAACTTTGTAAAGCTCCGGCCGCCGAGTGTGACGATAAAAATGCCGAGCGCGACCGCCGTGGAGGAGAACACGCCGATGATCGTGTCGGCCGACTGGCTCGTCCGGCTGCGCACGAAGGAAAACAGCAGCGCGAACAAAACCGACAGCCCCACCGCGAAATAGATCGGCTGCACCGCGCCGCACAGCGCACCGATGGCGATGCCGGTAAAGCCGGAATGGCCCAGCGCGTCAGAGAAGAAGCTCATCCGCCCCGTCACGATCATGGTCGACAGCAGCCCGAACAGCGGGGCCATCAGCAGTACCGCCAGCAAAGCGTTTTTCATGAAATCCATCTCGAACATCGGCAGCCCGAGCGCGTTCAAGATCGCGTACCAGACGCTCATGCCTGTGCGCCTCCTCCCATGTGGAATGCCTTTGCGAACTCGTCGGACGAGAGCACGTCCAGCGGTGTCCCGCGCCGGAGGATCTTCCCCTGCAGCAGCACGACCTGGTCGCAGTACCGCTCGAGCATGGAAAAATCGTGCGTCGTCATGAGGATCGAAAGGTCAAATTTTTTCCGGATCTCGTCGAGCATGTCCATGAGCAGGCTCATGCCCTCCACGTCCACGCCCGAGAGCGGTTCGTCGAGGATCAGGATGTTCGGCATCGGCTCGAGCGCCAGCGCGAGCAGGACCCGCTGCAGCTCGCCGCCCGACAGCGCGCCGATGCGCTTGTCGATGAGCGCCTCACCGTGGACATTTTCCAGACACGCGAGGACCTTTTCCCGCATGGCCTTCGTCGGCCGCAGGAAGGCGGGACGGCGGAAAATGCAGCAGGTGAACAGATCCATCACGCTCACCGGGTCGCCGCGGTCAAAGGCCGGGCTCTGCGGCACGTAGCCGATGCGCAGCTTCGTCTGCTTGCCGGAGGCCTCATGGAAGGTGATCTTCCCCTCGTAGTCGCGCTGGCCGAGAATGGCGCGGATGAGCGTGGATTTTCCCGCGCCGTTCGGCCCGATCAGCGCGACCATCTGGCCGCAGTGCATGTGCAGGTTGATATCGTCGAGGATCGCCTCGCCGCCGATGCGGACGGACAGATGCTCGATCTTCAAACAGCAGGCGTGTTCGCAGTCGCCCGCGTGCGGATGCAGATGTGGGATCATGAAAGCGCCTCCCGGATCGTGTCGATGTTTTTGTAAATGGCGTCCGTGCAGCCCATCTCGCCCTCGCCCATGCCCATCGTGAGGGCATAGAGCGCCGCGCCCGTCTCGTTGGCGACGGTCTGCGCGGTCAGCGTCTCGCCGTTTTCCTCGCAGAAGACAGCGGGGATCTGCCGGTCCTCGACCAGATGGATGATGGTCTCGATCTCGCGGGCGGAGGGCTCGCTGCCTTCTTCAATTTCCATGGCCGCGGCGATCGTCAGGCCGAATGCGCGGGCGAAGTAGGAAAACCCGTCGTGGAAGGTCACAAGCTCCCGGCAGGAGAGCGCCCGCAGCGTCTCGTCGCCGTAGGCCTGGGCGGCCTGGTATTCTGCGGTGACAGACTGCAGGTTCTGCGTGATCTGCGCCTGCTTGTCCGGATAGACGGCGGAAAGACCGTCTGCGATATTCCGGCACATGCGGATGGCGTTCGCGGGATCCAGCCAGATGTGCGGGTCGTCTCCGTCCTCGCCGGGAAGGGTCTCAACGCCGGTCGAGGCGGTAATGGTCTGTTTCGCGGTCTGCAGCGCGTCCTCCATAAAATCCTCCAGCCCGAGGCCGTTTAAAACGACGACGTCGGCCCGGCCAATCTTCTCCATCTGCGCGACGGTCAGCGTATAATCATGCAGGCAGGAGACGCTTTCCGTGATGACCCGGCCGCAGCTGAGGCCGGTCCCCTCCAGCAGCGCCCCGGTCATGGACCAGACCGGCCCGGTCGTGGCCAGCACGTCCCACCGCTCCGCCTCCCGCGCCGCGCAGCCGGAGAGCATCCCGCAAACCATCAGCAGCGCCAGCACCCCGGCAAAAATTCGTTTTTTCATCATATATGATCTATGATCCCTTTCAGTTCTTTTGTTATTATTATACCGAAGTTGTCAAGCATGACCCCAAGGCTCCCCGCCGGGGGGAGCTGTCAGCGCAGCTGACTGAGAGGTTGCTGCAGATCTGCAGGGAAAGACCCAAACCGCAAATTCAGTTTGCGGTTTGGAAAGGAAGAAACGAGCACAGAGGAAAAGAGACGTCGCTTGCGGCGGCTCCTTCCGTCGTGGTCGTTTCTGACGTGCCTCCGGCGGCCCCTTCTTTTCCGTCTTGCCGGAAAAGAAGGGGGAGAAAAGGGGCGCTTGGCTACGTTTGGTGCTTTCTGCGTCTGAGTTTAGGCAAGCCCCAATGTTTTGGTCTGGCGTTCCACTCAGTGGTCACCTTACGGGCGTCCGACTACGCGCCGCCTGATACGAGGGTTCCAAATTTGCAGCTAGTTGCCTTAGAACAATTTCCATCAAATAGAAGGTGCGTTGGAAATCCAGATGGATGTTACCTTCTTGCGGGGCAGATTGTAGGGGCGGGGCTCTGCTCCGCCCGCGGGTAGCGGTTTTGTCGGAAGAACGGGCGGAGCAGAACCCCGCCCCTACAGAACGCACCCCATGGCTTCCCCTATGAGGGGAAGCTGTCGCCGAAAGGTGACTGATGAGGTGGACTGCGTCAGATATTCGGGAGCAGCCCACCTCTCCGTCTCGGCTTCGCTGTGCCAGCTCCCCTGCTTTTATTCCTCTGCCAGCGGCATGACGGCGAGCTGAACCTCGGTGATGGGGGCGAAGCCGTAGAGGGTATCGGCGCGGACGGTGTACCAGGTGTCGAAATTGCCGAGGACGGTGACGGGCGTGCCGTTCGGGAGCTGCGCGAGGATCTCCGCGTCCGGCTCCGGGTACGAGCGCAGGCGCAGATAGCCGTCCGCGCCCGCGGCCTCGGCCTCAAATTCGTCGCCGGGCGTGAGGAAGGGGACGCCGAAATACTCCGTCACGCCGAGACTGAGCGTCCGCGCGACCGCGTCCAGATTCCCGGTCAGCCAGTTTGCGTCGTCCACATTGTCGTGATACCCGATCTCTGCCAGCACGGCCGGGACCCGCGTCCGGCGGACCTCGCCGATGATCGTGCTCGGCCGGGCCTGCACGCGGTCCGGCAGCGGATAGATGGTCTTCATGTTGTCCACAAGGATATTCGCCATGCGCAGCCCGGCCTCGCTTGTCGGATAATAGTAGAAATCGACGCCGCGCAGCTGCCCGGCCAGCGCCTGCGGCGCGGCGTTGGAGTGCAGCGCGAGATGGAAATCCTGCCGCGACGCGTTGGAATCGCGGATCGACTGCGAGGCGCTGCCGTCCGGGTCGTTGCGCGTGACGGTGATGCCGCTGGCGTGCAGATACGGCATCATTTCGTCCGCCAGCGCGTTCATCCAGTAGCGCTCGTCGCCGGTCGTGACGTAGGGATTGAAATACTGTGTGGACGGACTTAAAAATAAAAATGGCATACGTTTGCTCCTGCCTTCCTGCATGATTGGCATATTCTATGCAGAAGACGTTTTTTTGTTTACAGTCCGCCGAGTTTATGATACCATACAGGATGGACAGCAAAGGAGTCAGACAGTATGCAGTATATCATTCTGGATATGGAGTGGAACCAGCCGTGGCCCGGGTCCTACAGCGCGAAGAAGGCGCTGCCCTCGCCGCTGCGCGGCGAGATCGTGCAGATCGGCGCTGTGCGCATGACGCAGGACCAGCAGGTCGCCGACGAGTTCCAGATCCTCATCCGGCCGAAATATTTTAAGAAAATGAACCGCAAGGTCGCCTCGCTCACCGGCATCCGCGACAGCGTGCTGCGCGAAAAGGGCGTGAGCTTTCCGGAGGCTGCGGCCAAGTTTCAGACCTGGTGCGGGGAAGCGTGCGTCTTCCTCACCTGGGGCTTTGACGATATTACCGTCCTGCGGGAAAATCTCGCCGTGTTCGGCCTCGCCGACGGCTGGACGGCCCGCTGGTACAACGCGCAGCTGATCTTCAACGCCCAGACCGACGGCTCCGGCGCGCAGAAGGCGCTTTCGACCGCCATGCAGATGATGGACATCGAGCCGACCCGCGCCGCGCACGACGCGCTGGGCGACGCCTATCATACGGCGCTCGTCTGCCAGCGGCTGCGGCTGGCCGAGGGAATCGCCGCCTATGACGCCGCCGTGCAGGCGCACGAAAATGGCTTCCACGGCGCGGAGCTGCCCGGCTGTGTCGGCCGCGCGGTATTCCACGGCTACGCGGACAAGACCGCCGCGCTCGGCGCGATGAGCGGAAAGGAAAACCGTTGCCCGGTCTGCGGCGGGCAGATGACGGCGGGAAAATGGTACACGCAGCAGGGCAGGCGCTATCTGACCAAGGCCCACTGTGAGACGGACGGCGATTTTTATATCCGCGTCCGCCTGGTCCACGAGGATGAGGCGCTGCGCGTCAGCCGTCTGGTCTACGAGCCGACCGAGCAGGTCGCCAAGAGCTATGCCGCGCTCGCCCAGAAGCCGCGGGCCCGACGCCCGCGCCGGCGCAGATCCGCCCGCGTCAAGGCCAAACCGGCCGAACCGAAAAATCCGTAAAAAACCGGCCTCCACAACAGCTGTGGAGGCCGGTTTTTTACGGTTCGTCCGGGTCGAAGCGTTCGAAGATGGGAATGCTGCCGTCTGCCTCGCAGGCGAGCAGGTCCTCTTTTTTGCGGATGGTCCAGCTGACCTCCTGCGCGCCCCAGGTGCGCACGCAGGCACGCAGGCAGTAGCCCTTCCGGTCTTCAAACTTGTAGGCGATGAAATCCGGGACGGTCAAAAAGTTCAGCAGCAGATTGCCCGCGATGAACCGCTTGTACCAGGGAAGCCCCGCCTTGTCCTTCTCAAAATTCATCGACAGCTGGCCGCGGCAGATCTCCGGGCGGAGCTTTTTTACGTCGATGAGCGCGAAGGGGTCGAACGACTCGATGCAGAACTCGCCCTTGTACGTGTCCAGCCGCTCGCAGACGGCTTTGGCCAGCGCATGATGGTTGCCGCGCGCGGTCTTGAGCTCGATGATAAGGGGCGTGGCGGACTCGAACAGGGCCAGCACCTCGTCGAAGGTCGGGATCTGCTCGTCCGTGCCCTCGAGCCGGAGCTGCTTCAGCTCCTCCAGCGTCAGATCCTCGATCTGGCCGTCTACATTCGCGCAGCGCTGCAGATCGGAATCGTGGAAGACGGCGAGCGTGCCGTCCTTCAGCAGGTGCACGTCCAGCTCCGCGCCGAAGCCGTGCTCGATGGCCCGGCGGAAGGCGGGGAGGGAGTTTTCGGGGATGACGGGCTTGTCATGGAAGCCGCGGTGCGCGTAGCGGTATTTTTTGAGGAGCTCCCACTTCGGGTGCCCCTTCCGGCACCGCAGCGCCAGCGTGAACAGCAGATCCAGCGCCAGAAGCACGATCAGAATGATGCAGATTGTCAGCATGGTAAAGACTTCTTTCTTTTGATAAGTTGGTTCAGCACCAAGGCTCCCCTTCCAGGGGAGCTGTCTGCGAAGCAGACTGAGAGGTTGTCACAGATTTGCCATAAAACCCAAACCGCAAATTCAGTTTGCGGTTTGGAAAGGAAGAAACGGGCTCAGAGGAAAAGAGGCTCCGCGAACAGCGGGGACTCGTTCCGTCGAGGCCGGTTCTGACGCGCCTCCGGCGGCCCTATCTTTTCTCTCGCAAGAGAAAAGATAGGGAAGAAAAGAGTGCTTGGGGACGCGTTTGGTGCGTGCTGCATCTGAATTCAGGTAAGCACCAATGTTTTAAGCATCGTTCCACTCGGAAGTCACCTCGCGGGCGTCTTGGTACGCGCCGCCTGATACGGGGGTATCAAATTTGTAACTAGTTGCCGTAGAATTTTTGCTATCAATAGAAGGTGCGACTGAAATTTTGATGGGCGCTACCTTCTTGCGGGGACCTTGTAGTGGCGCGATCATTCGACAGCGATCCACGGCAAATTCGGGGTGGCGGTCCCTGTGTGGGGATCAGTCGTCCATATCCTCGAATGCATCCAGCCCCTTTTTGGCTTCGGCTTTGACGTCGCCGTGGCGGACGAAGAGCATGGTGACGAAGCTCAGGGCGACGAACAGCGCGGCGTAGGGGAACAGCACGCGGTAGTCGATCTTCCGCATCAGCGTGCCGGCCACGACCGGCGTGACGACCTGCGCGGCCATGGAGGCCGTATAGTAGTAGCCGGTGAACTTGCCGATGTCCGAGCCCTTGCACATCTCGACGACCATGGGCAGAGAGTTGACGTTGATGGCCGCCCACGCGAGGCCGACGAGCGCGAAGACGATGAACATGATGGCGTTGATGGACGAGAAGGCCGTCGTCAGCACGTAGCCCAGCGCGAAGCAGATCGTCAGCAGCACGATGCCGCCCTGGATGGTGCGCCGCCGCCCGATCTTCGAGGCGATCTGGCCGATGGGGATGTAGGAGACGATGGCGCCCGCCGTGGCGATCAGCAGGCAGGTCGATGCGCCGCCGAGACCCTGGCCCATGACCACATCGACATAGGTCGAGAACCACGTCGTCACGCCGTTGTAGCCGATGAACCACAGCGCGATGGAGGCCAGCAGGAAGCCGAGGCTCTTTTTGACCGGCTTCGGAAGCGTCTCATGGCCGCTGCCGTCGTCCTGGGCGAGGTTCCATTCGGGGTGCTGCTTCTCGAGTGCCTGATTTTCCGCCGTGAGCTTCGGCTCCTTGACTGTGAGGAAGAGGACGGCAATGGCGATGAACATGATGGCCGAGACGACGATGAACAGCGGCTGGTAGTTGACGTGGTCCAGCCCGGCTGTCTTCGAATTGGGATAGAGGACCGCGGCCACGCCGAGATAGAGGATGCCGCCGACCGCACCCATCAGGTTGATGATGGCGTTCGCGCGCGAGCGCAGGGGCTTGGGCGTGACGTCGGGCATGAGGGCGACCGCCGGGGAGCGATAGGTGCCCATGGCGACGAGCAGCAGGCCCAGCACGATGACGAACGAGGCCGTCTTCAGCCCGGAGGGCTGGGCGGCGTAGCTGTTGTCGAGCAGGGGGAGGATGTTCATGAGGATGACGGCGCAGCCCGTGCCGAAGAGGATGAACGGCATGCGCTTGCCGATCTTCGAATGGCTCCGGTCAGACAGCGAGCCGAAGAACGGCAGCAGGAACAGCGCGAGGATGTTGTCCGCCGCCATGATCGCGCCGGAGAAGGTCTCGTTCATGTGGAAGGTCTTGGTGAGGATCAGCGGCACGACGCTGTCATACATCTGCCAGAACGCGCAGATGGACAAAAACGCGAGGCCGACGAGGATGGTGCGCTTGTTGTTGAGCTTCATTTCTCTTCTCCCTTTTGTAAAGTGTTGAGGACTTCACGGATATTCTGCATGCAGTAGGTGGGCTGCACGTGATATTTTTCGATATCGGTCATCACGCCCTCACCCGAGAGAACGAAGATCGTGTCGATCCCGGCGTTCACGCCGCAGGCGATGTCGGTATAGACGCGGTCGCCGATGAGGCAGGTCTGCCGCGGGGAATAGCCCGTGCGCTCCATGGCGAGCAGGGCCATCTCCGGCTGCGGCTTGCCGATGACCTTCGGCCGCCGGCCGGTCGCCGTGTGCAGCATTTCGGCGACGCTGCCGCAGTCGGGCGCGCTGCCGTACCAGGTCGGGCAGACCAGATCCGGGTGCGTCGCCACGTAATCGGCGCCGCGGTTCAGCAAAATGCAGCACGTCTCGAGCTTTTCGAACGTCAGCTCCGTGTCGTAGCCGAGCAGCACGACGCTGATCTCATCCCGAAGCTGCTCCGCCACATGCAGCCCCGCGAGCCGGAGCTGGTTTTTGAGCGATTCGGTGCCGCAGACGTAATAGACGGTGTCCGGCAGATACCGCCTCTGCAGGTAGCGGATCGTCGCATCCGTGCTGGTGAGGAAATCATCGGGGAAGGCCTCGATGCCGAGCCGGGCCATTTTTGCGATGTAGGCGTCCGTGCCGCGGGAGGAGTTGTTGGTCAGAAACAGGTATCTCCCGCCGCTTTCCCGCACGTACCGCAGAAAATCCTTCGTGCCGTCAAAGAGCGTTTCGCTCAGGTAGATCGTGCCGTCCATATCCAGCAGGAACAGCCGTTTTTCCGCAAGGGACATCAGGTACCTCCAGTGATCAAAATTCCCTACCATTATACCGTCTTCCCCGCGATTTGACAAGCGCGGGGAAAGCGCATACAATACATCCAAAAGATTTTGCCTGAAAGGAGGCCGCTGCAATGGCCCATTCGCTGCCGGAGACCTTTGCGCCCCTGCTGCTGCGCTGGTACGCGGCCGGCCACCGGGATCTGCCCTGGCGGCAGGACCGGGAGCCGTATCATATCTGGCTGTCGGAGATCATGCTCCAGCAGACGCGCGTGGAGGCCGTCAGGGGCTACTACGCCCGCTTCCTCGCGGAGCTGCCCGATATCGCCGCGCTCGCCGCGTGCGAAGAGCGGCGGCTCACGAAGCTCTGGGAGGGCCTTGGCTACTACTCCCGCGTGCGCAACCTGCAGAAGGCGGCGCAGGTGATCGTCTCGCAGCACGGGGGCGTCTTCCCCGCGGACTATGCGGCGATCCGGGCGCTGCCCGGCGTGGGAGACTATACGGCGGGCGCGGTCGCCTCGATCTGCTTTGACCGGCCCACGCCCGCGGTCGACGGGAACGTGCTGCGTGTGCTCGCACGCGTGACGGAGGACCCTTCGCCCGTGACGAAGCAGAGCGTCAAAAAAAGCTATGAGCTGCTGCTCCGCCCGGTCTATGAGGAAAACCCCGGTAGCCGGGGTGAGCTGACGCAGGCGCTCATGGAGCTCGGCGCGTGCGTGTGCGTGCCGAACGGCGCGCCGAAGTGCGCCCTTTGCCCGCTGCAGGGCTTCTGCCGGGCGGAAATGAACGGCAGCTGGGCGTCGCTTCCCGTCAAGGAGGCCAAAAAGCCCCGGCGGCAGGAGCAGCTGACCGTCTTTTTCCTCTCCTGCGGCAGCCGGTACGCCGTGCGGCGGCGGCCGGATACGGGGCTGCTCGCGGGCCTCTGGGAGCTGCCGAACACCGAAGGGACGCTCACGGCCCAGCAGGCGCTTTCGCTTCTGGAGCAGTGGGGCCTGCAGCCGGAGCAGCTGCAGAAGGTGATCGAGCGGACACACGTCTTCACGCACGTCGAGTGGCACATGCGCTGCTGCTATGTCCGCGTGGCGGAGCCGGGCGGGGACTTTAACTGGGTGGATGGCGCGGAATTTTCGCGCAGCATCGCCCTGCCGACAGCCTTCCGGATGTTCTGGGAGCCGGAAGACGGGCAGGCGGAGAAATAACAGTAGCTTTTTTGTAACTTTTCGCATATAATGGTAGCATCGCAGAATAGGAAGCTCTGTTTCAGAGGTTCCGAAAGGAAAGGGGGATACTGGCTTTTCGCCATCACAAGCGCCATGTGCCTGCCGGAGGCGGCAGGACAACGAGGAGAAACGTGATCGAAGGTTCGGCGGATGCGTTTCCGTGCTCTCCGTGCGCGTCACGGCGTCAGAAATATGCGGGCGACCGCAAAACAGAGGGGCGTCGAACGGGATTCAGGCAAATGAACTGCGAGTTTGTCCTGTGATCAAATATTACAGGAGGAACAATTTCATATGTGTGGTATTGTAGGATATGTAGGCAGAAATGAGGCTGCGCCCATTTTGCTGGAGGGCCTTTCGCGTCTGGAGTACCGGGGCTATGACTCCGCGGGCATCTGCGTGGAGCAGAACGGCGTTCTGGAGGTCGAAAAGGCCAAGGGCCGTCTGCAGAACCTGATCGCCAAGACCGACGGCGGCGCAAAGCTGCCCGGCACGCTCGGCATCGGCCATACCCGCTGGGCCACCCACGGCGAACCGAACGATATCAACTCCCACCCGCACGTCTCCCAGAACGGCAAGATCGCCGTCGTCCATAACGGCATCATCGAAAACTATCTCGAGATCCGCGAATTTCTGCAGGAGAAGGGCGTGCAGTTCACCTCGCAGACCGACTCGGAGGTCGTCGCGCAGCTCATGGAATACTGCATGGGCCTGCCCGAGGTCTCGACGGTCTCGGACGCTCTGTACATGGTCCTGCACCGGATCGAGGGCGCGTACGCCCTCGGCATCCTCTGCTCGGACGATCCGGATCATATCTACGCCGCGCGCAAGGACGCGCCGCTGCTGCTCGGCTTCGGCAAGGGCGAGAATTTCATCGCCTCCGACGTGACGGCGCTGGTCAAATACACCCGTGACGTCGTCTACATGGAGGACGGCGAGGTCGCCATCCTCGGCCGCGACGGCATCCAGCTCTTCAACGCCATGGAGCTGCCCATCGAAAAGGAACACCACCACATCGACTGGGAGATCTCCGCCGCGGAAAAGGGCGGCTACGAGCACTTCATGCTCAAGGAGATCATGGAGGAGCCCGAGGCCCTGCGCCGCGCCATCCTGCCGCGCATCAAAGACGGCGAGGTCGTCTTCGACGGCCTGCAGCTGGACATCAGCCGCTATGACAGCATCAAGATCATCGCCTGCGGCTCGTCGTACCACGTGGGCATGGTCGGCAAATACAATCTGGAAAAGCTCGCGCGCATCCCGGTCGAGGTCGTGCTGGCCTCCGAGTTCCGCTACTGCGACCCGATCATCGACAGCCGCACGCTCGTCGTCGTCATCAGCCAGTCCGGCGAGACGCTCGACACCATGGCCGCCCTGCGCGAGGCAAAGAGCCTCGGTGCGCGCATCCTCTCAATTGTAAATGTCGTCGGCAGCGCCATCGCCCGTGAGTCGGACGATGTGCTCTACACCTGGGCCGGACCCGAGATCGCCGTCGCCACCACGAAGGCGTATTCCACCCAGATGGCGGTCCTCGACCTGCTGGCCATCTATCTGGCCGGCCAGCGGAAGACCATCACGGCGGAGGATATGCGCCGCCTGACGAGCGCCATCGCCGCGCTGCCCGCGCAGGTCGAGCAGATCCTGTCGAACCGCGAGCAGATCCAGTATTACGCCTCGCAGTACTTCAACCACGATTCCGTCTTCTTCATCGGCCGGAATCTCGATTACGCGCTCGGCATGGAGGGCTCCTTGAAGCTCAAGGAGATCTCCTACATCCACTCTGAGGCCTACGCCTCGGGCGAGCTCAAGCACGGGACGATCTCGCTCATCGAGCCCGGTACGCTCGTCGTGGCGCTGGGCAGCTATACGCCGCTGTTTGACAAGGCCATGAGCAACGTCATCGAGGTCAAGGCCAGAGGCGCGAGCGTCCTCGCTCTGGCCACCGAGTCGCACCGCGCCGAGATGGAGAGCCGCGTCGACGGCATCCTGACCATCCCGGATACGGAGCTGATGTTCCTGCCGCTGCTGGGCGTCGTGCCGCTGCAGCTGTTCGCGTATTACGTCGCGCTGCAGCGCGGCTGCGATATCGATAAGCCCCGCAACCTCGCCAAGAGCGTCACCGTCGAGTAAACAAAAACCGCCCGCTGTGTCCGATGCAGGACACAGCGGGTATTTTTTTGATTTCCTGCAACAGAAACCGGTTTTTCTCCGACATGATGGACGTCAGCATGTTGATACAAAACGAAAAAGGAGGGATGCGGTATGGACGACAGACAGCTGCTGCGGCAGCTGCAGGAGCAGCGCGCGGGCGCGCTCGAGGCTGCCCTCGCGCAGTACGGCGCGTACGTGCTCGCCGTCATCCGCAATCGCAGCCGCGGCGTCCTGACGCCGGAGGACCATGAGGAGATCGCGTCGGACGTCTTTCTCGCCCTGTGGCGCGGCGCAAAAAATATCACGCGCGGCCAGCTGCGCCCGTGGCTCGGCGCGGTCGCCCGGAAGCAGACGGCGGAGGCCATGCGAAAAAAGAACGTCTATCTCCCGTTGGAGGACGATGCGCTCATCACGCTCGACCGCCTCTGGGAGCAGATGGTCGAAAAGGAGCGCTGCGAAGCGCTCGCGCAGGCGCTTGCGGCGCTGCCGGAGGAGGACCGGGAGATCTTTTACCGGTTCTATGACCTGAGCCAGACGACCGCGCAGATTGCGGACGAATTGCACATGAACGCTTCGACGGTCCGCTCGCGCCTGCTGCGCGGCCGGGAGGCGCTCAGAAAAACACTGACCAAGGGAGGGCTGTTCTGTGAAGACGACGTGGGATGAACTCATGCGCTATGCACCGGAAAAAGAGTATCCGCTGCCCGCGCTGGAGCGCGGCGAACAGGAAAGGATCCTGAATAAAACCATGAAAAAGCTTGAAAAAACGAAAAAAAGACCGGCCCGTCCGGTCCGGACGGTGCTGCTCGCGGCGGCCATCGCCGCGCTGCTGTGCGGCACGGCCTTCGCCGCCTACACAAACGGCTGGTTCGGCTTCGACCGGCTATTCGGAGAGAAGACCGCGCTGATCGAGGGGCATATCGCCAGCTACGACGAAACGACGGACGTGGATATCACGCAGCCGACCTACACCGAGGAAGAGCAGGCCATGATCGACGAAGGGACCATGCAGGTGCCCGACACTGCCGAGCTTGCGGACACGGGCGTATCGGCCACGACGGAAAATTTCGTGTTCACGCTCGAATCTCTGCTGGTCTCAAAGGACTCTGTGCTTTCGATCATGCGCATTGACGCGCGGACCGACGAGGCCGCGGCGACGCTCGCCGCGCTGCCGGAGGCCAGCGATAATCAAAAGGAGCTTGCCCGGATGCTGCAGGTAGGTGTGCGCAATAACATCGAAATGGGCGGAGATCACAGCTGGGAATGGAAGATCGGCGGCGGAACGATGAACGTTATTCAGGTAGAGGGACGCACGGCGCATGTGGTCGTGGCGAACAACGGCGGCGAAATCGAGCCGGGCGACAATCTGCTGTTCTATACGTGGTATCAGGACAAAAGCGCCGACCTGTTTGAGATCCCGGTGCCGGATCAGCTGGAGCAGGAGCTGGTGATCGATCTGGATGAATCAGCTTACGAGAATAAATACTGCTGCTGGCAGACGGCGACCATCACGCCGATCTCCTTCCGGCTCGACGGCCGCTACGGAAGCAGCTGGAGCAGCCCGAAGACCAATAACGCCGTTTCCATCACACTGAAGGACGGAACAAGCTTCGATCTTGCCAGCACAGAAAACGGCTACGCGGACAGCACCTATGGGACCTACGGCTCCATGAGCTCCTCCGGCACCGGAATGCCGGAAGCGGATCGGGTCAAGCACACGTGGCTGTTCTCCCAGCTCATCGACCTGGCTGACCTCGCCTCCATCACCGTCGACGGCGTGACATACCCCATTAAATAAACCGGCCGCAGCCCAAAGCCTTCCCCTATGAGGGGAAGGTGGCTCGGCGAAGCCGAGACGGATGAGGTGGGAGTCTTCCGGTTGCGCAGCTGCCCCACCTCATCAGTCGCCTCGCGGCGACAGCTTCCCCTCATAGGGGAAGCCATGGGGTGCATTCTGTAGAGGCAGAGCCCCGCCCCTACAAGGTGCGAAGCAAACAAAGAAAAGCCGCCCCGCAAAAAGGTGCAGACCATCAAATTTGGTCTGCACCTTCTATTTATGGCAGATATTCTATGGCAACAAACTGCAAATTTGGAACCCCCGTATCAGGCGGCGCGTACCAAGACGCCCGTAAGGTGACAATCGAGTGGAACGCCAGACTAAAATATAGGGACTCGCCTGAATTCAGACGCAGACTGCACTAAACGCGTCCAAGCGCCCCTTTTCTCCCCTATCTTTTCCGGCAAGACGGAAAAGATAGGGCCGTCGGAGGCGCGTCAGAAACGACCACGGCGGAACGAGCCGCCGCAAGCGACGTCTCTTATCCTCTGTGCTCGTTTCTTCCTTTCCAAACCGCAAACTGAATTTGCGGTTTGGGTCTTTCCCTGCAGATCTGCGACAACCTCTCAGTCTCGGCTGCGCCGAGACAGCTCCCCTTTCAGGGGAGCCAAGGGGTGCGCACCGCCGGAGGTTCTCAGAATTGGGGGACAACCTTTCAGTCAGCTGCGCTGACAGCATCCCTACCCCTTTTGTCCCTTCGGGACATTTCCCCCTGATAGGGGGAATCGGCCCCTGGAAGGGGAGCCTTGGGGCACCTCTTGGCGTTTTTGTTCTTTTGTGGTATAATCACCTCAAAATCATCAGCACAAGAGGTTTTTTATGGCTGCACTGGGATCACATCAGACGGAAAAGCGCCTTTGCGTGGGCCTGCTCGCGCATGTGGACGCGGGCAAGACGACGCTGTCGGAGGCCATGCTCTATCAGGCGGGCGTCATCCGCGCCTTCGGGCGCGTCGACCACGGGGATACGTTTCTCGATACCGACGCGCAGGAGCGCAGCCGCGGCATCACGATCTTTTCCAAGCAGGCCGTCCTGCCCCTGCCGGGCTGCACGCTGACGCTGCTCGATACCCCCGGCCACGTCGATTTTTCTGCCGAGATGGAGCGGACGCTGCAGGTGCTCGACTGCGCCGTGCTGGTCGTGAGCGGCACGGCGGGCGTGCAGGGGCATACCGCGACGCTCTGGCAGCTGCTGCGGCGCTATCAGGTGCCGGCGGTCGTGTTCGTCAACAAGATGGACATCGGCACGGCCGACCATGACGCCCTTTTGCAGAGCCTCCGGCAGGAGCTCGACGAGCGCTGCATCGACTTTTCGCAGCCGCAATCGCAGCTTCAGGAAGAACTGTCCCTCTGTGACGATGCGCTGCTCGACGAATATCTCGCCTCCGGCAGGGTCTCGGACGCGCAGATCGCGTCCGCCGTCTCGCACCGGAAGGTGTTTCCGTGCTTCTTTGGTTCCGCCCTGAAGCGGGAGGGCGTGGACGCGCTGCTGGACGCGCTGGGCCGCTTCGTGCAGGCGCCTGCATACGGAAAGGACTTCGGCGCGCGCGTCTATAAGATCGCACGGGACGAAAAGGGGGCGCGGCTGACCTTTCTGAAGGTCACGGGCGGCACGCTTGGTGTCAAGCAGCTGCTCGCGGGCGAGGACTGGCAGGAGAAGGCCGACCAGCTCCGCCTGTATTCCGGCAGCAAATTTACGCTCCTGCAGCAGGCCCCGGCCGGGACCGTCTGCGCCGTGACCGGCCTGACGAAGACGATGCCCGGCATGACCCTCGGCCATGAGACGGCGGCGCAGGCCCCGGCCCTGCAGCCGGTTTTGGAATACCGCCTGCTTCTGACCGACGGGACCGACGCCGCGCAGGCCTACGGCCAGCTGCGCGTGCTGGAAGAGGAGGATCCCGCGCTGCATCTGGTCTGGAACGCGCTGCTGCGCGAGATCCGCGTGCAGCTGATGGGCCCGGTGCAGATGGAGATCCTGCAGAAGCTGATCGAACAGCGCTTCGGGCTGGAGGTCGCCTTCGACGAGGGCAATATCGTCTATCTCGAGACCATCGCCGCCCCGGTCGAGGGCGTGGGGCATTACGAGCCGCTGCGGCACTACGCCGAGGTCCACCTGCTGATGGAGCCGGCGGAGCCCGGCTCCGGCCTGCAGTTCGACACGATGTGTCCGACCGACACGCTGGCCCTGCACTGGCAGCGGCTGATCCTCGGACATCTGGCCGAGAAGGTCCACCGCGGTGTGCTGACCGGCGCGCCGGTCACGGACATCCGCTTCACGCTCGTCTCCGGCCGGGCGCACCAGAAGCATACCGAGGGCGGCGATTTCCGCCAGGCGACCTACCGCGCGGTGCGGCAGGGACTGATGAAGGCAAAGTCGGTGCTGCTCGAGCCGTGGTATGCGTTCCGGCTGGAGCTTCCGGCCGAATGCGTCGGCCGGGCGATCACCGACATCCAGCGGATGCAGGGAGACTACGACCCGCCGGAGACCGACGGCGCGCAGACCATCCTGCGCGGAGCCGCCCCGGTGCGGCTGCTGCGCGGCTACCCGAACGAGGTCACGGCCTATACCCGCGGCCGCGGGCGGCTGCAGCTGCGCGTGGACGGCTACCGGCCCTGCAGGGAGCAGGACGCGCTCGTCCGCGCCTCCGGCTATGACCCGGCCCGGGATCTGGAAAACCCGGCGGGCTCCATCTTCTGCGGCCACGGCGCGGGCTATGAGGTCACATGGCAGGACGTGGACGACGCGGCCCACCTGCCGCTGCTGCGCTTCGGCGGCCCGGTCAAGCCTGCACCGCAGCGCATCGTGCGTTCCGTCGCCCCCGGCGGCGCGCCGGAGCTGGAAAAGGAGCTGCTGGCGATCTTTGAGCGCACCTACGGCGCCATCCGCCGCCGCGACGTGCTGCCGCAGATGATGCTCCGCAGCGAGGACAAGCGCGAGTTCCTCGAAGCCCTCGGCCCGGCGGACGATTTCCTGCTGGTCGACGGCTACAACATCATCTTCGCCTGGGACGAGCTCAAGGAGCTCTCCCATACCAGCCTCGATACCGCGCGGCACGTGCTCATGAACCTGCTGTGCAACTACCAGGGCTACCGCGGCTGCACGCTGATCCTCGTCTTTGACGCGTACAAGGTCCCGCAGGGCCTCGGCTCGGTGGAGAAATACCACAACATCCACATCGTCTATACCCGGCAGGCGGAGACTGCCGACCAGTATATCGAGCGTTTGAGCTTTGAGCTGCGCGGCCGCCGCCGCGTGCGCGTAGCGACGAGCGACAATCTCGAGCAGCTCATCATCCTCGGCCACGGGGCCGAGCGCATCTCCGCCCAGCATTTCCACGACGAGGTCTACGCCGCCCAGGCGGAGATCGACCGCATCCTGACGCAGAATAACCAGAAAAACAACGCATAAAGAAACCGGCAGCCCCGCAAAGCGGGACTGCCGGTGCGTTTACCGGTAGCACAGGAGCGAAAACCAGGTGACGATGTTGCCGTTATAAAATTCGATGCCGTTCTGCTCGGCGAGGGCCGTGGCGACGATGCCGTAGCTCTCCACGCAGGGGAACATCCGTTCCGGGTGGCGGCAGGGCGCGTCCGGATACGCGCAGTGTTCGCAGATCGCGCACGACTCGGTGGACAGGGTGAGCACATCCGGCGAAAACTGCCGCAGGATATCCCGCACCTGCCGCGTGACGGCCTCGTGCGGCGCGCGCGTGGCGAGCGCGGCAGAAAGATCGGCGATGTCATCGACCTCACAAAGCGTGGTGAAGACCAGCGCGCCGGGGTAGGACAGGATCCGTTCCCGACAGGCCGCGACCGTCCCCACGGCCGGGGGACAGGCCCAGCTCGTTCCGTACATCGGACACTCATGCTCGCAGACGTAGCGGATGCGGTCGGAAAATTCGATCGTCTGCGGATCGATCCATACGTATTGGCTGATCGGCAGCTGGCACAGCTGCGCCTCGACGGCCTGCTTGTCCATAGGCTTCTTCCTCCGGCGTGTTTTCTCCCATTGTACCCGCGGCGCGGCGAAAGGTCAAGCTGTCAGAGCATCACGGCCTTTGTCGCGACGTGATCGCAGAAGACGCGGTCGTGCTCCACAAAGACGATCGTCGGCTGGAATTCCAGCAGCAGGTCTTCGATCTGCATGCGTGAGAGCACGTCCACATAATTGAGCGGCTCGTCCCAGACGAGCAGATGCGACGGCTCGCACAGGCTCCGCGCCAGCAGCACCTTTTTCTTCTGTCCGGCAGAAAAATCCGCCATATCCTTTTCAAACTGCACCCGCGCAAAGTCCAGCTTGCGCAGGATCGCCTTGAACAGGCTCTCATCCAGTCCATACCGTGCGGCATACGCACCCAGATCCCCGCGCAGACCGGACGGGTCCTGCCGCACGTAGGAGATCCGCAGCCGGGAGCTGCGCTCCACGGTCCCGGTGTGCGGCACGTCCTCGCCGCACAGCAGGCGCAGAAGGCTCGTCTTCCCGGTGCCGTTCGCGCCGCGCAGCGCGATCCGGTCGCCCTGCTCGACGCAGAAGCTGACGCCGCGGCACACGGGCGCGCCGCCATAGCACACCGAGACGTCCCGCAGCAGCGCCAGCCGGTCCGTGTGATATGGAAGCTGGTGCAGCTTCAGGGGCGCGGCCTGCTCGATGTTTTTCAGCAGCGCCGATTTTTCCTCGATGGCGGCGTTCTGCCGCCGTTCGAGATTCTTGCGCCGCTGCTGCATGCGGCGCGATTGCTCGCCGATGTAGGCGCGGCCGCCCATGGCGTCGGCCTCGCCCGTTACTTTCGCCGAGTGCGGGCCGATCTTCGTGCTCTCGACCTTGTCGGCCCAAGCGCGCGACTGCCGCGCAGCCTGCTTCAGACGGCCGATCTCCTTTTTCAGCTGCGCGTTCTGCGCCAGCTCAAACGCGTCCTGCCGCTGCCTGTTTTCATACCATGAGGAGAAATTGCCCTTCTGCACCTCAATGCCGCCGCGATTGATGGACAGGATGTGGTCGACGCAGCCGTCTAAAAACGCGCGGTCGTGCGAGACGAGCAGAAAGCCGGACTTTTTGGCCAGATACCGGCTGACGAGTGCGCGGCCCGTCTCGTCGAGATGGTTCGTCGGCTCGTCGATGAGCAGATACCGGCCCTCGCGCGCGAAAAGCAGCGCCAGCAGGATCTTCGCCTGCTCGCCGCCGGAAAGTGTGGAAAACGGGCGGTACAGCGCGTCGTCCGTCACGAATAGCGGCGCCAGCTCGCGCCGCAGGCGCCACTGCGGCACGTCCGGGAAGCTGCACTCCAGCAGCTCGAGCGGCGTGAGCGCCGCGTCTGGGATGGGATACGGGAAATACTCGAACCCGCCGGGGGCTGTGATCGTGCCCTGGTGGGGATACTGGCCCTGCAGAAGGCGCAGGAGCGTCGTCTTGCCGCGGCCGTTGCGGCCCGTCAGGCCGAGCCGCCAATCGGTGTCGAGCTGGAAGCTGACGTGCTCAAATACAGGGTCAAAGCTGCCGGGGTATGTAAAGGTCAGGTCTGTGATCTGGATCAATGCCATCGGTATGCCCTCCTTCAGGCAGCCGAGGATTCCATCGACAATTGCAGGCGATCGGATCGGCGGCTGCCTAATAAAAAATTGGCTGCGGGAAACGCTCCCACAGCCGAAGGGCATCCTGCGTCTGCCGCAAAATGGGCAGACGGTCTGCACGGAGGCTGAGAGGCAAAGCAGATTTCCCGCGAAAAGGCACAACGAACCAGGCGGTCTTCACCGCCAGCGTGTTACGATCGTGCCAGGTTTTCAGCAGGAGATCATGCGCATGCTCTCAAACTCCCTTCTGTTCTTTATAATTTGATTCTACCATGCGGCGCGGAAAAACGCAAGCGCCGGTAAAAATTTGCAGAAAAAACGCACCCGGCACGGTGTGTGAGATGCCGGGTGCGGATCGTGCAATCGCCAGAAACTGCGCATTGCACAGGATGAAAAAAAGTGCTATACTGTGTACCAGTATATCGTCAGCCCGGCAGCTATGCGATCTGCCTTGCTGATGCTTGCACTATAGCATACAGGCAGGAAATATGCACCCTACCGGCGCGGCACCGGCCGATACCCGTCGGAGAACGGCACTCTACTGCCAGTAGAATTTCCTGTAATACCAATGCTTTCAGGGGAAGGGGGCGTCCTTATGATCCAGGACGAACAGACGCTGCGGCGCACCACAGCAAAAAATATCGCCGCTTACCGCAAAGCCCATAAGGATACCCAGCTGGACCTTGCGCGCAAGCTCAATTACTCCGATAAGTCCGTTTCCAAGTGGGAGCGGGGCGAGGGCCTGCCCGATGTCTATATCCTCGCGCAGATCGCGCAGCTCTACGGCATCACCGTCAGCAACCTCATCGGCGAGGAGGAGCCGCCTAAAAAGTCCAACCCGCATTTCCACATCTACGTGGTGCTGCTGTCGGTGGCGCTGGTGTTCGTGATCGCGGCGATCTTGTTCACGGCCTTCACGATCGCGGCCGTGTCGTTCCCGTCGTGGCTGTTTTTCCTGTACGCGGTGCCGGTGTCGAGCATCGTGTGCATCGTGTTCACGTCGCTGTGGTGGGGCATTCTGATGCAGGGGCTTTCCATTACGGCGCTCATTTGGTCGGCGGGGCTGTGCATCTATCTCTCCATCCCGTCGATCCCGTATCTGAAGCTCATCTTCGTCGTCTGCGCCGCCGTGCAGGTGCTCATCACGCTCTGGGAGCTGTTCCGCTATTCCAGAACAAGAACATGGTTCTAAAGCGCACTTTCCGCGCCCGCAGGCGCACACTGCAGATTTCAGAGCACCGATTCAGCCGTCACCAACAATGGCAGGCTCTTTCGGCACCAAAATTCTGATAGGCAATCGGTGTGGCGCAGAGGGATGTCTGCCCCTGCAACTGATCTACAGCTTTTACAGTGCAAATAGTTTCCAGATAGTCTCACAGCCCCGCACGCGATGGCGTGCGGGGCTGTTTTTTAATATTGGAAGATGCTTCCGCCGACGAATTCGCGGACGATGGAGTCGCGGGGGACGTACGGCGTGTCCAGGGGCGGCAGGCTCCGGACCACTTCCATGAGGACCGTCAGACCGTGCTCGGCGATGAACGCGTCGTCGAGATCCGAGGCGAACTGCGGGATCTGCCGCAGGTACTTGGCGAGGATACACAGCTCGTAGTCGTGGAAGGAATCGATGTGAATGGAGGCGTTCGGCTTGTTGGGGGCGATGTATTTCTGCTCGCCCTGGTTGACGGACTGGGCGCGGATGATGGTCTCGCGCAGGGAGTTGCCGCGGCCCTGGTAGTTGCGGATCATGCGGCGGGCCACCCGGACCTGCTCGGGGTGGATGATGCGGTCGCCCGGGGTGATGATGCGCGTGCGGGGCGCGACATAGATGCCGGTCGCGCGGTCACGGATGGGGTCGAAGAGCAGGGGATTGAGCATGTGGATGCCCTCGGCGATGATGACGGCCTCGCGGCTGCCCTCCATGGGGGTGTAGCCGCCGGTGCGGTTGTTCGGGAAGTCGTACCAGGGCACCTGCACGGTCTCGCCGTTGGAGAGCTTCTCGATGGTGCCCAGCAGCAGCTGGCGGTTGACGCACAGGGGCGATTCCCAGTCGGTCAGATCCTTCGGCCGCTCGGCGAGCGGCAGGAAAAAGTTATCCATGCTCAGAAGGCAGACCTTGACGCCCAGGTTTTCCAGATACGCCTTCAGGCGCATGGCGGTGGTCGTCTTGCCGGAGCCGGAGGGGCCGGTCAGGCAGACGTAGGGCTTGCGCGGCTGCGCCGAGAGAATGGCGCCGGCCGCCGCGCTGATCTTGTCGTGGAAGACCTCCTCACAGCGCAGGACGAACTGCGTCTGGCTGCGCATGGCGTAGATGACGTCGTCGATATCAATGACTCGCATACAGAAAAATCAGGACTCCTTTCTGATATCCGCTGCCGCGGGTGCGGTCTGCTCGAGCTTCCGGCGGATCCGCTTCCAGAAATAGACGAAGCAGACGACATGCATGGCCGCGGTGATGACCCAGCTGATGGGGTAAGAGACATAGAGGGCGGGAAGCGTATGCTTCCACGCAAAAATGGTGTAGATCCAGACGATCCGCATCACGCAGGCGCCGAAGATCGTCACGACCATCGGCAGCCACGATTTTCCGAGCCCGCGCACCATGCCGCAGCAGACCTCCATGATGCCGCAGAGGAAATAGGGGGTCGTGACATAGTATGTGCGGATCATGCCCATTGCGATCACGGCGTCACGCGCCGGATCGTCGGCGGAGACATAGATGCTCAGCAGCTGCGGGCCGAAGACGGTGCTCAGCACGCACAGCGGCACGCCGATGAGCATCACGGTCAGCTGACAGTTCCAGAAGATCTTCCAGATCCGGTCGTACCGCCGCGCGCCGAGATTCTGGCTGGTGAAGGTGATGGCGGCGTGGAAGACGGCGTTCATCGCGGTGTAGGTGAAGGCGGCGATGTTGGCCGAGGCGGTATTGGCCGCGATGACGTCCGCGCCGAAGGAATTGACGCAGCTTTGCACCATGACGTTCGAGATGTTGAAGACCACCGACTGCAGTCCGGCCGGCAGGCCGATCTGGATCATGCGCAGCGCCTCGGACGGGTGCAGCCGGAGCTGGCGGAGGCTGAGCCGGGCCGGGCCCGTCTGCCGCATGAGGCAGACGAGGATCAGCACGACCGACACATACTGCGAAACGACCGTCGCAATGGCGACGCCCGCCACGTCCAGCCGGCAGACGATGACGAAGAACAGATTGAGAAAGACGTTCAATACGCCCGAGACGGCGAGGAACAGCAGCGGCCGCTTCGTATCGCCGTAGGCGCGCAGGATGGCCGCGGCGAAGTTGTAGATGAGCGCGCCGGGGATGCCGATGAAATAGATCCGCAGATAGAGGCTCGCCAGCCGCAGCACATCGTCGGGCGTGCCCATCAGCTCCAGCATCGGCGTGGAGAGGAAGAAGCCCAGCAGGAACGTGACCACGCCGAGCAGCAGACTCAGCGTGATGGCGCTGTGGACCGCGCGGCTGACGCCCGCGTCGTCTCGGCAGCCGATGTAGCGGGCGACGAGAATGTTGACGCCCACAGAGATGCCGATGAACGCACCGGTCAGAAGGTTGATGAGCGCCGAGGTCGCGCCGACGGCGGCCAGCGACGTGCTGCCCGCGAATTTGCCGACGACGATCACGTCTGCCGCGTTGAACAGCAGCTGCAGAATGCCCGTGAGCGCCAGCGGCAGGGAAAACATCATAAGCTTCGGCAGCAGCGCGCCGTTCAGCATATCAAGTTCTTTCGTTCTGGCCATGGGGACCTCCTTGAAGTTGTGATAATGCTGTTTGGAATGGCAGCCAGGGGTCTTCTGCCGGGGGCAGATGGGAAAACTGCAGCGGCCGGCCCGTCTGCGGGTGGCAGAACGCGATCCGGTACGACCACAATCCGAGCGGCCCGGGCGCGGCCGCGCCGTATTTCGCGTCGCCGCACAGCGGCAGCCCGCGGGAAGAGAACTGCGCGCGGATCTGGTGCGTGCGCCCGGTCTCCAGCCGGATGAGGACGAGCGCACGGCCGTCTTCCTCGCCCAGCACGCGGTAGGAAAGCCGTGCCGGGCGCGTATCCGGCCCGGGCGCGTCGGCGACGCAGGTGCGCCGGGCGGCGGTGTCGCGGCGCAGCTGGTCCTCCAGCACGCCGGATGCCTGGGCCGGGACGCCCTCGAGCACGGCGAGATAGTCCTTTTCGAACGTATGCGCCTGCACCTGCCTGGACAGCAGACTGTCCGCCATGCGCGAGCGGGCGAAGACCATCACGCCGCCGACCGGCCGGTCCAGCCGGTGAACGGTGCGGACGCAGCCGGTCTCCGGCTCGCCGAGGGCGCGGCGCAGCAGCTCCGGCATGCCGCCGGGCTCGTCGGTGGACAAAACGCCCGCGGGCTTGAGGCAGACCACGATGCGCGCGTCGGTATAAAGCAGCTCCATGCCCGCCCCTCCTGTTTGCGTTGATGCTGCTATAGTATATCATGTTTTTCGCCCTTCGTCACGCGCATTTTCGGCCACTCCGGGCACATTTCCGGACAGGCGCAAAGAAATGTCTTAAAAATTCTTAATTCCGCCCGCTTTTCCGGCGAGCTGTGATACAATGGACGGGCAAAGGAGGCGTCAAGTATGGAAGAAACGATCCGCATTCTCGTGGTGGATGACGAGCCGGATATCCGGCGCATCTGCCGGATCCTGCTTGAAAACAGCGGCTATACCGTTCTGGAGGCGGCGACCGGCCTCGAGGCCGTCGAGACCATCCGGCGCTGCCCGGAGATCGACCTCATTCTGATGGATATCATGATGCCCGACCTCGACGGCTACGACGCGTGCAGCCGGCTGCGCGCCTGCTCGACGGCGCCGGTGCTGTTCCTCACGGCCAAGACGCAGGAAAACGACAAGCGCCGCGCCTACGACGCCGGCGGCGACGATTATCTGGCCAAGCCCTTTTCCCACGCGGAGCTCATGATGAAGGTGGAGTCGCTGCTGCGGCGCTACCGGGTGTATAAAAACAAATCGAGCGGGCGGATGCTCCGCCCCGGCATCGTGCTGGACGAGGAAAACCGCCGCGTGCTGCTCGACGGCGCGCCGCTGGAGCTGACGGAGACGGAATTTTCCATCCTCCAGTGCCTGGCGCAGAACCGCGGGCGCGTCGTGCCGGTGCGCACGATCTATGAGACGGTCTGGCATGAGACGTACATGCCGGCGTCCAACAATACCGTGATGGTGCATATCGTGAATCTGCGCAAGAAGCTGGAGGAGGATCCGGCCAACCCGCGGCTGATCCGCACCGTATGGGGAAAGGGCTATCAGATTGACTGAGAAAAAGAAACGATTCCTCTCGCTGAGCGTCAAGCCGCTGTTCGTGCTGCTGCTGGGGCTGGTGCTGGGCGTGGGCGCGGCGCTGCTGGCCGAGACTGCGGGCGAGGCGATCATCGAGCGCTGCTATCTGAGCGAAGCGGCCGTATTGAAGCGGACGAACCGGGCCGCGCAGGAGCTGCAGGGCTACGTCCGGCAGAACGCTCTGACGACCCGCAATACGAACGCGCTGGCCCAGTGGGGCGAGAGCAGGAAGGACTACTATATCCTGCTCTACCGCGACCAGCGGCAGATCCTCGAGATCGGCTGGTGGGGCGCGGACATCGCCGCGGTCGACGCCTATTCCCTGAAGGAGCAGGGGGCCGAGGTCGTCTACCCGATCGCCTTCCGCGACGGGACGGTCTACGCCGTGATCTATGACAATTCGGACAGCCGGCTCTACGATGTGACCTGGGTCGTTTCACTGCTGCTGGGCTGCGCCGTGCTGGCGCTGACGCTGCTGGCGTATAACCGGCGCGTGGCGCGCAAGGTCGTGGCCATCTCGCACGAGGTGCAGTCCATCGGCGAGGGCAATCTCTATCTGCAGCTCGAGCCGAAGGGCAGCGACGAGCTCGCGCAGCTGACCGCGAGCGTCGAGCAGATGCGGCTGTCTTTGCTGCGCAAGACCAGCGAGGAGCAGCGGGCGCTGCAGCAGAACAGCGATCTCATCACCGCCATGTCGCACGACATCCGCAACCCGCTGACCGCGCTGCTGGGGTATCTGGACCTTGCAAAGACCGGGCAGTACCGGACGCAGGAGGAGCTGCAGAGCTATCTGGACGCCGCCTACGGCAAGGCCGGGCAGCTCAAGCGGCTGACCGACGAGCTGTTCCGCTACTCCCTGCTGTTCGGCTGCAAGGAGCTGCCGCTGCAGCTGGAGCGCTACGACGCGTCGATCCTGCTCGGCCAGCTCCTGGGCGAGAGCCGCGCGCAGCTGCAGCAGCAGGGCTTTACGGTCCAGCTGCTCCTGCCGCAGCAGGACGTGCAGATCGAGGCCGACGTGACCTACCTCAAGCGCGTGTTCGACAATCTGTTCGACAACATCCGCAAATATGCCGATCCCGCCCGGCCCGTGGCCATCGCGGCGCTGCTGGAGGATGGGGCGCTGCACGTCTGCCTGTCCAACAGCGTGAATCCCGGCGCGGGGCGCATCGAATCCAACAAGATCGGCCTGCGCACCTGCGCGAAGATCATGGCGCAGATGTCGGGCAGCTTCAAGCGCTATACCGAAAACGGGAAGTTCACCGCCGAGGTCATCCTGCCCATCCTGCCAGAAAAGGATCCGGACGGCAGTTCTTAAAAATATCTGAATTTTGCAACGCCGGACTTTTCTTTGCGTCTTTGATTTGGTATGATACAGGCAGCAAAATAGGCCGATGCTATCATATGACAGTACAACATATAGTTTCTGAATGAAAAAGGAGAACAGCATGAAATTCAAACGCTTTTTTGCGCTCGCGCTGGCGGCTCTGCTTGTGATGAGCCTGTTTGCGGGCTGCTCGAAAAACTCTGATACGCCGGGCAGCAAGACCGACTCCAGCGGCTCGCTCATCGACCAGACCAAGCCCGCCGCCACGACGGCGAAATACGCCTATCAGGCCGACTACCTCGACCTGCAGCTGCCCGAGAACATCCAGTACGTCAACACGATGTGCACCGCGGGCACGACGATCTTCCTGACCGCCTACGTGCAGGGCGACGAGATCGTCCAGACCGACCCGGACACGGGCGACACCTGGTCGTATTACACCCAGGAGCTGATCCTTCTGTCTGTCGACCCCGATACCGGCGCGTGCACCCAGCTTCCCAACCTGCAGCTGCCCACGGTTCCCGAGGACTGCGAGGGCAACGTTGACTGCTACAACATGGCAGGCTCCGACGACGGCACGCTCTGGATGCTCGTGAACGTCTATGCAGCAAAGTATGACCTGCCCGCGGACTTCGATCCCAACACCATGAACAAGTATGACTACCCCTCGACGGACATGAGCACGGCCTACCTCATGCACGTTGCCGCCGATGGCAGCACGATCGCCAATGTCGACCTCTCCGTGACCGACGATGGCACGGACGAGGAGGATGGCATGGGCAGCAACATCTCGTCCTTCGCCGTCGACGCGGCGGGCAATCTCTACGTCACCGACTACAACTACATCTATGTGCTGGACGCCGAAGGGAAGCTCCTGTTCAAGATCGACGACAGCCAGTACAGCGGCAGCCTCTGCCGCCTGCAGCCCGATCAGGTCGGTATCCTGTGGTACAACTACGCCACCGACACCGCGGAGAGCACCGACGAGAACGGCCAGTTCTTCATCCCCGTCGATCTTGAGACGAAGACCTGGGGCGAGAAGATCAAGATGCCGGCCAACGTCTGGAACGTCTATCCGGGCGACGACGCCTACGATTTCTATTACAAGAACAACGACAACATCTATGGCTACACCTTCGCGAGCGATACGAAGGACAAGCTCGTTGACTGGATGGCCTGCGATGTCGACACCAGCAACATGTATGACTCCGGGATGCTCTCCGACGGCCGCGTCGTCGGCATGACGCAGGACTGGAGCGGCGACACGACCGCCTACCAGCTTATCGTCCTGCACCGCATTGACGCTTCCGAGGTCAAGGAAAAGACCGTCCTGACGCTCGCGTGCATGGGCCTTGACTGGAGCCTGCGCAGCAAGATCGTCGAATACAACAAGTCGAACGACCAGTACCGCATCCAGGTCGTCGACTACAGCGAATACGCCACGGACGACGACTATAACGCCGGCATCACCAAGCTCACCACCGAGATCATCAGCGGCAGCGTGCCGGATCTGTTCCTGACCAGCAGCCTGCCCATCGACAAATACGCCGCCAAGGGCGTCGTGGCCGACCTCTATACATTTATGGACGGCGGCAGCGGCCTGAGCCGGGATTACTTCGTCCCGCAGGTCCTGAAGGCGATCGAGAAGGACGGCAAGCTCTATGAGCTGCCGACCAAATTCTCCGTAGAGACGGCTTATGCCCTGTCCTCCATCGTCGACCAGTATGACACCTGGAACGTCGCCGCCGTGCAGGATGCCATGACGCAGCTGCAGGAGGGCGCAACGGTCTTCTCCACCGGCTGGACGAAGAGCGCGGCGCTCAATAACTGCCTGACGCGCAATCTGGCCGCCTTCGTCGACTGGACGACGGGCAAGTGCACCTTCGATTCCGAGGCCTTCCAGCAGCTGCTGGCCTTCTGCAATTCCTTCCCCGACGACAGCAGCTCGGACGACGGGATCGCCTATTCTTCGGAGGCGGCCACCGTCGATACCATGGACGATCCTGTCTGGGAATCCGACGCGACCCGCATTCTGAGCGGCAAGCAGCTCATGGCCACGACGAGCTTCTACAGCTTTGAGGACTATATCTACAATATCTACCCCGTAAAGGACAAGGTCACCTTCGTCGGCTATCCGTCGGAAAGCGGCGAGCCGGGCAACTCGTTCTATATCCAGTGCCCGATGGCCATCTCCTCCGTCACGAAATATCCGGACGCCGCGTGGGACTTCGTCAGCACCATGATCCGGCAGACGAACGAGGACGCCGAGTCCATGTACGCCTTCCCCATCAGCCAGGAGGCCTTTGACAAGAAGATGACCGCCGTCATGACCGAGCAGTATCAGCTCGACGAAAACGGCGAACAGGTCGACTGGGACGAAGACGGCGAACCCGACAAGATGTCCATCGGCAGCTACGAGGTCGTTGAAAACGGCGAGAGCACCTGGCAGCAGGTCTACGCCCTAACGCAGGAGGACGTCGACCAGATCCTCTCCGTCATCAACAGCGCGACCGGCATCGTCGACTATGACGACGAGATCCTATCCATCGTCTCCGACGAGGTCAGCGCCTACTTCGCCGGCGACAAGGACGTCCAGACCACCGCCAACATGATCCAGAGCCGCGTCAACCTGTACGTGCAGGAGCAGCGGTAAATATCAAGCAAGGCTCCCCTTGTGCGCAAGGGGGGCCTTGAGACGGGTGCTCCTGTAAGCCTCCCCTGAAAGGGGAGGTGGCTCGGCGAAGCCGAGACGGAGAGGTCCTGCGGGCAGTGCGGATCTGCATAGGGCTTTCGTTTTTTGCGGCTGCCTGCTGCGAAACCTCTCAGTCAGCTTCGCTGACAGCTCCCCTTTCAGGGGAGCCTTTGGACGGAGCATTCCATTCACTGAAAATGCCGATAAATCCCGATCGCCCGGCGGCCGGGAGCTATGAGCATTTTCCAACGCAAAGGAGACGCAGACTGTGCAAAAGCTTTCTCTCCGGTCGCGCGGGAAATATGAGACGAAGCCGTCCGGGAAAAGCCTCTGGACGCGGATGAACAACAAGGTGCGCGATTTTCTCGCCTCCATGTGCTTCTCCGGCCCGAGCTTTCTCGGGATGCTGGCGTTTTATATCATCCCGTTTCTGATCGTCATCTATTATTCCTTCACCGTGGGCCTGACCGACCACAGCTTCGCCGGGCTCAAGAACTACATCAACGTCTGGCAGAACGGCGCGTTCAAGATCGCAGTCAAAAACACGTTCACGTTCACGGGTCTGTCCGTGCCGCTGGCGGTGGTGCTGTCGCTTGGCCTGGCGCTGCTGCTCGAGGCGCGGATCCCCCTCAAAAGCGAGTTCCGCACCTTCTTTTTAAGCCCCATGATGGTCCCCATTGCGTCCATCATCCTCATCTGGCAGGTGCTGTTCCACTATAACGGCGTCATCAACGAATTCCTGCAGGTCTTCGGCGCGGATAAGATCGACTGGCTGAAATCCGACTATTGCATGGTCGTCATCGTCGTGCTGTTTTTGTGGAAGAACCTCGGCTACAACATGATCCTGTTCATGGCCGCACTCAGCAATATCCCGCGCGAGCTGCTCGAGGTCGCGGAGGTCGAGGGCGCGTCGGCGGCCTACCAGTTCTTCCACATCAAGCTCCGATATCTGTCGCCGACGGTTTTGTTCGTGACGATCCTGTCCATCATCAACTCGTTCAAGGTCTTCCGCGAGATCTATCTTCTCACCGGCAATTACCCCTACGACGGGCTTTACATGATGCAGCATTTCATGAACAACATGTTCAATTCCGCCGACTACCAGCGCCTGTCCGCCGCGGCGGTGCTGCTGGCGATCGTCATCGTCATCCTCATTGCCCTTTTGTTCTTCGTGGAGAACATCTTCGGAAAGGACGTGGAAGGATGAAGAAAAAACGCTATTTTTCCCGCACGGTCTGCTTTCTGCTCTGCGCGGTGTTCGCGCTGTTGTTTTTGCTGCCGACGGTTCTGACCATCACGAACTCCTTCATGACGCAGAGCGAGATCACGGCCAGCTACGGCCAGGTCTTTGAAAACGCCAACGACGGCAAGAGCTACATCTCCAAGACCATTGAGCTCAAATTCATCCCCGACAAGGTCAGCTTCACCCAGTATTTCACCGTCCTGCTCAAAAGCCCGGACTATCTGCTGAAATTCTGGAACTCTGTCATCCTGACCGCGCCGATCGTCTTCGCGCAGCTCATGGTCGCGTCCATCGCGGCCTACGGCTTTACCCGCTGGCGCGGGAAGGTGCGCGACAGTCTGTTCTTCTTCTACGTGATCCTGATGCTCATGCCGTATCAGGTCACGCTGGTCCCAAACTATCTGGTGAGCGACTGGCTGAAGATCCTCAATACCCGGTGGGCGATCTTCCTGCCCGGCGCGTTTGCGCCGTTCTCGGTCTTTCTGCTCACCAAATTCATGCGCCGCATCCCCATGGCTGTCATCGAATCGGCCAAGATCGACGGCGCGAACGAGTGGCACATCTTCTGGAACATCTGCCTGCCGCAGTGCCGGAGCGCCCTCTATTCCATTGCGATCCTGGTGTTCATCGACAACTGGAACATGGTCGAACAGCCGCTGATCCTGCTCAACGACGTGGAGAAGCAGCCGCTTTCGATGTTCCTGTCCAGCATCAACGCCGGCGAGATCGGCATCGCCTTTGCCGCCGCCGTCATCTATATGATCCCCGGTCTGCTGCTGTTTCTGCACGGCGAGGCGTATCTGGTGGAAGGCATCGCACATTCTGGCTCTGTGAAAGGATAAGGAAAGAGACATGGAAAACAGTGTAAGAAAACGCGAATGGGTCAAGACCGCGGCCATCATTTTTCTGGCGGTCCTGCTGGTGCTGACCTTCTTCTCCAAGACGATCATGAATGCCTCCCTGCCCGAGGTTGCGGCGCAGCAGGCCGCCTCCGGCGCCATCAACGCCCGCATCCGCGGCAGCGGCACCGTCGAGGCCAGCGAGGTCTATAACGTCACCATCAAGCAGACCCGCAAGGTCGCCAGCGTCCTGGTCAAGACCGGCCAGGAGATCAACGTGGGGGATACGATGTTCGTGCTCGAAGCGGAGGACTCGGACGAGCTCAAGCAGGCGGAGACGGACCTCGAGACGCTCCAGCAGAACTACGACAAGAGTCTGATCGAAGCCGGAAACACGGCGTCTCAGGAAAACTACGATCTGCAGAAGGCAAAAGAGGCGTATAACGAGGCGCTGGCGATCTATAACCAGTACAGCAGCGTCAGCGCGACGCAGCTTGCAACGCAGAAGGCTGCCGCAGACGCCAAGCTCAAGGAGCTGCAGACCGCCAAAACCACCGTCGACAACCAGCTGACCAAGCTGAAAGGCGAAAAAGATTATACGGACGCTCAGTCGACTGTAACGGAGCATGAGGCGACGGTGAAGTCGTTAGAGGAAGAAAAGGAAAAACTGAAAGATACGCTGCTGTATGCAAAACTTTCAGAGGCCATCTATTCAAAGGATGATTATGAAAGCAGCATCAAAAATCTGAAAAAAGATTTTGTAGCACAACTTGCGCAATATGACAGTGCCTTCAATGATTTCTATAATATGTGCGATAAGAGCAAGGAAATCATGGACGAGTGCTATAAAAGTGATGCGGCTATGGCTGCAAGAATTGGAAGCGGCCGCTCGACGACCGGTTCGGAAGGACAGCAAAATATTCAAACTTATGCTTACTCCGATGATCTTGCGGCAACTTATCGAGCCGCCTATGAAAACCTTGCAAACTGCTATCTCGGTGGCGGCAATGTTCCAATCGGTTTGTATAAACTGCAGGAGCTTCTGCAGATCGCAACCATCAATGATAAGATCAAGGAAGCAAACAGCGAAATGAGCACGGCCCAGACCATCGTTGGCAACTATGAACGTTCCATCGACGATCTGACGAAGCAGAGCGATTCGCTTGACAGCCAGATCACCGATCAACAGACGGCAGTGGACAAACTCACCAGCGCGTCTTCCGCAGCTGAAACGGTCAAATCTACGAAAAAAACCCTTGAAGACCTTGTTTTCAAACAGAATCTCGGCGATTCGTCCTCCATCGACATGGAAGCGGCCAAGAAAGCCATTGAACGCAAGCAGGCGGAGGTCGACAAGCTGCGCGAGAATGCGGATGAGCTGGAGGTCAAATCCAGCGTGTCCGGCACCATTGCGTCCATCAACGCTTCGGCCGGCAAGTCCATCGGCGGCGAGGAGCAGCCGCTGGCCACCATCAACGTGACCGACCGCGGCTTTACCGTCAAGATCGACGTCACCAACGACCAGGCCAAGAAGGTCAAGACCGGCGATACCGCAGAGCTCGTCAACTTCTGGGGCGGCGACGCCGTCGCCACGCTCGACCAGATCACAAGCTCCCAGACCGCGGGCAATCGCACCCTCGTCTTCACCCTCACCGGCGATATCCAGGCCGGGCAGAACGTGACGCTCTCCATCGGGCAGAAGAGCGCAAACTATGACGCGCTCATTCCGCTCTCCGGCCTGCGCGAGGATTCGAACGGCAAGTTCGTCTACGTGCTCGAGTCGAAGAGCTCGCCGCTCGGCAGCCGCTACATCGCCACCCGCGTCACCGTGCAGGAGCTCGCGCGCGACGATAAGTCCGCCGCCGTCTCCGGCATCAGCTCCGGCGATTTCATCATCACCACCAGCAACAAGCCCGTCGAAGCCGGCAAGCAGGTCCGGCTGGCCGATAACGGATGATCCGGCGCGGGCGGTTTGAGCGGCATCGCAGGCTGCCGCGGCTGCACGGAGGGAAGCTTGCCCTCCTCATTGCCTGCCTGATCCAGACGGCGCTGTCTGTGTTCAGCTTCGCCATGCTGGGGAAGGTGACCGGCGCGCTCATCACCCAGTCCGCCGCCGACGTCTGGCGCGGCGGCAGCGGCGAGCGCTTTGCGCAGGTCTCCGCCTTCCTGCCGGTGAACGGCATGATCAACCTCGATACCATCCGCTCGTTCCGCGTGACGCTGGAGGACGAATTCGTCCAGAACTCCATCTTCGCGCCGGAACCCGACGCGCAGGACCCGGGTGCGGACACCTCCGCGCGCCTCTACGCCGACGCCTACAGCGGCAGCACCCAGCTGTCCGTCTCCGGCAAGTCGCCTGGCAGCGTGACGGTCACGGCCATCGGCGTGGGAGGAGACTATTTCCTGTTCCACCCGCTGCAGCTGCTGTCCGGCGGCTACGTGTCGGACGAGGACTATATGGCCGACCGCGTCGTGCTCGACGCGCAGACAGCCTTCAACCTCTTCGGCAGCAGCGACGTGGCCGGGATGGAAGTGACGATCAACGGCAAGACCTTCCCCATCGCGGGCGTGGTCAAAAGTGAGGACGACTTCGCCACAGCCGCCGCGCTGGACGCCGGAGCCGAGGCGTCTTCCGACCCCACGGGCGTCCAGTCGGCCTCCAAGGCCATGATCTACATGAGCTACGCCGCGCTGAACGCCATGGCGGAGCTGCCCATCGACTGCTATGAGATCGTCCTGCCCGACCCCGTCTCGGGCTTCGCCAAGAAGCTCATGACGGAGAAATTCCCCGTGGGCGAAGGCGTGATCGTGCAGAATACCGGCCGGTTTTCTCTCTCCGGCCTGATCTCGGTGATCGGGAAGTTCGGCAAGCGCGTCATGACGACGAACGGCGTCATCTATCCCTACTGGGAAAACGCCGCCCGGATGGCCGAGAGCTACGCGGCTTTGCTGCTGATCCTCGGTACGCTCTTCGGCCTCATGCCGGCCGTGTGCCTGACGATCGTGCTGGTGAAGCTCACGGTCCGGGAGATCAAACGCGGCTACTACAAGGCCGCCCACGCCATCGAGGACCGCGTGGAGGAAAACAAGCGCAAGCATTATGTCTCCGGCGGTATCTGAAGCATAAAAAGCCCCGGCTTTCCATTTGGAAAGCCGGGGCCGTTTGCTTTGCGGGGTCAGTCCGCAGAGGCGTCGATGTGGCGCTGGATGCGGTTGATGATCATTTCCAGCGCGATGAGGTTCTTACCGCCCTCGGGGACGATGATGTGCGCATTTTTCTTGCTGGGCTCCACGTAGAGCTCGTGCATGGGCTTAACGGTGGTCAGATACTGGTCGATGACGGAGTCGATGCTCCGCCCGCGCTTCTTGACGTCCCGCCGGATCCGGCGGCACAGGCGCACGTCGGCGTCGGCGTCGACGAAGATGCGGATGTTCATCTCGTCGCAGAGCGTCTTGTTGACGAAGATCATGATGCCCTCGACCACGATGACCCGCCGCGGCTCGATGTGCAGGACCTCCTCCGCACGGTTGTGGATGGTATAGTCGTAGGTCGGGCAGTCGATGGCCTGCCCGTTTTTGAGCATGCGCAGATGGTCGATCATCATGTCGGTGTCGAACGCGTCCGGGCAGTCGTAGTTGAGATGCGTCCGCTCCTCATAGCTCATTTCGTCGTGGCGCTTGTAGTAATTATCGTGGCTGAGCACGCTGATATTATCGCCGAAGCGATTCACGAGCGCTTTGACGAGCGTCGTTTTTCCGCTGCCGGTCCCGCCGGCGACCCCAATGACGATCACATCTGACATATCTCTGTCTCCTCTTTTATTCCGTTACGATCCCGTAGATGAGCGGCTGCGCCGCGGGCGCGTCCGCGCCCCAGCGGATGGCCTCCAGGAAGACGCGCTCGGCGTCCGCCAGCGTCTCGGGCCGGTCCGTGTGCAGAACGGCGAGCGTCTGGCCCTGCTCCACCTTCGCGCCGGTCTTTTCCTTCAGGACGATACCGGCGGCCGGGTCGATCACGTCGTCCTTCGTCTTGCGGCCGGCACCGAGGATCGCGGAGCTCTCGCCGATCTTCTGCGCGTCCATGTGGTGGATGTAGCCGGCCTGCGGCGCCTTGAGCTCGTATTGGACCGACGCCTGCGGCAGCAGGCTGACATTGTCCAGCACGGCCGCGTCGCCGCCCTGGGCCGCGATCCAGCGCTTCATCTGCTCGAAGGCGCGACCGGAGGAAATGGCCTCCTGCGCCTGCTTCGTGGCCTCTTCGATGGGCCAGCCGTTGCACAGGTGGAGCATATTGGCCGCCAGCGTGATGCAAACGCCCGTCAGATCCGGGCAGCCATGGCCCTGCAGGACCTCGACGGCCTCGCGCACCTCGAGCGCGTTGCCGATGTAGAAGCCGAGCGGGATATCCATGTTGGACATGACGGCCACGACGTTCCGCCCGCAGGCCCGGCCGATGCGGACCATGCTCTCGGCGAGCTTCTGGCCGTCTTCGAGCGTCTTCATGAACGCACCGGAGCCGATCTTGACGTCCAGCACGATCGAATGCGCACCGGCCGCCAGCTTTTTGGACATGATGGAGGACGTGATGAGCGGCAGCGAGTCGATCGTCGCCGTCACGTCGCGCAGGGCGTAGAGCTTCTTATCGGCGGGGGTGAGATTGCCGGACTGGCCGATGACGGCCACGCCGACCTGCTCGACCTGCCGCATGAAAGCGTCCGCCGAAAGCGTGGTCTGATACCCGGGGATGGATTCGAGCTTGTCGACCGTGCCGCCCGTATGGCCGAGCCCGCGGCCGGACATCTTGGCCATCTTGCCGCCGAGCGAGGAAACGATGGGCGCGACGATCAGCGTCGTCTTGTCGCCGACGCCGCCGGTGGAATGCTTGTCGACGGACTTGTCGCCGAAGCGGCTGAGGTCGACGGTGTCGCCGGAATGCATCATGGCGTCGGTCAGCACGGCCGTCTCATGGTCGGTCATGCCCTTGTAGAAGACGGTCATGGCGAAGGCGGACATCTGATAGTCGGGAATGGAGCCGTCCGTAAAGCCCCGGATGATGAAGCGGATCTCGTCGTCGGTCAGGACGCCGCCGTCACGCTTCTTTTCAATGAGATCGACCATTCGCATGGATGAAAAACCTCCTGCTGAAAAAACGTGAAATGGGAAGGCTCCGGCAGGTCCGGGAGAACCTGCCGGAGGCAGAGAATGCAGTTACCGCTGGCCCTTGTCGTAGGGAATGCCCTCGGCCTTCGGGGCACGGGAGTTTTTCGACGTAAAGGCAAGGACGATCAGCGAGATGACGTAGGGCAGCATGTTGTACACGCCGCTGGGGATATTGAGGCTGACCAGGAAGCTGAAGCCGAAGTAGACGTTGGACAGCGCGCGGAACAGACCGAACAGCAGAGCCGCCAGCGCGATGCGCGTCGGCTTCCACTGGCCGAAGATCATAACGGCGAGGGACAGGAAGCCGAAGCCCGCCACGCCGTATTCAAATTTCCACTCGCTGACGCCGCACGTGATGTACACGATGCCGCCGAGGCCGCCGAGCAGACCCGAGATCAGCACGCCCGCCCAGCGCATCTTGTAGACGTTGATGCCGACGCTGGCCGCCGCCTGCGGATGCTCGCCGCAGGCCATCAGGCGCAGGCCGAAGCGCGTCTTGTAGAGCGTGATGTAGCAGATCACGAGCGCGAGCACCGCGACGAGCATGAACCAGTTGAACTCGAACGAGCCGATGTTCACGAGGAACGCCTTTTTCGGCTCGACGTACTGGATGGTGGAGGAGACGTCGTTGGGGTTGGCCGCGGTATTGATGGCCTTGACGATGACCGTCGCCGCAGCGGTGCCGAGGATGTTCATGGCGGTGCCGACGATGGTCTGGTCCGCCTTGCAGTTGATGGCGGAGACGGCCAGCAGCACGGAATAGAGCATGCCGCCCGCGATGCTCGCCAGAATGACCAGCAGCACCATCACAAAGTTGGACGTGCCCGCCGGCAGATACCGCATGGTGAGCGCGCCGCCCAGCGCGCCGATGACCATGATGCCCTCAAGACCGAGGTTGATGACGCCGGAATGCTCCGAGAAGCAGCCGCCCAATGCCACGAGCAGCAGGACCGACGCGAACAGGAGCGTATATTGCAGAAGAAGGATCATGCCTGCTCGCCTCCTTTCCCGGCGGCCTGGGCCGCCTTGCGCGCTTTCTTTTCCTCATGCCGCGCGATCCAGCTGCTCAGCACCGTCTTGAAGAACAGCACGAAGCTGCACAGGTAGATGATGATCGCGGAGATCAGATCGGAGATCTGCGAGCAGTAGAGGGATTTGTCGACGTATGCGCCGCCGGCGGTGATATGCTGGATGAAGAACGAGGCGAAGATGGAGCCGATCGGGCTGAGGCCGCCGAGGAAGGCGGCGGCGATGCCGTTGAAGCCCATCGAGGGGACGGAGGAGTAGGTACACTGCCACTGCTCATAGCCTGTCTGGTACAGGAGCGAAGCGCCCAGGCCTGCCAGCGCGCCGCCGATGGCGAGCGTGAGGATGATGTTGCGCTTTTCTGCCATGCCGCAGTATTTCGCGGCGTTGGGGTTGTTGCCGGTGGCCTTGAGCTCATAGCCGAAGAGCGTCTTGGACAGAACGACCCAGATGACGACGGCGCAGACGATGGCGATGGGGATAGCGATGGTCACGTACTGGTTGCCGCTGAGGAGCTTCGAAAGGCTGATCTGCGGCAGGATGGCCTGCGGGCCCTCGGCCTTCAGCTGGTAGGTGTAGGGGCTGGTGGCCTCCTTGACGTTGGTCAGGAGCATGTTGGTGGTGTAGAGCGCGATCCAGTTGAGCATGATGCCGGAGATGACCTCGCTGACATTGAACGAGCTTTTGAGCAGGCCCGAGATCACGCCGAGCAGCGCGCCCGCCGCGATGGCCAGCAGCATGCACGGCAGCCAGTGCCAGTGCAGATACAAAGCCGCATACAAACAGGCGCACGCGCCCGCGACATACTGACCGGCCGCGCCGATGTTGAACAGGCCGACTTTATAGACGAACAGCACGCTCAGCGAGCACATGAGCAGCGGCGCGGTCCGCACGAGGGTGTTGCCGAGGTATTTGAGCTGGGCCTTGGCCGAGGAGTACGTCAGGAAGTTCTTCATGACGTTGGTGATAGCGCCCCAGGCGCCTGTGGGGTTGATGAGAAGCAAAACAAGATAGCCGATGAAAAGACCGAGCAGGATGCACAGCAGCGACGTCAGCAGCGACTGGACCCCCGGGTTTTTGAGAATGTTTTTGTTCTGTTTCATGCTTTCACCTCATCTCTCTTGGCGCCAGCCATGTAGAGGCCAAGCTCTTCCTGCGTGGTGGTTTTGGGATCGAGCTGGCCGACGATCTCGCCCTCATACATGACGAGAATGCGGTCCGGCACGTCCATGACCTCGTCGAGCTCCAGAGACACGAGCAGCACGGCCTTGCCGGCGTCGCGCTGGGCGACGAGCTGCTTGTGGATGTATTCGATGGCGCCGACGTCAAGACCGCGGGTCGGCTGCACGGCGACGAGCAGCTCCGGGTTCTTGTCGATCTCGCGGGCGACGATGGCCTTCTGCTGGTTGCCGCCGGACATGCTGCGCGCCGGGGTGACGGCGCCCTGGCCGGAGCGCACGTCGTACTGCTCGATGAGGCGGTCGGCGTAGGCCCGGATGTTCTTGCGGCGGAGGAAGCCCGCCTTGTCGGTGAATTCCGGCTCAAAATAGCGCTGCAGGACCATGTTGTCCTCGAGCGTATAGTCGAGCACGAGACCGTGCTTGTGCCGGTCCTCGGGGATGTGGCTCATGCCCATGAGACTGCGCTGGCGGATGGTGGCGTGGGTGATGTCCTTGCCCTCGAGCGTGATCCTGCCGCCCGCGGCGGGCTCCAGCCCGGTCAGGGCGTAGACGAGCTCGGTCTGGCCGTTGCCGTCGATGCCCGCGATGCAGACGATCTCGCCCGCGCGGACCTTGAAGGAGACGTCCTTGACGGCGCTGTTCTTATGGACCTTGGAGGCGACCGTCAGGTGCTCGACGGACAAAACCTCGCTGCCGGTGTGCAGCGGGCCCTTTTCCACGTGGAAATTGACATTGCGGCCGACCATCATGGCCGAAAGCTCCTCCGCGGTGGTGTGCGCGGTCTCGACGGTGCCGATGCATTTGCCCTTGCGCAGGACCGTAACGCGGTCAGAGACCTCCATGATCTCGTTGAGCTTATGGGAGATGAAGAGGATGCTCTTGCCCTCGGCCGCGAGGTTCTTCATGATCTGCATGAGCTCTTCGATCTCCTGCGGGGTCAGGACCGCCGTCGGCTCGTCGAAGATGAGGATCTCGTTGTCGCGGTAGAGCATTTTGAGGATCTCAGTGCGCTGCTGCATGCCGACGGTGATATCCTCGATGATGGCGTCGGGGTCGACGTGCAGGCCGTATTTTTCAGACAGGTCGATGACCTTTTTCCGCGCCTCCTGCTTCTGCAGGAAGCCCATTTTGTTCGGCTCGACGCCGAGGATGATGTTGTCGAGGACGGAGAAGCATTCGACCAGCTTGAAGTGCTGGTGGACCATGCCGATGCCGAGCGCGTTGGCGTCGTTCGGGTCGCGGATCTCGACCTTGCGGCCGTCCTTGTGGATCTCACCTTCCTCCGGCTGATAAAGGCCGAAGAGGACGCTCATGAGCGTCGATTTGCCTGCGCCGTTTTCACCGAGCAGGGCGTGGATCTCACCCTTTTTGAGCTTCAGGGTGATGTTGTCGTTGGCGATGATACCGGGGAAACGTTTTGTGATGTTGAGCATCTCGATCGCGTACTGCGTTTCCAAGTTTTTTCGCCCTCCTTCCGTTTTTATGGCCCGCGCTTGCGAGGACGGAAACCATTTTATCCATTATACTATATTTGTGCGGATAAAGCAAAAAGTTTTTCGGTTTTCCCGGTTTTTCCGGAAAAGCGTACAAAAAAAGTGTGCAGGCCGAAGCCTGCACACTTTTTAAATGTACCTTACTTCAGGTTGCCGAAGTCCTCAACGGTGACGTTGGTGACAGCGGGCATAGCCGTGATGTCGTTGGAGACGGTGACGTCGCCGGCGAACATGGCCGCGACGAGCGCTTCGTAGTCAGCCTGGGTGAACTTGCCGTCTTCGAACTGCGTGGAAGCAGTCGGGAGCTGGACGTAGTTCTCTTCCGGGTTGGCGGAGACGAGGCCCAGCGTGTCGATCTTGCCGCCGTAGTTGGCAAAGTTGCCGGCCACGACTTCGGAGAGCATGTGCTTGACGGTGGGGGCAAGGCCCTTCATTGCGGAGGTAACGGTCATGCCTTCGCCGTAATCGCCGTCGATGATGCCGGCCTGGTCAACGTCGACGCCGATGATCTTGCCGCCGACCTTGGCAGCAGCCTCAGCCGCGGAGGTATAGATGCCGCCGCCGCAGGCGAAGACGATCTCCGTGCCGCCCTGATACCAGGTGTCCATTGCAGCGGTGATGTCAGCGTCGCCAACGAACTGGTTGCCGTAAGCGTACTTGAGGTCGACCGTGATGCCGAGCTCCTTGGCAGCAGCGTCAACGCCCTGCACATAGCCGAAGCCGTAACGGACAACAGCGGGGACAGCCATGCCGCCCAGGAAGCCGAGCTTGGTGTAGCCGAGCTTCACAGCTGCGTAACCGGCCATGTAGCCGCACAGCTCTTCCTGATAGACAGCGCAGTAGAGGTTGGAGGGCAGGGTGTAGTCATCGCCCAGATCGCCGGCACTGACGTCCAGCGCAATGAAGGTGACCTCGGGATAGATGTCGGCAGTTTCCTTGATGGCGCCTGCGAAAGCGTAGCCGGGCATCACAACAACGTTGTAGCCCTCGTCGATCGCGGATTCGATCATGGCAACACGCTCGGCGTCGGAGTCACCGGCGGGCTTGAAATAGTTGAACTGCAGGCCGTTGGCCTCGCAGAACTCCTTGCAGGCCTCGTAGGTGGTCTGGTTGAAGGACTGGTCGGTGATATCGCCGTAGTCGGTGATCATGGCGACGGAGTAAGCAGCGTCGGCAGCGGGCTCTTCAGCCGGGGTCTCTTCTTCAGCTGCGGGCTCCTCAGCGGCGGGTTCTTCCGTGGTCTCGGGAGCGGTTTCGGTGGTGGTTTCCGGTTCGGTGGTGGTCTCGGGCTCCGTCTTGGATGCGCAGGCAGCCAGGCTCAGGACCATGACCAGGACCAGAAGCAGTGCAAGATACTTCTTCATTTGAAAATCTACCTCTTTCGTAATGATATTCCGCGCCGGACCGCGGAGGCCGCACCCCGGCGTCAGAATGCCCCAAAGGGGTAATTCTGATTATAGCATCTATTTGAAACGATTGCAATGCCGTTTCTGGGTTTTTCACGCGGTTTTTGATGCGGATCTCACGCCTTTTTCAGCTGCAGGATGAGCCGGAGGATGCGCAGCGCCGCTTTTTCCAGGCCGATCCGGTCGCCCGCGAGCGTCCTGTCGCCCCAGAGCATGCCGCCGTAGCCGCAGTCGAGCAGCCAGGCGCGCAGCAGCGGGCTGTTTTCTGTGAGCGTCCGGCCGGAGATCGAAGTTTCAGGCAGCCGGGCCGCGCGGCAGACGCCCGCGGCCAGCTCAAACGGCCGGCCGTAGACCTCGCGCAGCGCCGCCTGCGAGACGGCAGCGTTCTCCGGCAGCCGGCCCGCGTGCAGCACGACCGCGCCGTACGGCCACGCGCCCGCGGACAGCGCGGCGGTCATCGTGCCGCAGACGACCGGGTCCTCCGACCACTGTTCGGCGCAGCCCTTCTTCTGCGGTGCGCGCATGACGTTCGCGTCCGGCCCGAGCCACAGCTGCACGCCGAACTCCGCCATCTCCAGCCCGACAGCCCGGCCGACGGCCCGGATCACGTCCGGATCGAACGAGCACGCGAGCAGCGCCGGGGCGGGGAAGACGGTCATATTCTGCCGGCGGACGGTCTCGCCGGTCTTTTCATCGGGGATCTCGCGCAGCAGGCGCAGACCCTGTGCGCCGCCGGCCAGCTGCAAGGCGGGGATGCCGTAGCGCTCGATGGCCGCCGATGCGCCGAGCGCGCCGGGGACCGCGGAGGCTTCTTCTCCGAAGCCGCAGACCAGCTTTTCCAGATTCTCCGTGTCCATCCCGGCCACGAGATGGAACACGCTGCACCGGCCCTCGCGCACGTCCGCGAGCGTATGCGCCTCGCCGTCCGGGCGGCAGCCGGTGAAGGGGCGGCCCTTTTTGCGGCTGCGGCGGGGCAGAGCGCGGTCAGAGAAGCGGATGGCGTGCTTGTGCGCCTGCTCGATCTCCGCCAGCTCCTCGGGATACTGGAAGCAGACGCCCTCCGGGCGCCTGCGCTCCGGCACGGAGGGCAGACTGAGCGGCTCGGCCGCCTGCACGACGGCGCTGCGGGTCAGCCGGATGGAGCCCGCGAGATAGCAGGCGCGGCTGCTCGTGCCGATGCGGATATCATAGTAGCCCGCGTCCAGCACGAACGCGTGCGCGCTCTCGCGGTAGACAGCAAGGTCGGTGATGGGGAAGCGCAGACGGATCGTCTGGCTCTCGCCGGGGGCGAGCAGGCGGCTCTTGCTGAATGCCTGCAGGAAGCTGACGGGCCTTGTCAGATCGTCGCCCGGCCGGGTCACGTAGACCTGCATGAGCTCGCTCGCCGCGTGCGTCTCGCCCGTGTTGACGAGCTCGGCGCTTACGGTCACGTCGCAGCCGTCGAGCCCTGCAGAGACGCATCCAAATTCGATCTTTCCATAGCCGAGACCGTAGCCGAACGGATACCGCACCGGCGTGCCGAAGGAATCAAAATACCGGTAGCCGGTAAACTGGTCAACGGCGGCGCAGGCCTCGTCAAAGGCCTCCGCATTCTCCGGCCACGTGAAGGAAAGATGGCCGGACGGCATGACCTTCGCCGTCAGCACGTCCGCCAGCGCGCCGCCTGCCTCCTGCCCGGCAAGGCCGAGGAAGACGATCGCGCCGCAGGCGAGCGCGGCCTCATTCAGCTCGATGTACCCCGGCGCGGCCAGCACGAGGATGGTCCGGTCAAATACGGACGTGACGCGCGTGAGCATGGCGGTCTCCTCGCTCGTCAGGCGGGTGTGGTCCTGCTCCGGCGTGCGGCCGATGACGACGACGGCCGCCGCGCAGTCGTGCCGCAGGGCACCGAAGTCCACGTTGGTCAGCGGCAGCTCGCTGCCGTCCGGGTGCTCCATGGCCCAGGTGCGGTATTTGCGGGCGAGCAGCCCGTCCGTCCGGACGGCGTTGCTGGCCATAAGCCCGTCGAGCACGCCGATCGCGCGCCAGGGCGTCATCGCCCGGTCGTATGCGGGCGTGAGCAGCTGGCGGATGCCGAAAACGGCGACGGGCAGGGGCACGCCATCCTCCGCGGGCAGCAGCGGGAGCGTCCCGGCGGTATTTTTGAGCAGCACGATACCGGCCGCCGCGGCCGCGCGGGCGGTGAGCGCATGATCGCTCATTCTGAGTGTGATATCCATGTCTGAGATCTCCTGTTCGGTTGTCAAAGTCCTTATAACTGTATCATATCACAGTTTTGCGCAAACGGAAACCATAAATATGCCCGCCGCGGGATTTTACAAAATGTTCACGCAAATGTACGCACTGGCAGTATAATAATCTAAATAGCATAGGAGGGAGAGAGTTTTATGGCAAAAACGATCCTCATCGTGGAAGACGACCCCAATATCTCCGAACTGGTCCAGATGTATCTGGAAAAGGAAGGATATCATACAAAGATCGCCGCCGACGGCGGCCAGGGCGTGGCCCTGTTCCGGCAGGTGCGGCCGGATCTGGTGCTGCTCGATATCATGCTGCCTGTGATGGACGGCTGGAGCGTGCTGCGCACCATCCGGCAGGACAGCCAGACCCCCGTCATCATGCTCACCGCCAAGGGCGAGACGAACGACAAGGTGCAGGGCCTGAAGCAGGGCGCCGACGATTATCTGACGAAGCCCTTCGAGATGAAGGAGCTGCTGGCCAGAGTCGAGGCGGTCCTCCGCCGCGCGGGCGGGGAAGAGGAGAAGGTCAAGCCGCGCCGGCTGGTCTTTGACAAGCTGGTCATCGACCTCGATTCCTTTGAGCTCATCGTCGACGGCAAGCGCATCGAGACGCCGCCCAAGGAGATGGAGCTTCTGTACCACCTGGCCTCCAGCCCGAACCGCGTCTTCACGCGCAACCAGCTGCTCGACGAGGTCTGGGGCTTTGACTATTTCGGCGACAGCCGCACCGTCGATGTCCACGTCAAGCGCCTGCGCGAAAAGCTCGAGGGCGTGTCGGACAAGTGGAGCCTCAAGACGGTCTGGGGCGTCGGGTATAAATTCGAGGTCCTGTAAGCATGAAAACAACGTTCAGCCGGCAGTTCGCCCTCATCGCGGCGCTGCTGCTGGTCTGCATGCTCTTTACGGGCGTCTCGTTCCGGTTTCTGATGCTGCGGTATCTGAAAAACGACAAAAAAGAGACGCTCAGCGCCGACGCGCAGGCGGTCGCCTCGCTGGCCGAGGCGTATGACTCCACGGGCGAGCTGGAGGAGAACTGGGACTTCCGTCTGAGTCTTTCCCTGTTTTCCGACGTGGGCGAGGCCGAGGCGCAGGTCTGCGATGAGAACGGCTTCGTTGTTCTGTGCTCGTGCGACGAATTCAACTGCGAGCACCTTGGCCGCCAGATCGACGCCGATCTCATCACCGAGATCGACATGAATGGCGAGACGTTCCGCGTCGGCACGCTCACCGGTATCCATGACGGCAGACGCTATATTGCCGGCCGCCCGATCGTCTCCGACGACACGGAGCAGACGATCGGCTATGTGATCATCTCCTCCGACATGTCGCAGATCACGGACTTCATGCAGCGCAGCTCGTCGCTGTTTTTCTACAGCGCGATCATCGTGCTCGTGTTGTCGATGGCCGCGGCGACGTTCCTGTCGCACCAGCAGGTGCAGCCGCTCAACAAGGTCGCGGAGGCCGCCCGCCGCTTCGGCCGCGGCGAGCTCGATACCCGCGTCGAGGTGCCGAAGAGCTGCGGCGAGGAGATTGTCGATCTGGCCAACGCCTTCAACACCATGGCCGACTCGCTCGAAAAATCCGAGCAGCGGCGGCAGGAGTTCGTGGCGAACGTCTCGCATGAGCTCAAAACGCCGATGACCACCATCGGCGGCTACATCGACGGCATGCTCGACGGGACGATCCCGCCGGAAAAGCAGCAGCATTACATGCAGATCGTCTCCGGCGAGGTGCGCAGGCTCTCGCGGCTCGTGCGCAACATGCTCGATATCGCAAAGCTGCAGGCCATGGGCGTCGAAGACAGCCGCAAGACCCGCTTTGACCTCGGCGAGGAGCTGAGCGACGTGCTCATCACCTTTGAGCAGAAGATCTACAACAAGCATCTCGACGTGCGCGTCGACCTGCCGGACAAGCCCGTCTGGACCCGGGCCGAGCGTGACAGCATTACGCAGGTCATCTATAACCTCATCGACAACGCGATCAAGTTCTGCCCCGACGGCGGGCGGCTGTCGCTGCGCGTGCAGTCGGACGGCGGCAAGGCCCGTGTGTCGGTCGAAAATACCGGCCCCACCATTGACAAGGACGAGCTTCCGCTGCTCTTTGACCGCTTCCACAAGGCGGATAAATCCCGTTCCGCCGACCGCGAGGGCTGGGGCCTCGGCTTGTACATTGCCAAGACTATCGTCGGCGCCCACGGCGGCGACATCTGGGCCACGAGCGAAAACGGCGTGACGCAGTTCAACTTCACCCTGCCCGCTGTCCGGTAACAGCGCGGAAGGTTTACAGACTGTTCAGCGTTTGTTCAAATTCCCGGGATATACTATAGAAAACAGGAGAGTCGGAATGAAGCGTTCCGTTTTTCAAGCAAGAAGGTGTCTGATATGAGCTTTGACAATAACAGCTTCTATGACGACAATTCCACAAAGAACTGGCAGCCGCAGCCGACGCCGATGGAAGACCGGCGGCGCAGGCACACCGGCCGCTGGATCACGGCGATCGTGATCCTTGCGCTGCTGGTGCTGACCGGCGTCGGGACGGTGCATCTGGTGCGGGACGTGGGCGTGACGCTCAACCGCTCGGACAGCGGCTTCCTGCTGACCATCGGCCGGGAGCAGCCCGCCGAAAACGCCGATGTGCAGACGGCCGACCCGCAGCCCGCCGCGCAGGAGCAGGCAGCCGCCGCGGAAGGCCCCGCGCCGGCAGCGCAGACCCCGGTGCAGGCGCAGGCCCAGGCGGAGCTGCCGCAGCTGGAGATCTCGTCCTCGCCCGCGGGCGTGCCGACGAGCGCGTCGGAGGACGCGGGGGCGCTCAGCCTGCAGGAGATCTACCGCCGCTGCAGCGGGAGCGTCGTGTCCATCATCAGCGTGACCCAGTCCGGCAAGGCCTCCGGCACCGGCATCATCATGTCGGCCGACGGCTATATCATCACGAACCACCATGTGATCGAAAATGCGCAGGCCGTCAGCGTTCTGACGAACGATGACAAGGAATATACCGCCGCGATCGTCGGCAGCGACGAGACGAGCGACCTGGCCGTCCTCAAGATCGAGGCCAGCGGGCTGCAGGCGGCCGAGTTCGGCGATTCGTCCGTGCTGCAGGTCGGCGACAGCGTCGTCGCCATCGGCGACCCGCTGGGTGTGACGCTGCGCGGCACGATGACCGACGGCATCATCTCCGCCATCAACCGCGATCTGACGGTCAACGACCGCACGATGAACCTGATCCAGACCAATGCCGCGCTCAATAACGGCAATTCCGGCGGGCCGCTCATCAACTGCTACGGGCAGGTCATCGGCATCAATACGATGAAGATGAGCAACTTCTATTCCTCGTCCACGACGGTCGAGGGCATCGGCTTCGCCATCCCGATCGATACGGCCAAGCCCATCATCGACGAGCTGATCGAGAAGGGCTACGTCTCCGGCCGCCCCGCCATCGGCATCGACGGCGAGACGCTCCCGGCCACCTACCGCATCTATTACCGTCTGCCGGAGGGCATTTACGTCACGCGCGTCTACGCCAGCAGTGACGCCGCGGCCAAGGGCATCTCGGAGGGCGACATCATCACCGCCATCAACGGCATCGATGTCACCACCATGGAGCAGCTCAACCGCGTCAAAAATCAGTTTACCGCCGGCCAGACCGTGACGCTCACGATCTACCGCAGCGGCAGCAGCTATGACGTGGAGATCATCCTGATGGACCGCGCAAACGCATAACGACCAAAAGAAGGGGCCCCAGCCCCTTCTTTTTTCATCCCGCCGCAGCGGAAAAGGCTCCCCTTCCAGGGGCCGATTCCCCCTATCAGGGGGAAATGTCCCGAAGGGACAAAAGGGGTAGGGATGCTGGCTCGGCGCAGCCGAGACTGAGAGGTTGTATCAAATTTGCAATTGCTTGTTGCCTCCGGCGGCCCTATCTTTTCTCTCGCAAGAGAAAAGATAGGGCCGTCGGAGACATCGTCCCCTGGAAGGGGGGAGCCCTGGCTGGGTGCGAAGGCGCAGACAAAGGAGTTTCTTCTTGCCGCCGGCGCGGAAATGTACTATAATGGGAAAAACGACCTGCCCGGGAGGGCGGGGGACGGAGGAACTTGCTATGCAAACGATCTATCGCTTTTCTGCACCCGGCCGCACGGAGATCAGCGGCAACCATACCGACCATCAGCACGGCTGCGTGCTGGCCGCCGCCGTCAATATGCAGACCACGGCGGAGGTGACGCTGCGGGACGACGACTGCATCCGCGTCGCGTCGGAGGGCTATGCGCCCGTCGAGATCCGGCTGGACGATCTGTCCATCCACGAAGACGAGAAGAACACCACCGCCGCGATCGTGCGCGGCGTGGCCGCCGCCTTCCGGCAGCGCGGCTGCGAGCTGCGCGGCTTTGACGCGAGCGTCCGGTCCACGGTGCTGCCCGGCTCCGGGCTGTCGTCCTCGGCGGCGTTCGAGGTGCTGATCGGCACGATTTTGAACGAGCTGTTTTTTGACCGGAAGCTGACCGCGGTCGAGATCGCGCAGATCGGACAGTACGCGGAGAACGTCTATTTCGGCAAGCCCAGCGGCCTGATGGACCAGACGGCCTCGAGCGTCGGCGGGCTGGTCTTCATCGACTTTGCCGATCCCCAGACGCCGCTGGTCGAGCGTGTGGAATTTGACTTTGCCCACTGCGGCTATACGCCCTGCATCCTCGATTCCGGCGCAGACCACGCGGATCTGACCGACGAATACGCCGCCATCCCGCAGGAGATGCGCAGTGTCGCGCGCTGCTTCGGCAAGGAGGTCCTGCGCGAGGTCAACGAAGCGGAGTTCTATGCGCAGCTCAAGCAGGTCCGCGAACAGACCGGCGACCGCGCCGTCCTGCGCGCCATGCATTTCTTTGATGAAAACCGCCGCGTGCTCGAGCAGGTGCAGGCGCTGAAAAACGGCGACTTTGAGGGCTTCCTCGCGGGCGTGCGGGCTTCCGGCCGCTCGTCGTGGATGCTGCTGCAGAACATCATTCCCCTCGGCAGCACTGCCCACCAGCAGATGGCGCTGGCGCAGGCTCTTTGCGAAAAGCTGCTGGGCGGCCGCGGCGCCTGCCGCGTGCACGGCGGCGGCTTCGCGGGCACGATCCTCGCCTTCGTGCCGGATGAGATGCTCGGGCAGTTCCGCAGCGGGGCGGAGGCCGTATTGGGCGCGGGCAGCTGCCACGTGCTCTCCATCCGCCAGACCGGCGGCACGCGTCTGGGGTAACGCGTATGCGAAGAGCGGAACGCGCGGTCACGGACCGCGAAAAGATCCTGCAGATCCTGGACGCCTGTCACTGCTGCCGCGTCGGGTTTTCCGACCCGGACGGCGCGTACATCGTCCCTCTGAGCTTTGCCTTCGTCCCCGGCACGCCGGACCGGTTTTATTTCCACGGCGCGAAGGAGGGTCGCAAGGCCGCACGCATCGCGGCGCGGCCGAAGGTCGGCTTTGAGCTCGACTGCAGCTACGCGCTGGTCGAGGGAACGAGCGGCTGCAGCTATTCCTGCCGCTACCAGAGCGTCATCGGCACGGGCCGGATCGGCGAGGTGACGGACATGGAGGAGAAAAAACAGGCGCTCGCCGCCATCATGGCGCATTATGAACCGGAAAAAAGCTTCGTATTCACAGACGCGCAGGTGCAGCACGTCGCGGTGTTCCGCCTGGACGTGGCGGAGCTGACCTGCAAGGAACGAAGCTGAGGAGGAAGCGTATGAACGATTTTGAACTGCAGCACCTGCCGGAGGCCTACCGGCCGCTGTCGCCCTGGACGTATTTCGGGCTCGGGATCCTGTATTCCCTGCCGCTGGTCGGATGGATCTTCCTGATCGTCCACGCCGTCGGCAGCCAGAACCTCAACCGGCGCAACTACGCCCGCAGCTATTTCTGCGTCTACATGCTGGCGATCATCCTGATCGCGGTGCTGGGCGCGATGGGCGTGCTGAGCGGTCTCGGCGACGTGGCCAGAGGGACATTCGCCTGAGGATCTGCCGCCCGCAGACAGAAAGACAAAAATACCGGCTCGATTCGAGCCGGTATTTTGTGTTTCGTCGGGAAATATTTCCTAAATGTGGGGTCTGGCCCCCGCTTTCGACACATTCCGCGCCCGCTGTGTGATATGGTGAGGCTGCAGGGAGACCGGCTCGAGCTGCACGGCGGCGGCCGTCCGGTCATCCGGCTCTGACTCGCTGGCGCATGCGACGACCCCGGCGGCAAGCTCCCGCGGAGACAGCGCTCCGCAGGTGCGCAGGTACTGCTCACACGCAGCCTCCGGCACGCCGTCGGTGGTAAGCACCAGCAGCTCTCCTCTTTGCAAGGACAGTCTGACGCCTCCGGCCCGGTGTTCCTCTCCCACACCGAGCCCGGGCGGCGGTGAGGCTGTCCCTATTTTTTTGACGTTCCCGCCCTTTTTGAGATACGACGGCGCTGCGCCCCATTTGTAGAGCACGCCCTCCGCCGTACACAGGTCGAGCTCGAGCAGGTCGATGGTGGAGAAGCAGCCGTCGCCGCGCAGCAGATACAGCTCATTGAGCAGCGCCATCGCCTCCGGCGCGGCAAAACCGGCGGTGATCATCGCGCGGAGCAGGGAAATGGCCTCCTCCGCGTCGGCCTTCGCGCCCGCGCCGGTGCCCATACCGTCGCACAGCAGCACATACTGCAGCGCCCCGACCTGAAAGCACGCGCCCGCGTCGCCGCAGAGCGTATCGCCCCGCAGCCCGACCGCCCGCACGCCGAGTGAGAGCCGCCAGCGCGGCGCGCCCTGCGCTTTGGGCCGGCGCCCGGCCGCGCCCACGAACCGCGCCAGATGGCCCAGCAGCGCACAGGCGATCTGCCGGGATTCCTCGCTGCGGCGGAAGGCCAGAAGCTCCGCCTGCTGCGTGCGCAGCGCCTGGTTGACGGCCTCGCGGAAGGCCTCGGCGCGGATGCAGGCGCTGCAGAACGCGGGCGGCAGATCGCCCTCGCGGGCCTGTCCCTGCCGCAGGATCGTCCCTGCGCAGCCGCAGAGCAGGCGGTAGGTCTCGTCCGCGCGCTCCTGCCAGCACAGCTGCTGCCGCACGCAGCTGCGGCAGACGGCGCTTGCCGCGCTGTCAAAGATCAGGGCCGGGGCCGTCTGCGGCTCCGGAAGCGCCGGACTCACCCGCGCCTCGAGCGCGAGCAGCACGTCCGCCGCCTGATCGAGGGCGTCCGGGGCGGCGGCCCGGGCTTCGGCTGCCGGGTGCTCCGGCAGCGGCGGCAGGAGACAGGCGAGCAGCGCGCCTGCCGCCACCCCGAGCGTCCAGCCCGCGTGCTCGCCGCCCCAGACGAGCACGCACAGAAAATACATCCCCGAAAATACCGCCGCCCGCGCCAGCTTCCGCCCCGCCGCGAGACGGCAGGCGAGCAGGGAAAAGCAGAAGCAGGCCGTCTGCGGCGGGCTCGGCACGCTGCCGAGATCCAATACCAGTCCGCAGGCCGCGCCGACGGCCAGCGCCTCCGGCCCGGCCGCGGCCAGCACGCAGATCGCCGCCGCCGGGATCACGGCCAGCGGCACCCCGAACGGCAGCTGCACCCGCACGAGCCCCGCGAGCAGACACACGGCGGCCGCATACGGCCGCAGCCGCGCGTTTGCCGGCGCGGGCGAGAGCATGCGGACGCTCAGCGTCAGCAAGACCAGCCGCAAAATGAGCTGCAGCGCCGCCTGCAGCCCGCCGTCCGCGCGCAGGACGAAGATGACGCCCAGCAGCGCATAGATCCCGCCTGCCGCGGCCGAGACGAGCCAGCCCTGCTCGTCCGGCACAAGATCGGCCAGCAGACAGCTGCCCGCCAGCAGCAAAAACCCCGCCGCCACCGGCTCCAGCGCCGCGCTGAGGCCCCAGAACACGGCGTAGCCCGCCGCCGCGCCGAGATACGCGCAGATCGCAGCCGGGCCGAACGGCAGCACGCATACCGGCGCGAGCGCCAGCGGCACAGGCCCGTCCAGCAGTCCCGCGCCCGCCAGCACAAAGCAGAAGCCGCCCGCGCCCAGCGCGCGCAGCAGCCCCCGCAGCAGCGGCCGCGCGGCAAGCACCTGTGAAAGCCGCTGCCGCAGCCCGCCCGGATCCGTCTGTCTGATGTCCATAGCGCCGCCTCCTTTGTTCCTTCGTCCACTTTACCGCCGGGGCAGCGGGAAAACGGTCGGGAAATGGCGCGGGAAACCCTGCGCGGCGCGAAAAGAAAATCCGCGTGTCGCTTGCGTTTATGGGCAAAATGACGTAGAATGGAGAAAATCCTGCGCGGACGCCCGCGGGCGTCCGCCTGAAAGCGAGGATACCCGTTTTGGGAAAGGAAACCGAATACAAGCTGGAGGTCGGCGATCTGCAGCTGCTCGACTGCATCCTCTGCAGTGAGCCCGTCGCCAGCCGGATGCAGGCCCCATTCATCTATATCCGGATGCAGACGACCTACTATGACACGGAGGACGGTCTGCTGGAGAAAAACCGCTGGATGCTCCGCCTGCGCACGGAAAACGAGCGCAGCGTCGTCACCATGAAGACGCCCGGCGAGGGCCATACCCGCGGCGAGTGGGAAGTGGAGAGCGAATATCTCGACGAAGCGCTGCCGGCGCTTGCAAAGCTTGGCGCGCCGGAGGCGATCGGCCGTCTGGACGCGGAGGCGCTGCTGCCGGTCTGCGGGGCGAAATTCACCCGCATCACGGCGCCGCTCCGGATCTCGGAAAAGACGACCTGCACGCTCTGCGGCGATCTCGGCGAACTGACCGGCGGCGGGAAGAAGGAGCTTCTGTGCGAGCTTGAGCTCGAGCTGCAGGCGGGCGAGGAAGCGGACGTGCAGGCATTTGCAAAGACGCTTGCCGAGCGCTTTCATCTTCACGAGCAGCCGCGCAGCAAGCTGCAGCGTGCCCGGGCACTGACACAGTGAAATCAAAATTGATCCCGCCGTCCGGCGGAACATGAGGGGAACACCATGGATATCAACAAAAACGCCAATCTCAGCATGCTTTGCGACTTCTATGAGCTCACCATGGGCAACGGCTATTTTGTCCAGGGCATGCAGGAACGCATCACCTATTTTGATATTTTCTTCCGCAGCGTGCCGGATAACGGCGGCTACGCCATCGCCGCCGGGCTGGAACAGGCCATTGAATATATCCAGCAGCTGCACTTCGACGAGGACGATATCGCCTATCTGCGCAGCCGGAACATGTTTGACGAGGGCTTCCTCGATTATCTCCGGAACTTCCGCTTCACGGGCGATATCTGGGCCGTGCCGGAGGGCACGCCCATCTTCCCGCGCGAGCCGATCATGACTGTTCGCGCCCCCGCCATCCAGGCGCAGCTGGTCGAGACCTTCCTGCTGCTCACGCTCAACCACCAGAGCCTCATCGCCACCAAGGCCAACCGCGTCGTCCGCGCGGCCAAGGGGCGCGTGGTGCTGGAGTTCGGCTCCCGCCGCGCCCAGGGCGTCGACGCCGCGGTCGACGGTGCGCGCGCGGCCTATATCGGCGGCTGCAAGGGCACGGCCTGCACGCTGACCGACCAGCTCTACGGCGTGCCCGCCGGCGGCACCATGGCCCATTCGTGGGTGCAGATGTTCCCGTCGGAATACGAGGCGTTCAAGGCCTACTGCGAGACCTATCCCGACAATCCGACCCTGCTGGTCGACACCTATAACACGCTCCGGTCCGGCATCCCGAACGCCATCCGGGTCTTCAATGAAGTTCTGAAGCCCCGCGGGCTGACGAAGTGCGGCATCCGCCTCGACTCCGGCGACATGACCTACCTGACCCGCAAGGCGCGCAAGATGCTTGACGAGGCCGGCTGGCAGACATGCCAGATCTCGTGCTCGAACTCGCTCGACGAGTATATCATCGAGGATATCCTCAACCAGGGTGCGCAGATCGACATGTTCGGTGTCGGCGAGCGGCTCATCACCGCCAAGTCCGAGGCGGTCTTCGGCGGCGTGTACAAGCTGACGGCCATCGAGGACGAACAGGGGGACATCATCCCCAAGATCAAGATCAGCGAAAACGTCGGCAAGATCACGAACCCGCACTTCAAAAAGGTCTACCGCCTCTTTGGCAACGACACCGGCAAGGCCATCGCCGACTATCTCTGCGTGCATGACGAGACGGTCGACGACAGCCGGGATCTGGAGATCTTTGACCCGCAGGCGACCTGGAAGCGCAAGAAGGTCTATAACTTCACGGCCAAGGAGCTGCTCGTGCCCATTTTCCAGGGCGGCGAGCTTGTCTACCAGCTGCCGGCGCTCAGCGAGATCCAGGCCTACTGCGCCCAGCAGGTCGATACCCTCTGGGACGAGGTCAAGCGCTTCGACAACCCGCACACGTACTACGTCGACCTGTCGCAGAAGCTCTGGGACATCAAGGACCGGCTGCTGCACGAGGGCGGAAAGATCAGTTAAACAATAAAAACAGCATCCGCCCGGCAGAGCCGGACGGATGCGCGTCTATGGAGGGAACACTATGACCATTCGCGTGGGGATCATCGGGCGGAATTTTGTCGTCGACTGGCTGCTGGCGGCGATGGAGCAGGTGCCGGAGCTGCGCCCGGCGGCGATCTATTCCAGATCTGCGGAGACGGGCCGGGCGTTTGCGGAGAAGTATCATCTGGATGCCGTCTATACCGATCTGGAGGCCTTTGCTGCGGCGGATACCTTCGATGCGGCCTACATTGCCAGCCCGAACCGCTGCCACTTTGAACAGGCCCTGTGCCTGCTGCGGCACGGCAAGCACGTGCTGCTGGAAAAGCCGGGCGTCCTGACGGCGGCGCAGACCGGGACGCTCATCGAGACGGCGAAGGAACACCGCGTGGTCTATCTCGAGGCCATGCGGCTGGTCTTTGACGACGCGCTGCCCATCATCCGGGATGCGCTGCCCGAGATCGGGACGCTCCGCCGCGTGACGGCGGAATTCACCCAGTATTCCTCCCGCTATGACCGCGTGCGCGCTGGGGAGCAGGGCATCAACGCCTTTGACCCAAAGCTCTGCAACGCGGCAATTTTGGACATGGGCTGCTATCCCATCCACGCGCTCGTGTCGATGTTCGGCGCGCCGGCGCACGTGTCGGCGGAGGCGTATCATCTGGAAAGCGGGTTTGAGGCCGGCGGCATCGCGCTTCTGCGCTATCCGGGCTTCGTCTGCGAGGCCATCTGGTCCAAGGTCTGCAGACAGGCGTCACCCACGACCTTTATGGGCGAGGACGGCTCGATCCTCCTTGACGACATCAACCACATCCGCCGCATCTGGCTCGTCCGCCGCAATGGTGAGATTGTGAAGCTGCCGTACCGCGAGAAGCTGCCCAACAACATGATGTACGAGCTGCGCGAGTTCGCAGGCTATATCGCCTCCGGCACACAGCCGGAGAAGCGCAACCGCGACAGCGTGATCACCGCGTCCGTCATCGAGCAGGCCCGCCGCCAGACGGGGACGCTGTTCGACGGGGAATAAACCAAAAAAACAAACGCGCAGCCGGGGGATCCCGACTGCGCGTATTTTCATGCGGAAAGCTGACGAGGTGCATGGCAGGACTGCACACCCTTCTTCGAATGGATGCTACATCCGTTACCCGGACAGCCAGCTCCGAAACGGCAACCTTGCGGCACACAGGGTGGTCCGCTTAGTGCTGCTTGGTTCCCCACCTGACACGATTCACAGAGCCCTATTGCGCAAGACCAGATCTTCAACACCGCTTATCCGGGTCAGACGACACAGCATACACCCTCGGTCGGGAATTCCTCCCCGCTGTAGCGGATTGCGGGTAACAGGGCACCGCTATCTCCCCAAGTAGTGCAGCCTTGCCACGCACCTCGTCGTGACAATGACGATTCAGTCCAGTTTGCTTTCGACGAAATCGACGAGCTCGCCGACGGTCGCGATCTTGTCCTCAAGCTCGAGATCGACGCCCAGCTGCTCTTCCAGATCCATGACCATTTCGACGGTATCCAGAGAATCGACGCCCAGACTTTCAAACGTGGTGTCGCGGGTGATCTCATCGGCCGGAATGTCCAGCTGCGAGGCCAGATACGCCTGAATTTTCTCAAACATCCTGAATTCCTCCAAGGTTTCAATTTGCATAAGACTATGATACGAATATTTTCCCGGATGTCAAGAAGAAAAGTGTAAATAATCTGTTTCGGGTCAATTCAGGAAGTCGCGGAGCTTTTTGCTTCTCGACGGATGGCGCAGCTTGCGCAGGGCCTTGGATTCGATCTGGCGGATCCGCTCGCGCGTGACGTCGAACTGCTTGCCGACCTCCTCGAGCGTGTGCGGCTTGCCGTCGACCAGACCGAAGCGCATGCGCAGCACCTGCTCCTCCCGCGGCGTCAGCGTGGACAGGACTTCCTCGAGCTGCTCGCGCAGCAGGGTATAGGTGGCCTCCTCCGACGGCTGAGACGCCTCGTCGTCCTGGATGAAGTCGCCGAGATGGCTGTCTTCCTCCTCGCCGATGGGTGTTTCGAGAGAGACGGGCTCCTGCGCGATCTTCAGGACCTCTTCGACCTTGCTCTGCTCGATGTGCAGCTCGTCGGCGATCTCCTTCGTCGTCGGCTCGCGGCCGAGCTTCTGCACCATCGCGTGCGAGGTGCGCAGCACCCGGTTGATGGTCTCCACCATGTGCACGGGGATGCGGATCGTGCGGGCCTGGTCGGCGATGGCGCGCGTGATCGACTGGCGGATCCACCAGGTGGCGTAGGTGGAGAATTTATAGCCCTTCGTGTAGTCGAATTTTTCCACGGCTTTCATGAGGCCCAGATTGCCCTCCTGGATGAGGTCGAGCAGCTGCATCCCGCGGCCGACATAGCGCTTGGCGATCGACACGACGAGCCGCAGATTCGCCTCGGACATGCGCTTGCGCGCGGCCTCGCGGGTCTTCTCGTCGCCCTCGGCCATGGCTCTTGCGACTTCCTGCTCCTCCTCGGGCGAGAGAAGCTTGATCCGGCCGATCTCCTTGAGATACATGCGCACGGGGTCGTCGAGCTTGGCGGTCTCCACGTCCTCGGGCATGGCCTCGGGCGTTTCCAGATCCTCGGGCAGGCCCTCGTCCTCGATGGCCTGCATTTCGCTGAGCGTGGGGTTGTCCATGTCGGCCGAGCCGATCAGATCCAGCACGTCCGACACGTCGATCTCAATCCCGGCCTGCTCCAGAATGTCATAGAACTGCTCGGTCTGCGCCTGCGTGGCGTCGACGTCGTCGAGCGTTTCGACCAGATGCTTGGAGGAGACCTTGCCGGTCTTTTTCGCCTCGGTGATAAGGGCCTCGAGCTTTTGCCGGTTTTCAGCGGTCAGTTCCATTTTCTGCAGAAGTTCCAGTTCTTTTCCCATAGCTTACCCTCCATACTGTTTTGTCGATCTCTTCTGCTCGGCGAGCAGCCGCAGGCTGTCTTCCGAGCGGGCGCGGGTCCGGCCCTCATATTCTTCCTGGATCACGCGCAGATAATCCGCGAGCGCCTCATCCGAGACCGGAGATGTGTCCTTGCTCAGGATATACGACAGGTGCGACATCTCCTCCGGGGTGAATTCTCCCTCCATCGCGGCGAGCGAGACCGGCCGGCCGGACTGCACCCGCTGGCGAAGCTGCGTCAGCACCCGGCCGAACAGATCGACCGAGCACGCCTCCGCCGGGAGCTTCACGCCCGCGATCAGCTCCGGCTCGCGCAGGAGCATGCAGATGAGCCCTTCTTCGGCCGTGGCCGAGCGCAGATTGTCGTAGTGGATGGCGCGGATCTTCGGCGCGCGCTGGCGCGCGATGTCGAGCTCCTGCGCCTCGCGTTTGCGCTTTTCGATGGCGCGGGACTTGCGGTAGGCCTTTTTGACCTCCAGCTGCATGGCCTCGGGCGTGATGCCTGCGGCCTCAGCCGCGCGGCGGCCGTAGATCTCGCGCTGCACCGCGTTCGGGAACGAGGCGATGAGCGCGGCGGCCTGCGAGAGAAATTCCACGCGCTGCTCGTCGAGCGTCAGGTCGAATTTGCGCCGGAGACTGTCGAGCCGGTATTCGGCCTGGTTCTGGCAGCTGTCAAGCAGGACCTCAAAGCGCTGCGCGCCGTATTTTTTCAGAAATTCGTCCGGGTCCTTCGCTCCCTGCATCCGCAGGACGCGCACCTGGATGCCGGTCTTTTCGAGCATCGGGATGGCGCGGCGCGTGGCGTTCTGCCCGGCCTCGTCGCCGTCGTAGGTCAGGATGACCTGATTGGTGTACTTGGCGAGGATATTCGCGTGCTCCTCCGTCAGCGACGTGCCGAGCGAGGCCACGGCGCAGTCGAACCCGTACTGGTGCAGGGCGATGGCGTCCATATAGCCCTCGGTGAGGATGATGCGGCCCTGCTTGCTCTTGCGGGCGACGTTGAGCGCGAAGAGATTTTTGCGTTTGTTGAAGATGAGCGTCTCCGGCGAGTTGAGGTATTTGGGCGTCGAATCGTCCATCACGCGGCCGCCGAAGCCGATGACGTTCCCCCGGATGTCGATGATGGGGAACATGAGGCGGTTGCGGAAGCGGTCATACACGCCGCCGTTTTTGCCCCGGATGGAGAGCCCGGCGTCGATGAGCTCGTCGAGCCGGTAGCCCTTTTCCTTCATGGTGTCCGTGAGCGTCGCCCATGCGTCCGGGCTGAAGCCAAGGCCGAAGCGCTTGACGGTGTCCATGCTGAGCGCCCGCTTCTGTATGTACGCTTGCGCGGGCTTGCCCACGGGGGAAAACAGCTGCTGGCGGAAAAACCGCGCCGCGTCCTTGCACAGGGCCCAAAGGCGCTCCTGCTTCTGATACTGCGAGTGGTAGGCCTCGTCCTCCGGTACCTCCATCCCCGCGCGCTTGGCGAGGAAGCGGACGGCGTCGGGGAAGTCCAGCCCCTCGATCTGCATGATGAAGTTGACCACGCCGCCGCCCGCGTGGCAGCCGAAGCAGTAATAGATGCCCTTGTCCGGGGCGACGGAGAACGAAGCGGTCTTCTCCGAGTGGAACGGGCAGAGGCCGAAGAGGTTCGAGCCCCGGCGCGTCAGGCTCACATATTGTCCCACGACCTCGTCGATGGGGTTGCGGTCGATGAGCGCGTCAAGAAACGGCTGCGGAAATGCCAAGGCAGAAACCTCCTTTCAGTTCAAATGGGCTCTTCCGGTGCTTACCGCACCTGCCACGTCGTGGGGATGAAGAGCTCGGAATACTTGTAGACCGCGTAGCGGTCGGTCATACCGGCGATGTAGTCGCAGACGATGCGCTCCATGCCGTCAAAGTCCAGCTGCGGCAGAAAATCCGCCGGGAGCTTTTCCGGGCGCCGCATGTAATATTCAAAGAGACGGCAGAGCATGTCCTTCGCCTTGGTCTCCTCGCCCTTGGCGACGGGATTGGTGTAGACCCGGGCGAACATGAACGTGCGCAGCCGGTCCATCGCCTGCGCGATCTCCGGCTGCATGCCGAGCGTGCCGGTGGCGATCGTGTTGTCGATCATATTCTCGACGAGCGTGTTGATCCGCTGCGAGTGCGAATGGCCGAGGATCTCTGCGATCTCCGGCGGGATGTCGTCCTCGGTCAGGATCCCGGCGCGCATGGCGTCGTCGATGTCGTGGTTGATATACGCGATGCGGTCGGACGTGCGCACGATCTGGCCCTCGAGCGTCTCGGGGATGAAATCTCCGGTGTGGCCGAGGATGCCCATGCGGACCTCGTAGGTCAGGTTCAGCCCCGTGCCGCCGCGCTCGAGCTTGTCCACCACGCGCAGCGACTGCTCGTTGTGGCGGAACGGCTTTTCCATCATGCTGGAAAGCGCCTTTTCGCCCGCGTGACCGAACGGCGTATGGCCCAGGTCGTGGCCGTAGGCCGCGGCCTCCGCCAGATCCTGATTGAGCCGCAGCCCGCGGCAGATCGTCCGCGCGATGCGCGCGACCTCCAGCGTGTGGGTCATGCGGGTGCGGTAATGGTCGCCCTCCGGCGAGAGGAAGACCTGCGTCTTGTGCATCAGCCGGCGGAAAGACTTGCTGTGCAGGATGCGGTCGGCGTCGCGCTGGTAGCAGGTGCGCACGTCGTTGTCCTCCTCCGGCGAGGGGCGGCCCTTCGTCTCGGCGGCCTTCTGGGCCTGCGGGGAGAGAACGTCATATTCCTCCTGCTCCATCCGTTCGCGCACGGTCATATCGGTCCCACCTTACAATGTCAGAATAAACGGAAATTTTAAATTCCGTGTGGCGTTTGCGTGAATTTTTTGAAAAGCTGTGATCTGGCGTTCACCGGATGCGCACGCCGCGCAGCTCCGTGCCGGTCGTTTCCGGCGCGAGGCTCCCGGCGGAAAGCTCCTGCAGGGCCTTCCGGAACGCGGCTTCCTCCGGCTCTGGCAGAAGGATCGTCAGCGCGATCTGCGCGCCGTAGTCCGCGTCCCGGACCAGCCCGCCGCGCTTGTCCGCCTCGAGCTTCACGCGCTCAAACAGCGCGTAGGGGCAATCGAGCCGCAGCACGCTCCACGGGCGCAGCTCGGAGATGCCCGCGTCGTCCAGCGCGTCCTTCGCGGCTTTCGTATAGGCCCGGCAGAGCCCGCCCGCGCCGAGCAGGATGCCGCCGAAGTACCGCGTCACGACGCACAGCACATCCTGTACGCCCTCACGCTCGAGCACGTTCAGGATCGGCTGTCCGGCGGTGCCCTGCGGCTCGCCATCGTCGCTGTAGCGCTTCTGGCCGGTGTGCAGGACGTAGGCCCAGCAGTTATGCCGGGCGTCATATTCCCGCTTCTTGACGGCCTCGAGCTGCGCCCGGGCCTCCGCCTCGGTCGTCACGGGGAGGACGAGACCGAGAAAGCGGGATTTTTTTTCGATATATTCCGAATTTCCCTCCCCCGCGGGGATCCAGAGCTGCTCCATCAGACTTCCTCTGTTACATACTGACGCAATCTGCCGAACAAGGTTTCATCGACGATGGCGTCAAGTTCGATCCCGTTTTCCGTATAGCTGCTGGACAGGACCTGCGCCGTGTCGTGCAGCGCGGCGACCATGCCGCCGACCGCATACGGCAGCAGGAGCTTCACATGGTGCTTGCCCCGGCCGAGCAGCTGCTCGACAGCTTCTTTGAGCGCATCGAGGCCGAAGCCGCTCGCGGCGGAGATGGCGACCTTGTCCTGCCCGCGCGGGATCTCGTCGTCGGCGACGAGATCGCACTTGTTGTAGCATTCCAGGACCGGCGTGCCGGGCGCTGCAAGCTCCGCGATCAGACGGTCGACGACCGCGATGTGATCGTCGCGCTCCGGGTCGGCGCTGTCGATGACGTGGATGAGAAGATCCGCGTATTCCAGCTCCTCGAGCGTGGCGCGGAAGGCCTCGACCAGATGGTGCGGCAGCTTGGCGATGAAGCCGACCGTGTCCGACAGCAGCGCCTGACAGGTGTCGGAGACCGTCAGCTGCCGCGTGGTGGTGTCGAGCGTGTCGAACAGGCGGTCGTTGGCGGGGATGTCGGCGCCGGTCAGGCGGTTGAGCAGTGTCGATTTGCCCGCGTTCGTGTAGCCCACGAGGGCGACGACGGGCAGATCGTTTTTCTGCCGTCTTCTGCGCTGCTCGGCGCGGACCTTGCGCACGTCTTCCAGATTTTCGCGCAGCTTCTGGATGCGCGAGCGGATGTAGCGCTTGTCGGTCTCGAGCTGCGTCTCGCCCGGGCCTCTGGTGCCGATGCCGCCGCCGAGACGGCCCATCTCCTCGTTCCAGACGGTGAGCCGGGGCAGGTAATACTGATACTGCGCCAGCTCGACCTGGAGCTTGCCCTCGCGCGTCTTGGCCCGCTGGGCGAAGATGTCGAGGATGAGCGCGCTGCGGTCGAGCACGGTGGTCTTTAAAATATCCTCCAGCGTGCGCGTCTGCGAGGGCGTGAGGTCGTTATCGAAAATGACCATGTTCGCGCCCGTGGACAAGACCAGCTGGCGCACCTCCTCAGCCTTGCCCTCGCCGATGAACGAGCGGGGGTCGGGCGTGTGCTTGTTCTGCAGGATCTTGCCGGCGCATTCGCCGCCGGCGGTATTGAGCAGGGCTTCGAGCTCATCAAGCGTCGTCTCCGTCGCGGTCTCTTCCTTTGGAAAGCAGTCCGCGTTGAGGCCGACGAGCACGGCCCGGTCGATTCGTTTCTGATTCAGTTCTTCCATGTATCGTCTTCCGTCAGTTTCTTGCAAATTGCGACATATATGAAAAAAGTCCGCACCGATACGCGGTGCGGACTGTCTTCTTACTTCAGGCCGTATTTCTTGTTGAAACGGTCAACACGTCCACCGGTGTCAACAAGCTTCTGCTTGCCGGTGTAGAACGGGTGACACTTGGAGCAAATTTCAACCTTGATGTCCTTTTTGGTAGAACCAGTCTCAATAACTGCACCACACGCGCATCTGATAGTAGTCTGTTCGTACTTGGGATGGATACCTTCCTTCATGAGTTTCACCTCTCTCATCAGATTTCTGTAAAAAGGCAGACTGCCCTTCCCTTGGTTCAAACGCCTAGATATAGTACCACAGGATGCGCCAGAATGCAAGGATAATTTTCAATTTTTCTTCTGGAACGCAAAAAACAGCCTGCAGCCGTCGGGCTGCAGGCCGGCTGTGCCACTTACTGGAGGTTCCGGCGTTTGCGGAGCATGAAGTAGGTGAGAAAATAGAGGATCGCGCCGAGGACAAGATCTGCGAGCAGGGACAGGAGCATGGCACCGTGGAAAAACTGGGCGACGGCGTGCGGAGCCTCACTGACGACGACCATACGGCCGCCTGAAAAGACATTTTGCAGCAGGTGGTTCAGGAGGGAGCTGTCATCTGCAAGGCCTGCAAGCGTAAAGACGCCGAAGATCTGCAGCACGGCCTGAATGACAAAATAGAACACGACGGAAAGAAGCCCCTTATGGTTGGCAAAGCTGTAGCCGATGGACATGGGCGCGTAGAACAGCAGGCAGGTGACAAGCAGGCTGACGAACAGCATCGCAAAGGTCTCCAGCGCAATGGCGATGCCGTTACCGGTGTAATAGCTGCCCAGCTCGCGCAGTCCGGATATAAAGTTGTTATATAGCTCTGCCGACACGCCGCCCTGCCAGATCACGATGGCGAGGGCCAGCAGCTCCGCCGCAAACGTGAAGAGGAAAAAGAGCGCGGCGGTGAGCAGCTTCGACCAGAGCAGGCTGTGGACACTGACGGGAAGCGTGAACATGAGATAGCCCTCGTCGGTAAGGAAGTTCTGGTGGAAGCGCTTGATCATCAGAACGGTGGAGAAGACCATCACGCCAAGACCCGCCAGCACATAGACAATGGCGAGCAGGACGCTGACAATATAGAGGACGCGCGTGGGATTCGGCACCTGCTGCAGGATCTGATTTGCGACGCGGGAAAAGACAGCCAGCAGCAAGAGCGCGCCGAACAGCGGCGCCATCAGACGGCCTGTGGCGCGGAACTCGTGTTTGATCAGTTTTCCCAGCATTTGAATACCTCCCGGAACAGGGCGTCGACCGACTGGCCGCGCGTCTCGCGGATCTCCTCGCAGCTCTCGTGCAGCGCGACGTGTCCATGATCGAGGAAAATGACATCATCAAGCACCGGCTCGACATCGGCGATCAGGTGTGTGCTGATGATGACGGCAGCCTCGGGGTTATAGTTTGAAATAATGGTATGCAGGATATAATCGCGCGTGGCGGGATCGACGCCGCCGATCGGCTCGTCGAGCAGATAGAGCTTTGCTCTGCGGCTCATGGTAAGCACGAGCTGGACCTTTTCCTTCATGCCCTTGGACATCTGACGGACGGACTGGTTGAGATCCAGACCGAGCTGCGAGAGCATCCGTTCGGCGGCTGCGCGGTCAAAATCGGCAAAGAAGTCGCCATAGAAATCAAGCAGCTGGCGCGTCTTCATCCAGGGGCTGAGCGTGATGCGGTCCGGCAGATAGGACACGACGGCGTTGGTCTGCGGTGACGGTGCCTGGCCGCCGATCAGCACTTCTCCGCTGGTGGGCTGCAGCAGCCCCATGGAAAGCTTGATCAGGGTGGATTTTCCGCTGCCGTTTGGCCCAAGCAGGCCAACGATACGGCCGGGTTCGAGCGCGAGATCGATATGGTCGAGCGCCATGGCCGCGCCATAGCGCTTTTCCAGCACGCGGCATTCAAAGATCGGCATGTTCCTGTTCCTCCATTTGATCGAATAGATTGTGAATTTCCTGCTTTCCGCAGCCAAGCGCACGCATGGCCGCGAGATACTGCCGGGTCTGCGCCTCGGCGAGCGAGCGGCGCGCAGCGGCGATGGCGGCTGCATCCTCGGTGACGAACTTGCCGGCGGTGCGCTGCGTGTAGATCAGTCCCGCGCGCTCCAGCTCGGCAAAGGCGCGCTGCACGGTATTCGGGTTGGCACCGGCATCGGCTGCAAGCTCGCGCACCGATGGAAGCTTGCTCCCGGGCGGATAGACGCCGGAAACGATCTGCTGCTGCAAGCGCGCGACGAGCTGCGTATAGATGGGTTGATCGGCCTGAAATTGCCAGGACATCATGAAGTCACCTCCTGTACTGCTGTATTAAGTGATTAACACAGTAGCACAGGAGGCGTGATTTGTCAAGAGGGGTTCGGAAAATACCGCAAAATTTAAGGTTTCCGTTGATAGATCCGGGTGCCGCGTTCTGTCCCGGCGCTGCATGGGGCGCCCGGGCGGGAAAAGAGCGCATACAGATCCGCGGCGCGGCGCTCCAGCTCATAATACGCCGCGTCCGGCGGCGTCTGCCCGGCATTCACAAGCATACAGCCGCCGCTCTTTTTTGCCTGCCGCAAAACGGTCTGTCCCCGCTCATCAAAGGCCAGCACGCGCACGTAGGGCGGCGTCTGCCGGAGCGATTCCTCGCTGATGCCGAGATACGCGCACAGCAGCAGCCGCTGCAGCCGCGTGCGCGGGTAGCGCTTCGATTTGGCCGCGGCAAGGATGCTCTCATAGTCCGGCTGCGACAAGACGGCCTTCCACACCTTGGACCACAGGCCCTCGGAGCCATGCGCGGTGCGCGCCCAGTCCGCCTGCTCCATGCCGCGCAGGCGCGCGAGCATCGCGCGCTCGCCCCAGCAAAGCGCGTGCGGCACGGCCCCTTCGCAGGCGCATTCCGCCGGGACATACGGCCGCCAGTCTCTGCCGGTCAGGATCAGCCGCCGCACGGCGGTCGCCGACGGGTGTTCCGCATCCGGCTCGTCCGCGTGATAGTCGCCGGGGCGCAGGACGGCGAGCGGGCGCAGAGCGCTTTCCTGCCGGATGATCGCGCGGCAGTATTCAAAGGCCAGAATGTCGTTGGGCCTCGTCAGCAGTCCGCCGTTCGCGCCGAGGGCGGCCAGCGCCCGCTGCCGCGCGGCGGCGTAGCTCAAACCCTCCTGCATGGCTTCGTGCAGGAAAGCTTCAAATTCCGGCGCGCACGACGCTTCCGCTGCGCGGAAAAGCGCCTCGCCGCTGCCCGATTCACACCCGAAGCTCAGATACCCGCAGCCAAGCGCGGATAAGATCCGCACGCCCCCGGCGGCGAAGCCCTCGGCCGACTGCAGCGCCGCCGTGACCGGCAGCTCCAGCACAAGATCCGCCCCCGCGTCCACCGCCGCGCGGGCGCGCACGCCCTTGTCAAAGACCGCGGGCTCGCCCCGCTGGACGTAATTGCCGCTCATGAGGCAGACGACGGCCGCATCCCCACCCAGCTGCTGCCGGACCGCGGCCAGCTGCCGCGCGTGGCCGAGATGGAAGGGGTTATATTCACAGATCACGCCGACCGTCTGCATAAGCGGCCCTCCGATAAAAAAATCTTGGGAAACTCTTGTTTCCCTTTTGCTTTTGTTGTATGATGAACAATAGCTATGAATATAGTACCACGAATGACTGAAAAAAGAAACACAGGAGTGAATGGAACAATGAATGTACTGGTCATCAACGCTGGCAGCTCCAGCCTCAAGTATCAGCTCATGGATCCGGCGACCGGCAATGTCACGGCCAAGGGTCTGTGCGAGCGCATCGGTCTCGACGGCCGTCTGACCCATAAGGTCCCGGCGACCGGCAAGAAGGTGGAGAAGGACATCCCCATGCCCACCCACAAGGAAGCCATCGAGGCGGTCATGGCCATCCTGGTCGACCCGGCTGACGGCGTCATCAAGTCCGTCGACGAGATCGACGCTGTGGGCCACCGCGTCCTGCACGGCGGCGACAAGTTTGTCGAAAGCTGCATCATCGACGAAGCCTGCAAGCAGGCCATCCGTGACTGCATCCCCCTCGGCCCGCTGCACAACCCCGCCAACCTCATGGGCATCGAGGCCTGTGAAAAGGCCATGCCGGGCAAGCCCCAGGTCGCTGTGTTCGACACCGCGTTCCATATGACCATGCCCCCGAAGGCCTACCGCTATGCCATCCCCACCAAGTATTACACCGAGGACCATCTGCGCCGCTACGGCTTCCACGGCACCTCCCACCGCTTCGTCTCCAAGCGCTGCATCGAGCTGATGGGCGGCGTGGAGAACGCGCACCGCGTCATCGTCTGCCACCTGGGCAACGGCTCGTCCCTGTCCGCGGTCAAGGACGGCAAGTGCCAGGATACCTCCATGGGCCTGTCGCCTCTGGCCGGTGTCCCGATGGGCACCCGCGCGGGCGATATCGACACCTGTGTCGCGCAGTTCATCATGAACAAGTACAACATGTCCGCCGATGACTGCCTGACCATGCTCAACAAGAAGTCCGGCGTGCTGGCCCTGTCCGACGGCGTCTCCTCCGACTTCCGTGATCTGGACGCGGCTGCCGAAAAGGGCAACGAGGCTGCGCAGCTCGCACTCGACAAGTTCGCCTATGAAGTCCGCAAGTACATCGGTGCCTACGCGGCTGCGCTCGGCGGCGTGGACTGCATCGTCTTCACGGCCGGTGTCGGCGAGAACTCCGGCTCCATGCGCGCGTCCATCTGCGACGGTCTGGAGTACCTCGGCGTCAAGCTCGACGCGGAAAAGAACAAGCTCCGCGGCGAAGAGGTCATCATCTCCACCCCCGACTCCAAGGTCACGGTCTGGGTCATCCCGACCAACGAAGAACTCATGATCGCGCAGGATACCGCTGCGCTGACCAAGTAAGGAATAGAATAAAAACGCAGGACGGCCGGATAGACGGGTGTCCGTAAAACAGTTAATCCTCCGTATGGCTTAGACCATGCGGAG
>ERZ827492.140-NODE-140-length-76425-cov-29.891842_pt1 | contig 76425 bp, 62 predicted proteins | sample MGYA00519704_ERZ827492 | MGnify/ENA primary metagenome ERZ827492 (study PRJEB31778, sample SAMEA3449325) | human gut metagenome | biome: human gut; feature: human-associated habitat; material: faeces | place: United Kingdom | collected 2010/2012 ... | reverse complement strand
CCATCTGGATGCCGCCGCCCACTACAAGCGCCCCGTGGTGGTGGCCGTCAACAAATTCTTTGACGACTCCCAGGAGGAACTGGACGCCATCGTGGCGCACTGTGCGGAACGCGGCATTCCCTGCGCCATTGCGGACATCTTCTCCCAGGGAGGGGAAGGCGGCAAAAACCTGGCCCAAATGGTGGTGGAAGCTGCGGACAAGCCCTCCGCTCCTTTCAAGCCCCTCTATGAATCCGCTCTTCCGGTGGAAGAAAAGCTCAACATCATCGCCCGCAGTATTTACGGAGCGGACGGAGTGGAACTGACGCCCGCGGCCAGAAAGAAGCTGGCCCAGTTTGAAGCCAGCCGCCTCACGGACCTGCCCATCTGCATGGCAAAAACCCAGAACTCCCTTTCCGACAACGGCCGTCTCCGCGGCCGCCCCACCGGTTTCACCGTCACCGTGCGCGACTTTGAAATTGCCAACGGAGCCGGCTTCCTGGTGGCCCTCTGCGGTGAAATCATGCGCATGCCGGCCCTGCCCGTCTCACCGAACGCCATGCACATCTATCTGGACAACAAGGGCAACGTTCAGGGCCTCTAGGCAATCTCAATACAAGATACACACCTTCACCGCACATCATGAAAATCGCCATTCTGGGAGCCGGAGCCCTCGGCTGCTACTACGGAGCCAGGCTTCAGGAATCCGGCCAGGACGTCTCCTTCATCGTACGTTCGGAATACGGCTACCTGAAAGAACACGGCCTGCAAGTGAAAAGCCTGCATGGAGACATATCCCTGCCCCGGCTCAAGGTGTACCGGGACGCGGCGGAAGTCGGCCCGGTGGACCTCGTCATAGTCGCTTGGAAAAGCACGGCAAATGCCGGTTTCTCCAAGGCCCTCCCTCCGTTGATGGGACCGGATACGGTCGTAGTCACGCTCCAGAACGGCATGGGAAATGCGGAGGAAATCGCCCGCATCATCCCGGCTGACCGCATCTATGTGGGCCTCTGCTTCATCTGCGCCATGCGCGCGGAACCGGGCCACGTCAACCATCTGGAAGGCGGCAACATTCAATTTGCACCCTTCGTCCCCTCACCGGAAGGCTCCGAAAAGGCCCGGGAACTCTCCGAATTGTTTGCCAACGCCGGCATCAAGACGCGCGCCTTTGACGCCGCGGAGCAAATCCAGTGGTACAAGCTCGTCTGGAACATCCCGTTCAACGGGCTGTGCCTGGCGCTGGGGGGCATCAGCATTGCGGAACTCTATCAAAACCCGGAAAACGTCGCCCGGGCGCGCCGCATCATGGAGGAAGTGGTCCGGGCGGCGAAGGCCCGCGGCTACACCCTGCCTGACGATCTGGTGGAATTCCACCTTTCCCGCACGGAAAGCATGGGCTCCTTCATTCCGTCCAGCGCCGTGGACTACAACGAAGGACGCCCCGTCGAATACACGGCCATCTGGGGAGACCCTCTCTCCAAGGCCCGACAGGCCGGAGCATCCGTGCCGGAATGGGAACTTCTGGACAAGGACATCCGCAAGCGCCTGAACAGGGATTGACCATTCTGGTTCTGTCCTACTACCAAAGATGATGCAACGGTCTTATTATTCCAATGACCTACAGTCTTTTTGTACCCAATCTCTAAAAGAAATTTTAGGGCAGATTGCTTTTCATACACCATTTGACCTAGATCAAAATTCGCGCAACTCCTTTGTTCACGAAATCAAATCACTCCAACACGTTCTTAAAGATATTCCTGCTGGCTCAATAGCCTTTGAATACACCATTCCCCGCATCGGAGAACGAATAGATGTCGTCATCGCCTGTGCAGGTATTCTCTATGTCCTTGAATTTAAAGTAGGAGAATCATCTTATCCCAGACATGCTATTGACCAGGTTGTAGACTATGCACTAGCTTTAAAGTATTTCCATCAAGAAAGCCATCAAAAGAAAATTGTTCCTTTGGTAATTTGTACCCATGCTCCTTCTAAGGAACATCAACTTACAGTAGGTCAAGACGGAGTTTATCATCCTATCCTCTGTAATGATAACACCTTAGGACCTACTTTAACAAAGCTGACTAGCACTCTGTGCGATGAGGCATTCCATTTTGAACAATGGTTAACTTCACCATACATGCCTACTCCCACGATTATTGAAGCAGCTCAAGCACTTTACCGTGGACATGATGTTAAAGAAATTTCACGTAGTGATGCCGGAGCTTACAATCTTAGCCTCACCACAAAGGCACTGAATCGCATTATTGAGCAGAGTAAGCAGCATCATGAAAAATCCATTTGCTTTGTCACTGGCGTACCTGGTGCTGGAAAAACGTTAGTAGGCCTCAATATTGCAAATGAGCGGCATCAATATGATGAGCAAGAACATGCGGTCTTTCTTTCCGGTAATGGTCCTTTGGTTGCTGTCTTACGAGAAGCTCTAGCACGAGATGAAATCAAACGTTTTAAAGGTAAAATAACAAAGACAGCATCTAAAAGAAAAGTTGCTGCCTTTATCCAAAACATTCACCACTTTCGTGATGCTTATCTGCCTCCTTCAGAACAAGTCCCTGCGGAGAAAGTAGCCATTTTTGACGAAGCACAACGTGCTTGGACAAAAGAACAAACGGCCAAATTTATGTTAAAACGCCATGTTCCCGCCTGGAACATGTCTGAACCTGAATTTCTTATCAGTGTAATGGATCGCCACCAAGATTGGACGGTTATCATCTGCTTAATCGGAGGTGGTCAAGAGATACATACTGGAGAAGCAGGGCTGCTAGCTTGGTTTGACGCACTAAGAGACCATTTTCCACATTGGAATGTTTATGTATCACCCCAAATCTCTGATGTGGAATATACACACGGAAAACCACTTGAACATCTCTTTACGGGATTACGCCTCTATCGGGAACCAAACCTCCATCTTTCAGTTTCACTCCGTTCTTTCCGGAATGAACGAGTTTCTGCGTTTGTAAAATCATTATTGGACGAAAATTTACCAGTAGCCCAACAGCTCTACTCTGTTCTATCGCCTAATTATCCCATCACGATTACCCGCAGCCTGGAAAAAGCCCAAGAATGGATACGAGCCCAAGCCCGAGGAACGGAACGTTATGGACTCATCGCTAGCTCTGGGGCCAAACGTTTACGCCAATTTGGAATCTGGGTACAGAGTAATATTCAAGCAGAAAACTGGTTTTTAAATGATAAGGAGGATATTCGTTCCTCCTATTTCCTCGAAGACACGGCCACCGAATTTGATATTCAAGGGCTAGAAATTGACTGGGCAATCGTTGCATGGGATGCAGACTACCGCATAGAAAAAGGACATTTTAAAGCTTATAATTTTACAGGTTCTAGTTGGAAAACGGTTTGTAAAAAAGACGCACAGCTCTATCTTAAAAATACCTACCGCGTCTTATTGACACGAGCACGCCAGGGATTCGTGATTTTTATCCCGGAGGGATGTGACGCGGATTTGACTCGGCAATCCTCCTTTTATGATGGTATCTATTATTATCTAAAGAAAATAGGAATGAAGGAGCTATGAGAATTCTAGAGAATCTTTCTCTGGGGTAAAGAGCCTCACCACTTTTTGTAACATCATGCTGAAAACCATCGTCATTTTCATCATTGCCCTGCTGGGCTTCGGCATGATCCGCCTGCCTTTGCAGAACCGTATTCTGGAGCAGGAGAAGGCGGCGGGGCTGCTGGATGACCCGGTGGAGCTCTCCTCCTCCGATTATCTGGAACAGCAGCTCGCCATGGTTTCCCTGGGCGGGCTGCGCTCCCTGGTAGCGGCCGTGCTGAGCATGGAGGCCTTCGACTGCTTCCTGATTTCCGACTGGGCCAATCTGGAACGCCGCTACAACCAGATCACCTCTCTTGCCCCCCATTCCGACTTTTACTGGGACAACGGTTCGTGGCATTTGGGCAATAACGCCTCCTCCAGCTATCTGGACAATAAGCGGCTTTCTCCCATGGAACGAAGGGAAGGCTTCCGGAAGTACATCCAGAAGGGCCGCAGCTTCCTGGAAAAAGGCATCAGCGCCAACCCGGACAGCTGGTACCTGCAATCCCTGCTGGGCAACATGTACAGCGATACTTACCGCCAGCCGGATTTTGAAAAGGCTGCGGAAGCCTACCGCAAGGCCCGGGAACTGGGAGCGCCGCCCCTGACGGCGCGCAAGGAGTTTTATGCGCTTGTCCGCGTTCCCTCCAAATCCCGCGAGGCGCTGGAGCTGGGCCGGGAATTGTTCAAGGATCCCAGGAACCGGACACCCAGCCTGGTGAGCAATATTTTCGTCCTGGAAAACAGGCTGAAAGTGCCTGAAAAAGACCGCGTTCCCTTCCGGGAATTGTTCCCGACGGACGAGATTGCCCGCGACCTGATGAGCAGCCACCTGGCCAATTCCCTGAAATACCCCGTGGACGGCTTAAGGGAGGCCTTGGAGGCCTTGCCTCCCGCAAAAACGGATGACTAAAAACAAAAGACTAAAGATAAATTAAAAAGAGCTCCTCCTTTAAAGGGGCGCTTTTTCAATGACGGCTGGGATGAACTTTAATTTCCGGCCTTTAATCTTTAACCGCTCCGCCGAAGGCGCTTGGCAACGCCCCGGAAAGATGCTATGCTTTTTCTCCGCAACACCATGAGTAGAATAGCCCTGATCAGTGACATCCATGCCAATCTGCCCGCTCTGGAAGCGGTGATGAAGGATATAGAACAGCTTCAATGCGACGCCGTTTACTGCCTGGGTGATATTGTGGGCTACAACGCCAATCCGGCCGAATGCCTTGAGTTCGTCCGCGGACGCCAGATTCCCACCGTGCGCGGCAACCATGATGAGGAAGCCATTGGGGAAGACAATCCGGCGGGCATGAACCCCGTGGCGTACAAAGCCCTGATGTGGACGCGCCAGCAGCTTTCCGAAGAACAGAAGAAGTGGCTTCGCCGCGCCCCCTTCCAGCGTATCCTGCCCAATGAAATCGTTCTGGTGCACGCCACCCAGGACAAGCCCAATTCCTGGTCCTACGTCACGAATGTGGACACGGCCACGCACAGCATCAACATGTTGCGCGACAATCAGTTCCTGTGCTTCAACGGTCATACGCACGTCCCCCGCACCTTCATCCGCCATGAAGGGAGCATCCAGGAATATGAATCCGGGGACATCCAGCTTCTCAAAACCAACAAGTACCTTATTAACGTGGGTTCCGTCGGCCAGCCCAGGGACGGAGACCCCCGCGCTGCCTACGGCGTGCTGGATGTGGACAGCATGGTTTATTACCAGCGCCGCGTGGAATACGACGTGGAGGAAGCGCAAAGGCGCATTCTGGCCGCCGGACTCCCGGAGATGCTGGCGCGCCGCCTGGGAGAAGGCATTTAATGTTTTGCGAACCGTTGACGGTAATACGGGATGCTCCATTGAAATCCTGCGGAATCTTTAATTGTTTCCATTCCGCATTAAGAAAAAATGGGGAAACCGCATGTTAGCAAAGGCTCACAAATTTGCATTGCTACTTGCCTCGCCTGCCACAAACCAGTAGAGTTCTGCGCGACGAATGAAGACCTATATCATCAGACGACTCCTTCTCATGCCCCTGACGCTGCTGGGGGTCACGTTCCTCGTCTTTTGCATAACCCGCTTTGTTCCGGGAGGTCCCATTGAGCAGATGATGCAGCAGCAGAGCATGAGCGCCCTGTCCGGCCAGAAGGCGGGGTCCCAGCGCGGCGACAACAACCTGAGCGAAGCGGATATGGAGCGCCTGGAGGAACAGTACAGCCTTCAGGAGCCCATCATCACCGCCTATCTGCAATGGCTGGGAGTGCTCCCCAAAAAGATTTTCATTTCCCGTGAGGAATTCGGGGAGATCGGCGGCGTGGAAGCGGCGGACAAGGAAGATGAATATTCCGGCATTTCCGATACGCACACCCGGATCAACCTGAATGAAACGGGAGAACAGGTCGTCGTAGTGCGCCAGGACAAGAATTCCGACAGCGTGAAGGACGCCTTCTTTTCCGGCACTCCGTCCCGGAAAGCCGCCTCGGAAGGCTGGACCGTGGACATAGAATCCCCCATGGACCGCGCGGAACGCTGGGCGCGCCGCATGAGGCAGACGGACAATACGGAAGCCGTCAGGGACAAGGCGCGCGGCTATGCCTGGCGCGCCGTGATGTATAAGACCAGCTTTGACGGGCTGCTCCAGGGCACCATGGGCAACTCCTTCAAATACAATGAACCGGTGTGGGACATGATTAAGGAGCGCATTCCCGTCTCCCTGTACTTCGGCATCCTGAGCGCCATTATTACCTATTCCGTCTGCATTCCCCTGGGAGTAATAAAGGCCATCCGCCACAAGAGCCTGGTGGACAACATCTCCTCTGTTTTGATTTTCCTGGGGTACTCCGTGCCCGGCTTTGCGCTGGGCGCCGTGCTGGTGGTGTATCTGGGCGCGCGGCTGGAATGGTTCCCGCTCTGCGGGCTTACGTCTCCGGACTTTGCGGACATGGGCTTCTGGCAACAGGCCGGAGACCTGCTGCACCATACGGTGCTTCCCCTGATCTGTTATGTAGTCAGCTCCTTCGCCATCACCACCATGATGATGAAAAACAACCTGATGGACAACCTTTCCGCGGACTATATCAGGACGGCCATGGCCAAGGGCGTGAGCTTCAAGGGGGCCGTTATCAAGCACGCCTTCCGCAACTCCTTCATCCCGATTGCCTCCACGCTGGGCAGCCTCATCAGCCTTATTGTGGCCGGCTCCATGCTGGTGGAAAAGGTCTTCGATATCCAGGGCTTCGGCATGCTGAGCTACCAGGCCCTGATGGACAAGGACTACGCCCTGATCATGGGCACGCTGCTGCTTACCTCCTTCCTGATGGTGCTGGGCAACCTGCTTTCAGACATCATCGTAGCCGCCGTGGATCCGCGCATTAAATTTGAATAACACACATGGTTAGAAAACTGGCATACCTTCTGGTCATTCTGGCGGTCTTCACTGCCGTGGGAGAGCTGTGCGGCCTGCTCCTGCCCACGTTGAGCTGGCCCTTCACCGTCTCGCGTGAAATGAGCATGCTCAACATCGTCTGCACGGACCAGAACAACGGCGGCATCCTGACGCCGCAGGGAAAATTCCTGTGGTTCGGCTGGGCCTGCGTGCTGGTCATGGCCGGGGTCGGCTTCTGGATCATGCTGAAAGGGCCGCGCCGCTTCCATCCCACGCCGATTACGAAACGCCGCATCCAGCGCTTTAAAAGCATCTCCCGCGGCTATGTCTCCCTCATCATCCTGCTCGTACTGACGCTGCTGGCCTGCATGGACCAGTGCCTGGTGGGCAAACGGGCGCTGCTCGTCGTGCAGGACGGCTCCTGGTACTTCCCCGCCATCATGCGCAAGGTTTACAAAGGCTCCACCTTCGGCCAGACCGGGGACTTTGCGGATGCGGAAGCCAACTACCGCGAACTGAAAAAACAGGCAGGGCAGCCGGGAAAACCCTCCCTCGTCATCATGCCCCTGGTTCCGTACGACCCCACAGGGGATTCCACCAATCCCGGTTCCGAGGCCCTGACGGTGAATGAAGACGGCCTGGTCTGCGAGTCCAGCGGCAAGCCGTATTCCGGCCTGGCCTCCCGGCTGCACAAGGATGAAGAAGCCCTTCCCCACATCAGCTACAAATTCCGCAAGGGGAAAAAGGTGGACCGCGCCACCGGCTGGCTGGAAGACCGGACGGAAGTGTACAGCGCCACGTATGAAAACAACCAGATCGTAGCGGAACACTACAGCGGCCCCGGCACCAAGGAGGACTTCCTGAAACAGACGGACGAGAACAAAATCAGCCGCATCTTCTACCACCCGGCCCCACCCCTCAAGGGAGGCCACCTGCTGGGCACCAACACCCAGGGCGCGGACATCCTGGCGTACCTGTACGGAGGGCTCCAGGTGAACATGAAAGCCGCCATCTTCTACCTTCCCATCGTGTACTTCATCGGCATCACCTTCGGGATGATGATGGGCTACTTCGGCGGCATGTTTGACCTCGGCATGCAGCGCCTCATTGAAATCTTCTCCCAGGTTCCCTTCCTGTTCATCATCATGATCATTTCAGACATGGTGCCGCTTCACATGAAAGGCATGTTCCTGATTATCAGCCTGCTCATCATGTTCGGGTGGATGGCCATGACCTACCAGCTCAGAACCTCCACCATGAAGGAAAAGGCGCGCGACTACGTGGCGGCGGCCCGCGTGCTGGGGGCTTCCACCAGCCGCATCCTCTTCGTCCACATCCTCCCCAACCTCGTCGCCATCCTGGTCACGCTGGTTCCGTTCAGCGTCTCCGCCCTCATTCTGGCCCTGGCCTCCCTGGATTACCTGGGCTTCGGCCTTCCGGACACGTACGCCAGCTGGGGGCGCCTGCTCAATGACGGCCTGGCGGACCTCTCCGCCAGCTGGGTGGTCACCTCCGCCTTCTCCGCCCTGGTGATTACCCTCCTGCTCGTCACCTTCATCGGGGAGGCCATCCGGGAAGCCTTCGATCCCAAGAAATTCACCACCTATAAATAAAAAGACTCCTGTTTCCGCCATACCCATGCTCAAGCTGTCCGCCATCCTCCGCACCATCCTTTCCTCCGTGACGCTGTCCCTTCTGCTGGCAGTTGGTTCCGGTTGCAAGGATTCCTCCCAATCCCAGGGAGTGGGCTGGCAGCCGAACGTGCCTTTCGGCACGCTCCCTCCGGGATTTGACTCCTTCCCGGAACGGTGGAACAAGCAGATTAATGACCGGCTGGCGCGGGAAGAAGCCGCCAAGCAGAAGGAAATACGGGAACTCCGGGACAAATTCTTCAAGGAGGAAGACCCCAAAATCAGGGAAAAGCTGCAAAGCAAGCTCATTGCTGATGAAGCGGCCTTGTCCGTCATCCACCGCAGGCAGACGGAAGGGGACTACATCAAATTCAAGACTCCGGCGGACATCCCCCAGGACCTGAAATGGGAAGACGGGCTGGACAATCCGGAAATAGGCGACCCGAACGCCAAAAAAGGCGGCGTGCTGCGCCAATGGGCTCCGGGGTCCTACCCGGACACGTTCCGGCCCAACGGCCCGAACAGCAACAGCGGCTTCCGCGGCCCGCTGTATGATGAAATCATCATCGGCCTCGTCTCCATTCATCCGGTCACCGGAAAAATCATCCCCGGCATCGCCCACAAATGGGCGGAATCCGCAGACAGGCGTACTGTTTACTTTGAACTGGACCCGGACGCCCGCTACTCGGACGGAGCCAAGGTAAAGGCCATCGACCTGCTGGTGAACATGTACATCCGCACCTCGGAATACAGCCGGGACGTCTTCTACAACAACTTCTTCTACCAGAACGCGTCCAACATCACCATCTACGACGACAACCGCTTCTCCATCACCCTCCCCTTCGCCAAGCCGCTGCTCCCGTTCTACTGCACGCTGTTCATCCCTTCCCCGCCGCACTTCTACTGCGAATTCGGCCCCAGCTACGTGGAACGCTACCAGTGGCGCGTACCGCCCACCACGGGCGCCTACGTGGTGAAGCCGGACGGCATCATCCGCGGCCGCCAGGTAACGCTCCAGCGCGTGCCGGACTGGTGGGCCAGGGACAAGAAATTCACGAAGTACATGTATAACGTGGACCAGATCGTGTACAACTTCATCGCGGAACCGTCCAAGGCCATTGAACTCTTCCGCATCGGGGAGCTGGACGTGCTGAACATCACGAAGCCGGAGCTGTGGCATGAGCGCATGGAAATCCCGGAAGTCCACAACGGCTATATCAACCGCAGCACGTTTTTCACCATTTACCCCCGGCCTCCGTACGGCCTCTTCCTGAACACTTCCAAGGCCCCCTTCAACGACCTCAACGTGCGCCTGGGCTTCCAGCATGCGCTGAACATCCAGAACATCATTGACATCACCTTCCGCGGAGACTACCAGCGGCTCAACTCCTACAACTCCGGCTTCGGCAAATTCACCAACCCCTACATCAAGGCGCGCCCCTACTCTCCGGAACAGGCCCGCGCCTGCTTCGCCAAGGCCGGATACACCATCCCGTGCCCGGACGGAATCCTCCGCAAGCCGGACGGCACCCGGCTCACCGCCGCCATCACCTTCCCCAATTCCTCCCCCTCCCTGGCCTCCACGCTGGGCAAGCTGAAGGAAGACGCCCGCAAGTGCGGCCTGGAAATCCAGCTGGACCCGCTGGACTCCACCGTGGCCTTCCGCAAGATCATGGAAAAGCGCGTCCAGGCCTCCTTCATGGCCTGGGGCTTCACCCCGCCCCACCCGATGAACGAGCAGGGCTTCCACTCCCGCTACGCCTATGACGAACGCGGCAGCCTCATCACCTATACCAACAACATCTGCGCTTATGCGGACAAGGAGATGGACAAGCTGCTGGACGACGAAACGAACGCCGCTACGGAAGACGAGCTTCAAAAGGCCACGTGGAAGGTGCAGCAGAAAATTCATGACGAGGCCCTGTGGGTCCCCTGCTGGACCACGGAATTCGTCAGGCTGGGCTACTGGCGCTGGGTCAAATGGCCGAACAGCGCCACCACGCAATTCTGCCATCCGGTCGTGTTTGACCCGATGGAAAGCTACCTGTACTGGGTGGACAACGACGTCAAGAAGGAAACCATGGAAGCCAAGCGGAAAGGAAAAACCTTCGAGGAAGTGGACACCGTATACGACCAGTACCGCTATATGGACTCCATCGACAGCCTGGATAACAAGGAAGGCGGCGGCAAGCTGCCGTCCGTTCCCGTCATCCCGGAAAACGGCGGCCCGCTGGAACCCTCTGCCACGGAGAAATAACAAATGAGCGAACCCCTGTTGGAAATCAAGAACCTGGTCACCGGATTCGAGACGGAATCCGGCCTGCTGAAAGCGGTGGACGGCGTCAGCTTCACCGTTCCCAAGGGAACCTGCGTAGGCATCGTGGGGGAATCCGGCTGCGGCAAAAGCGTCACGGCCATGTCCATCGTCCGCCTGCTTCCCCAGCCCATGGGGAAAATCCTGGACGGGCAAATCCTGTTCAAGGGCCGTGACCTGGTCCAGGCGAAGGAGACGGACATGCACGGCATCCGTGGCCGCCACATCGGCGTCATCTTCCAGGAACCGATGACGGCGCTCAACCCCGTGCACAGCATCGGCAGGCAGATAGGGGAATCCCTGATGCTCCACCGGGGAATGAACGCCAGGGAAGCCCGTGATGCCGCCATCCAGCTCCTGCAGCGCGTCCGCATTCCCGCGCCGGAACAGCGCGTGGACGAATTCCCCCACCAGCTCTCCGGCGGCATGCGCCAGCGCGTCGTCATCGCCATTGCTCTGGCCTGCCATCCGGAACTCATCATCGCGGATGAACCCACCACGGCCCTGGACGTCACCGTGCAGGCGCAGATTCTGTCCCTCCTCAAGGACCTCCAGGCGGAAATGGGCTCCTCCTCCATCCTCATCACCCATGACTTGGGCGTCATCGCGCAGAGCTGTGACTCCGTGGTGGTCATGTATGCCGGCCGCGTGGTGGAAAAAGCTCCCGTCCGGGAACTCTTTGCCAACCCTCGCCACGCCTACACCAAGGGACTGCTGGCCTCCATCCCGCAGTTGAGCTCCGTGCGCAAGACCAAGCTGCCCACCATTCCCGGACAGGTGGCCTCCATTGCGGACTTTGTGCCCGGCTGCCGCTTCTGCCAGCGCCAGGGAGTGCCCGTGGAAGAACTCACGGAACGCCCGCCTCTCGTGGAAATATCCCCGGACCACTTCGTGGAAGCCTGCCCCCGCTGCGCAAACCTTTAACCTCCTTTTTCTCCCATCCATGCCGGAACCACTTTTGCAAGTCAACAACCTGAAAATGTACTTTCCCGTCCGCTCAGGAATCTTCCTGCGGCAGGCGGGATGGGTCAAGGCGGTGGACGACGTCTCCTTCAGCATCTACCCCGGTGAAACGCTGGGACTGGTGGGGGAATCCGGCTGCGGAAAATCCACCATCGGGAAAAGCATCGTCCGCCTGCTGAAACCCACCGGAGGCTCCATCCAGTTCAACGGCAAAAACATCGCCAGGCTCTCCCAGCGCAAAATGCGCCCCCTGCGCCCCCACATCCAGATGGTCTTCCAGGACCCGGCGGAATCCCTCAACCAGCGCCAATCCATCGGCCAGATTGTGGCGGAACCCTTCGTCATCCACCGCATGGGCACGCCCGCCGCGCGCCGGGAATGGGTGCGCGGCCTGCTGGACCGCGTGGGCATGCCGGACAGCGCCATCGACCGCTTCCCCTTTGAATTCTCCGGAGGCCAGCGCCAGCGCATCGGCATTGCACGCGCCCTGACGCTAAACCCCAGCCTCATCATTCTGGATGAACCCGTCTCCGCGCTGGACGTATCCGTCCAGTCCCAGGTGCTCAACCTGCTGCTGGAACTCCAGGAGGAACGCAAGCTCTCCTACCTCTTCATCGCCCATGACCTGGCGGTGGTCAAGCACATCTCCGACCGCGTGGCGGTCATGTACCTGGGGAAAATCGTGGAAATGTCAGATGCGGAAACCATCTACCAATCCCCCAAACACGCCTATACCAAGGCGCTGCTGGACGCCATTCCGGAACCGGATCCCGCCAGGGCCAACAAGCACCAGCCCCTGCCGGGGGACGTTCCCTCCCCTATCAACCCGCCGCTCGGCTCCGCCTTCGGCCACCGCATCCAGCACCCCTCCTATCCGGAAACGGTAGGTGCGGATCTCACCCCCGTGGAAATAGAACCGGGCCACTGGGTAGCCCCGGACCCCTGCTCCCTGGAGCCGGAGGACTGGAACAAGGTGCGCCAGCGGTAAAAGCGCAGAAAAACGTCGCATCCGTTACCTATTGGAAAAGGCGCTCCCAGAAGTAAAACCTCCCATTTCAAGAAAATTCCGGCTGCCAAGAGGTATGGCGGACATGCTGATTAACCATGAATTTACGGTTCAGGAAGCCTGGGGATGACGGCCTCCCCGCCCTTCATAACTAAAAATCCATCCAGAGCGCAGCCAAGGAAATTTTCTCCGGCCAGCGGACAGCATACCCCAACAAAAAGCCTCTGTTCCGCTTAGGAAAAACAGCCATGAGGGGAACAACTCCCTCACTCCCGGAAGAGTCACCGCCTTTAAAGGCAATAGCGGAAACACCGGTTCACCGCAGCTTTGCGGCTTCGGTGCCTGCCATCCCGTCAAAAAAACAAACGAGCGCGAAACAACCCGCGTCCCCTTACACGTAAATCCGCGGCACGCGGGCGCTAATGCTGGTCAGCACGTTGCTGGGGATGGTACTGGCGCGGCGCGTCAGCTCCTCCCAGCTTACATTAGGGCCCATGATCTCCACCAGGTCCCCGGTCTCCACCTGGTCCATGTAGGTGACGTCCACCATAATCTGGTCCATCGTCACACGGCCCAGAACCGGGCAGTACTGGCCGTTGATATACACGCGCGCTCCCTGGTTGGAAAGATACTGGAGGTAGCCGTCCGCATAGCCGATGCCGATGGTAGCCACCTTCGTGCTCCCCTTCGTCATATAGCAGTGGTTGTAGGAAACGCCGTGGTTGCCCGGCAGCGTGCGTATCAGGGTAATGCGGCTGTACAGGGTCATCGTGGGCCGCAGCTCCTTGTTGTACGGGGACGGCATGGGGGAATACCCGTACAGGATTCTGCCCAGCCTCACCATGTTGGCGCAGGGAACCTTGTAATTAAACACGGCCGCGCTGCTGCACAGGTGCCGGAACTTGTACTGGTGCCCCTGGGAAAGTTCGTTCACGGCCTCCGCAAAGCCGCTGATCTGCCCGTGCGTGAAGGAAATATCGTCGGAAGCCGCGGACAGGTGGGAAAACACGCCCTCCAGATCCAGATGGCTGAACTGCTTGAGCTTTTCCGTCAGGCCGTGCAGTTCACTGGGAAGAAAGCCGCTGCGGCCCATCCCGGTATCCACGCCCAGATGGACATGGACGGGCTTGTTGTAAAGGGCGCCCAGGGAATTGAAATGTTCCGCCTCCTCCATGCTGGAAAGGGCGGCGCGCCAGCCGTTCTGCACAATCTCCTCCCGTTCTCCGGCAAAACAGGGACCGAGAATGAACGGGCATGTCTTCACCCCAGCATCCCTCACCCGGCCAGCCTCCGCCACCGTGGCGACGCCGAAAAAAGCGCAGTCTTCACCATCCAGAGCCTTCACTACCCCTTCCAGTCCGTGCCCGTAGGCCTCCGCCTTCACAATGGCCATCAGGCTGTGGTCCGGCATCACGCGGCGGACGACGTTCAGATTGTGCCTCAACGCATTGGTATCAACCTGGGCCCATGCTCTGGGAGGGCTTGTGCAACTCATGCCCGGAGTGTAGGAAGACGGTTGATGCTGTACAAGCCGGAATTGAGCCACCTTCCCACTTTCCGGAACGGAATCCGGACAAAGCCGCACATCAGTCAGGAGGAATGAATCCGGGAATCTTGACGGAAGGAAAGTATTCCCTCTTTTTCACCTGCCTTCAAAAAACTCCTTGCCAATCCCCTGCATGAACGATATATTCCCCCCCGCACTGCAAATGCGCGGTTAGCTCAGTGGTAGAGCACATGCTTCACACGCATGGGGTCACTGGTTCGAAACCAGTACCGCGTACCATCTTCATAAGCGCCTCGGAATCAAGCATTCTGAGGCGTTTTTCTTTTTCAAAATTGTTTAGTGGCATACATAGTGGCATACCGTTCGCTCTATTTCTTACTTGTCCTAGAGCGTTCTCACAAGTACTTTTCAAGAAGATGGGTAGACGAAATCAAGCATACTTTGAAGGAGAAATCCGAGCGTTGCGTCAGAAGAAAATTGAAGACGCAACGACCTCCTATATACACCAACTAGCGGGATCTGATTCGGAGTTGAAGCAAAAATCATTGCTTCTCCGAAGTCAAACAATTCGTGAACAAAATGGTTGGCAGAACACATGGAATGCTTTTTTTTCTGCTCTGGAACCTCTCCTTTGTACAACCGAATTAAGCCTCCTCTTTACAGGCAAAGCCAAGTCTTCTGAATCAAACTGGAAAGCTACGACCTTCAAAAAATATTCAGAAAAAGTTAAAAACTGTGTCAAGGGTTATAATGACGATGCTTGTCAAAAACATACTGCCCTTATCAACAATTTTCGAGACATCCTCGGGGATCAATCTCTCTTGGATTATCCATTACCTAAAGCTATTGACACACTGCCAGAAGCCCCTCCCTATTGTATTTCTTTTTTCTACAGTATGATATGCAGGAGATATGCCATACAGTTTAATCCTGAAGGAGAAGTCGAATCATTTTCAGAATCAGGTCTTAGTTTTGATGAGGCATACCCTGAACAGAAGACACGAGGGGAAACTTTATCTCTTATGCGGTCAGAAAATGAAAAAAATTATGGCCCTATTCCTGCTGTTTTTTTCTGGATACTGGAAACCCAGACTTTTTTCCAAATAGCTTTATATCTATATTCTTATAACAGCAACAGAAATTCTGCTGACAGGAAATCTGAGTCCTACAAAAAAGAAAAATCATGGGTGAATTTCCCTACTGCTCTAGCTATAGAACATGGCTCCAGCATTAAATCTTTGTTCCCTTTCGATCCTTTCCATTCTGCAGAAAATGTAATAGAACGCTTAGCGGAAAGTTTTTGGATTAGTTATAGCCTTTTATCGGCTAATTCCAAAGATGGAAATATAATAAGAGATCGTATTCCAGATGGTGCCCGCCACATTTACTGCCAATATATCTACAAAATAAAACTACTTGTAAGTGAACTGCAAGCCTGGGAAAAATGGTTAAAATTGCCAACAACGACGTCCCCTTTCAATGAAGCAACTTACAAGCTTGATACTATTCTTGCCAGTATTGCCAACTGCTCGGAAAACAATATCCACGAAAGTCTCCTATATATTGAGAAAGAAAGAGACAGTTTTTCAGAACCTGTTAACAACGCCGTTGGGCGGGATAGCTGGCTACAGTTTTGGTCTGCCGCACTTTCTTCTCGCCCTTGGCTGAAGCCTTTTTATGTAATGGCTCTTCTTTCCTCTAAATCGTGTATACATGAGCTTCCTGCGTTTGTGACTGATTTTTTCGAGATGCTCCTGGAAGACTTTGAATATTCTGATGCCTGTATATCGGATTACGTTCCATCTATTAACGAACTCCGTAGCTAAACAGCCTCCGTGCTAAATAATAGACACGCCAGCGTTCTCGCAATCGTTCCTGCGTTATACGACAACTCCTAACTGTAGGAGTTATCTCCGTTCGGGAGATCACATCGATCTCTTCAGACATAAGACAAGTCTCCTATTGAGATTCCTGTCAGCTTTTACATGCCGCAAAAACCGGCTGTCCCTCCGGTTTTTATACATTTTATCGGTGTTATACACCAACATCCACCCTGCTGCTCATTTGACCCTCTCATCGGAGGATCCATATCGTGTATGCAAAATTTAGAAAAAATCCACGATTAGCCAATCGGCGATCTATGTGTACAGGCTTGATTTTGTATAAATATCTTCAGCTGACAACGAACAGGCTTACACATAAATGAATAACCATATTAACGAAACGCTCCACGAATGGGGAACGGTCAACGAAGTGCTCAAGCTTAAGTTGCTTGGAAGAACAACGCTTTATTCTCTTCTTCGTAGTGGGAGAATTAAGTCTCGACTGCTGAAAAGCAATAAATACGCAATGAGCGGGAAGCGCTTGATCTACCTGCCGTCACTGTTTGAGCTGATAGAAAATTCCGATTCAGGGAATTTGAAACCATCTTCTGAAATCGAACCAGAGGCATCGAGATCATGAAAAACCGCTATTACTCATACAAAGAAGAAATCTTTGTAAGCCAGTCGCCGATGGGCAAAATGACTATCGGGGAAGTAATCGAACAGCTCAACCAAGGCTATCGCCCTGGGGTTCGATTCTCAGCCAACGACATTTGGCAAGATCCGGAAAAACTGGGCATACATGCAACCAGCGGATTCTGTATCCCACACGGTTACGATCAGGAATCCATGTACGTCCTTTGTTGCCAAGGAAAGGTGGTAAATAATCCATTACCTCTTGAAGCTGTTCACAAAGCTATTTCCATTTTTGGAGAAAACGACCTTCTGATCTGCAAACCTGGAGACAGAACGCTACTACCCCTCTCCTTTTATCACTCAGCCATTAAACTCTCATGAACCAAGAAAAAGAAGACTTCTTTAATACTTACGGAGGAACAACCCAGATGGAACAATCTGTCCTGACTCAACAGCTATCTCCTATGGAAGAGAAAGAATCTGAAACGGCTTTACCCGAGATTCAGCATTCCCACCCTATCCCGAATACCCCCATAAGTATATCTCCCCTACCATTGGACTCTCAGAACTCTCTCTCTACCCTTGAGAACCTGTTTTACAGCCCGGAAGAACTTGCCTCCCTACCTGATTCCCCAGACAATAACCTGGTAGGCGAAGGTCTTTTCCAGCGTGAAACTCTCGTAGTCATCTGTGGTCCCGGGGGAGTAGGAAAATCCAGAGCTTCTACATCCTTGGCTGTGATGGGAGCAATAGGTACAGGACAATGGTTCGGACTGGAAGTAAAACACCAGTACAGAACATTGATCGTTCAAAGTGAAAATACGCTCAACAGACTAAAAAGCGAATTCAGCCAAATCCCTGACAGGGAGCGTTTACAAGAATGGATCAGGGTGAGCAGGCCTCCCATGAACGGACTAGATATGAAAGACTCAGAATTTATCGAAACTCTTGAGGCACAAATCCACAACTTTCAGCCAGATGTCATCGTCTGGGATCCCTGGTCGGATATTGTGGAATCCATGGATCAAAAAGCATATTCCGAAGGTATCAAACAAATCACCCGAATCGTTGCGAAAGCAGAGCTTCCTAAAAAGCCCGTCACGGTAATCATCGCTCATACGAGAAAAAATGTCGGAGAGAAGCTCAAACTGAGCGACCTTGGCGGTAGCGGCATCCTTGGAACACGCGCCCGGGCCGTTTTTGGCCTTCGTCGCATTCAAGACCGCATCCTGTTTAGCGTCTTGAAAGCCAATGACACCCCTCCGAATATACCCATTGAACACGAAACCGCATGGTTCTACAACAAGGGTCAAACAATGGAAGATACTGAGTTCGAAATACAACCAGTCCACGGAAAGGCAATTTCGAAAAAAGAGCAAAAACGTAGCAACCAGTTACATGTACTAAGCGCTGTAGGAATAGGCAGCAAACAAGATTTTGTGGACGCGCTCCGAAAAGAAACACAGTGTTCTCAATCCACGGCGTACGAGGCTATAAAATCATTTATGGCAGAAGGAATTCTGCGCAAAGAAAATGATAAGCTTACTTATTCTCCCGTTGATAACTAACGGCTAGAATTGATTCCGAATTCCAATTCCGGATTCTTCTCCCTATGAAATCATAGAATCGGAATTCCATCAGCTATTATTGACATCGATTTCCCAATAATAATGGGTATCTCACGGACATACAAGGAACGGTGGTCTAGCTCCTCATACCCGTTCCTTGAGTCCCTCCCCCAGCGAGTTCGCCGGGGTTTCATTACAGGGGCATTTCTCCTATTTATTTCATAGCTCTAATTGCCCTGCTCTCATTAGGAAAGCAGGCACTCCGGCATAGCCGGGAAGGAGACTCGCTGAGTCTCATTATACTTAGAGAAGTCTCACTAAGACTTCCATTACGAATTTAACCCATTTCAGTGGGAGCAAAATACTCCGAAGAGACAATCTCCCACTCAAGACTAAGCAACCCACTAAAAAACAATGTCTAAGAAACAAATCACATCAGCATTACCTTTCCGTGATGGTCTTTTTTCGGGCCAAACAGAAATAACAGACATCTCCGCCGCACTCTGTGGCAGAGCACAAAACCTCGGCAGTTGCCTTGGTATCCCATTCATTCCGCAGATAGCCATCGACAAGCTAGAAGTCGTCATCGCCCTTCGATTCCCGGTTATCCGGGATACCGAAGGCATCTACGATCACATGAAAGCCCTTGCACGTAAAGCCAGCGGTTGTCGGACCTACGATCCCACCCGTAGTCTCCTTCACGGAGAAACGACTCCGAGAGGATTTCATGAAGACCTGGAACCGCCAAGGAATCCAGAATTCAGACGGATTCGAAAAGCCAAGACCTCCATGTACATTCAATGTCGCAAGCAGGATCGTAGCTTCCCTCCATTGATTCGTCCCATGCTCCCGGGACAGTTTGCCGGGTTCTGGCCTACTAATAGCAAAACAAGACTGCCTCAGATGCTCCATACTTGTCGGCATATCCAACTTGATTGGGTTAAAGAGATTCCTGTCGACAATTATTTCTCTCCCCGGACGTACCTCGAAGCAATCTTCGTTCTGGATTTAAATGTCAACAGAACTTTGGCCAATCATCCATTCCTGACGCAACCAAGCCTCAGTGACGAGCAGATAGCAACGGCGTTCTTCCCTAATCCGAAAGTCAAGCAATCTGCGGTTGACAATTTCTGCGATCCCAAGCTTCCTCAGGAAGCCATCATTCAGGCCTTGAAAAACACGATCCATGTCCAGATGTCCGTGCTATATGCCGATCTGGTACGGGCTCTCGCCGAAGTTCCGGACTTTCCTTTATCCAAAGCTCCTGCTTCAACATGGCAGCAAGCCTTTAGTTGGGCACAATTAACCTACGCTGAGATAAACCGACATCTCGAAGTTGATGATGCCCCACGTACAGCTCGAGCCATGGAAGGATCTTTCAATGTAGCCGTCCGAAAATATCGAAAGCTCAATCACGCTAAAGAGCAGGAAGGCAATTTACGAGAACCTGCCTATGATAAGGATGCCGTATCATTCGGGAGTGTGCTTCGCCAAGGTAGCAAAGGCCGACAGATTGCTAATGCTGCTGTCAAGATCTACTCGAAAAGCAATAATCTGATCCGCATGGAGCTGAAATTAAACGGATATGAAGGGACCACTTATGATATGCCGAAGGGTTTATCTAAAAGCATTATGACTTTTCTCCCGGAAGGACTTGCCGATATCGTCTTGAGAGTAGCCTTCTACTCTCAAAAAACTTTCGACAAGTTAATAAAAAATATGCCAGATATCAAGACTCCGAGGATGGAAGAACTTGTTGCATTCTTTCAAAGACTCCGAGCGGAAGTCTCCAAGGAAGAAAACAAAGCTATCGTGGAACGAATCATAGCTAGGCTGGAATTCCATCCCTGCCTGAATATGACTCTCATCGACGATCACGAGATGGCCAAAATGTTGCGACGACTGAAAAGGAAAGGACTTTTCATTAGCAGAGGAGATTCATCTGCTCCTCGATATTTACCAAATATCAACAAAATACATTCTAGTTAAACACATCGTTCCACCTACCCCGGAAGGCTATGCCTTCCGGGGCAGCAGCGAGCATGCGCCTCAATGGTTCAATGCGCCGATACGGATCACATAGCCACAGCCGAGCGAAGCGAAGGCTGTGACAGGTGTGCGTAAGGAGCAAGGCGAAGCCGGTTGAACCGATGGAGAGGCGGCTCGCTGCGCCTGAATAGGCTGGATTCACGAACTTAGTCAATTTGTCTTCGGAAGGGTCTTTGTATTTCTAAATATGCAACATATATGAAACATATTTCTTGTTTTTGTTGCTTTTATGAAACATATTTCTCTCATGAAAACCACATCCCCATTGCCGGGGCCAGTGAAAGCGGCACTCAAGAAGCTGGGAGCAGACATCAGCGATGCCCGCAAGAGGAGACGTATTCCTACGACTCTTATGGCTGAACGTGCTTTTATCTCCCGGGCAACTCTAGGGCGACTTGAAAAAGGTGATCCCGGCGTATCCCTGGGAAACTATGCAGCCGTCCTGTTCGTACTGGGGCTGACCGATAGGCTCAAAAATCTTGTCGATGCCAATAATGATCCCGTAGGCAGAGCTCTTGAAGAAGAACGCCTACCCAAACGTATCCACCTTCCCAAGAACCCATGAGTGATACTCCCATTGATGTATTCATTGACCTTCCTTCCTCCCCGGGGCCAGTGCAAGCAGGCAGGCTGTGGTCGCACTTTCGCAAAGGCCGGGAATCAGCTTCCTTCGAGTACAACAAGGAATGGCTCGCAAATCCGTACAGATTTGCGCTGGAACCACTCCTGCCCCTGGTTGACGGGACCTTTCATACCACTCCCGGGCAAAGTGTATTCGGAGCGATTGGCGACTCCACGCCTGACAGGTGGGGGCGCATTCTGATGCGGCGGGCAGAACTGGCACGAGCACGAACAACCAATGAAAGCCCCCATACGCTCTCCGAACTGGACTACCTGCTCATGGTGAACGACGAGGCAAGACAGGGAGCGCTGCGCTTTTCACAGGATGGCGGGCAATCGTTCTGCGCTCCTCCTGGAACGACGCCAATCCCGCCTCTGGTTAACCTGTCCCGTCTGCTGCATGCCGCCGATCACTTCTGCCGGGACGATGAAAATGCCGAAGACTTGCGGTTGCTCCTCGCTCCCGGTTCTTCCCTCGGTGGAGCTCGTCCGAAGGCATCGGTAAAAGACAAGAAGGGAAACCTTTGCATTGCCAAATTTCCCCGGCACGATGATGAATACAACGTCGTTGCATGGGAAGCCGTCGCCTTGACTCTGGCTTCCAAAGCCGGGCTTCAAGTCCCGCGCTTCGAACTGGAAAAAATAGCTGACAAGGATGTCCTGATCGTCTGGCGTTTTGACCGCACGCAGGAACAGAGAAGAATCGCGTACCTGTCGGCCATGAGCATGCTGGGAGCCCGGGATAATGAACAGCACAGTTACCTCGAAATCGTTGACGCCATACGCCAGTATGGCGCTGCGCCCAGGCAAGACTTGCGCCAGCTATGGCAACGGATTGCTTTCAGCATCATGATTTCCAACACGGATGACCATTTGCGGAATCACGGGTTCCTTCAGGCCGGGGGAACAGGCTGGTCTCTATCGCCACTATTCGACGTGAACCCGACTCCCGTGGATATACGCCCCCGCTACCTCAACACAGCCATTGACTGGGAAGACACATCTGCATCCCTGGATGTCCTCCGCAGTATCGCGCCTGAATGCGGAATCAAGACCTCTGAAACGAATGACCTATTGAGACCGATTGCCCGGGCTGTCAGTCAGTGGCGGCAGGCGGCAGAAGCATTCGGAATCAGCAAACAGGAGCAGGAGCGCATGGCGTCTGCCTTCGAACATAAAGACGGTTATGCTGCGGTATTGACGTGAGAGCTCCCCCTTATTTCACTCGAACCGAGTACCCTCCAGCATTCAATCCTCCCCCTGAGTATCCACAGCTCCCTTCAAGTCCCCGCCCGGTCCGTAGTACTCAACTCCCGTGTCCGTCTTCGACCTGACGATGTCTACGCCGCTTCCGATATACAAGATCCGGGCTGTTGAATCATACGTGAGGATAAGCTCTCCGTTCGGGCCTTTGATGTCGACGCCGCCCTGGTAGGCAGAGATCTTGTCTCCTCCCCCGCCGCCAATCTCGATTTCCTTGAGTTGCTCGGCCACATAGTCGACCACCTGGGCGGTTGTCGGCACGTTGCCCTTGTTCTCGTCCATTGTAGTGGCGAGAGTCACGAGTCCGGCTTTCTCTTGCGTAGCCGGGCCAATGCCGAGAGTTTTCAGTACGTTTGCCAGCTCCCCGGGTGATAAGGACATGACCTTGTCGGCCAGCAGGAACCGGGCGTCATTGGTCAGGTCGTCCCAGTTCGTTCCAAGTCTTGGAGACTTGCCCCATGCGCCATTTGTGTACGTATACACGCCGGTGCTGTCCCACGCGATCTGCCCCTCCGTTCCCTCGGAAGTGGGGCCGGATGGTGTGCCGGGTGCAATGGTGATGAAGCCTGCCGATAGCGTGCTCCACGGGATGCGTGCTGTGTTCTTGTTGCCGACGACAGCAACGAATGTGTAGTCTGCCGTTACTGTGGCAGTTGATACGGGGAGGTTCCGCATCAGGACGAGAGGGATGTTGGGGTCTGGGGGCATGGTCTTTGATGAAATCACACGTCGGCGGGTACTGATGATACTCCCGAACCGGGAAGCATTCCTGCCATAAGCCGGGAGCGAAGCTTCCGGCGTATGGCAAGGACGGGTACACCGTCCTTGTGGGAATAGTTCTCGGTTCGGGGGAACCATCGGCACTTGTCATATTCCTGTTCCACTCTGTTTCATAGGAAAGCAAATCCGGAATCGGAACCTCCGTATGGCAGATAAAAAACAGCCCGACTTCATGATGAAGAAGAGCTGCTGAATGGACAGGTTCATTTACATTTGCCTTCCAGTGCCCTGACGATGGCTTGGGCTCCTCGTTTGTACACGGTCACGGCCAACAGCTCTCCGTCGCGAAAGACGGCCCAGAACCGGGTGCCCTTGTACTTTTCAATCGTCAGCATCAGTCAAGTCCTCCTTTCCTGGGTGGTGGTTCAAGTCGAACTGGTGTCTGAGTACAGCCCCGATATTGGCTTCATACATGTCCCGTGTGTGCTTGTTGCAGGCGATGGCGTACAGGCACCGGGCATCAAGGATGTCGATGTCTTCACCACAGAGCCGGATACAGCTTTCCAGTGCATCCAGTTCTGCCTCCGGAATCGGTGAGGTCAGCAGGATGCTTTCGTCTTCGTCTAGTGACTCCTGTTCCTCTCCCGTCAGTTCCGGGAGGTTCACCAGAGCTGTCATGGACGGCCCGTGAATCGTCAGCTTGCTCAACCCCAGCGAAGGATCGTTCTGATGGCTGCTGTAAAGCGACACGGCTTTCTCGATCCGGGCCAGTATCTCCGCGTCCAGTTCCATGTACACGTACGGAGCGTCCGTATCATATCCGCTCGTGGAGCGCAGTTGCGCAATGATGGGAATCGTCTTCATGTCTCGTTCCTTTCCTGTCAGAGTTACTTGCAGAAGAAGGCGATGACGCCCAGGATCAACAGCACGGCGAGCAGATACGGAGCCACGGCCACCAGAACCGACAGGATGCCAACGACGACCGGCCCCAGCAGACACAGCAGTACGAGCGCCACCAAGGCGATGATGATGTCTTTCATGTTCATGGCCGTGCCTCATGCGGTAACCTTTGTCCGGGATGACCGACGAGCCGGAGCGGCAGCGGACACCCATTGCCTGAGCGCCTGCCGTCCGGCATAGGTAATCAGCCAGCAGTCGGGACGAAGCAGGAATTCCTCTTCCTTCGTACGGATGATGAATTCCCGCCCTGCCAGACCACGGACGGCATGCCTGACGCTTTGCCGTTCGATGCCACGGCATTCCGCCATGATCTCCTCGTCACTGCGTTCGAAGTCGCCGTGAAGGTACAGGAGAATGGACAGCTCCAGACCGGTCAGAGACGGAGTCTGTCCCATACGCTTCAACCGCAGATGATGTTTTCTTCTCATGGGCATCTCAGGTCAGTTGTTCAGGGCGTAGCTGTCGGCCAGATCCCAGAGCTCCCGGTTCAGGCGCGTGTTGCCGTCAATACCGTTGAGCGCCCGCAGGGAGCGGCGACGATAAGCACCTTCCTTCTGTGGCTTCAAGGGAACGCCTCCCCTGATCAGGTTTTCCTGAACCCGGTTGAAGCACTGCCAGACGGTAGCCGGTCCTCCCGCTGTAAAGCCGATGTCGTTCCAACGCCGGGGCGACAGAAGGGCTTCAGGACGTATCCTGTCTTCGTAGTCGTCTCCCAGGCGCAGCCGGGCCGCTTCATGAACAAAGTTCACCTGTCGCTTGTAGGAGAGTTCCACTCCCTGCATGCGGCGAATGTCGTCCATGATACGGGGCGTTTCAGAGGCCAACTGAAGACTGGCCGCAATCACATCTTCCCCGGTATGTCCCATGTGGCGAATGTTGATGGCAGCAATACGTGTCCCGACAATCAGGCCATTGGTGCAGACCAGCCGGAAGATCCCGGCCATGAGCTGGTAGGAGCAGCTGCCGTTGTGGCTGTTGATCATGACCACTTCGATGCGCTGGTCACGGTTGTGTTCCAGCACATCCCGGTGGGCGAAACGAATCAGGTGCTTGCGGGTAGGAGTGCCGTCCGGTTTCCGGGTACGCTGTTCCTGGGCTCCGACGACGAGGAATCCAGCCTCTTCCATCTGGTCAAGCAAGGAGTCAGACGAGACGAAGCGGTACTTCTTCGAGCGGCTGTCGTCCTCGCGGTCGGCGAAGACGGAGGGTGCGACACGCCGGATCTGGACCCTGTCCAGCGGGCTGTTGTCGCGATTGCGATAGAGTTCGCGTGTGGATGTACGAGTATTCATATTCATTGATGGTTGGTTTGTTGCAACAAAAAGCCCGCCTCCCGGAACAAGGCCGGGAGGCGGGCACTGGCAGGAAGCAAAGAAGCTGCTTCCTCAGGGATATATGACGCGGGGAGAGGGGGGTTTTCAGGATGTCGGCAATTCTTTGTAGATATATGAATGCAATGATACATATTTTATATGTATAAGAGCATATCCGTATGTATGATACCGTTAGGATGGGGGTAGGTTTGCTGCAGGAACAATTGGCGTAAGCCGCCTTAAATACCGGAAATAAATGATTGTGCTTATTGAAGACCTGGATTAGTTTTTCTGTTGTTTTCAATCGATTTTATCCCTTGAGTCTATGGCATCAAAACATCAAAACTATGGAATTGTCTATGTGTTAACAAATCCGGCTATGCCTGATCTGGTGAAAATCGGTATGACCAACCGGGACAATGTGGATGCTCGAATGAAAGAGTTGTTTAATACGAGTGTCCCCGTTCCCTTTGAATGCGGGTACGCATGCAAGGTTGTCGGCTTACGTTGCGAAGAAGTTGAAAAAGCGCTGCATATGGCATTCCACCCCTACCGCATCCATGCACAACGCGAATTTTTCAAAATCAATCCTGAGCAGGCGATTGCCATTCTTAAGTTGCTCGACAAGAGCAGCGATATCACAACAGAAATTTCAGAAGAGATAAACAACGATTTGTCTGATGTTGATAAAGCCGCCGGAGAATCATTAAAACGCAAGATGCGCCCGCCTTTGAATTTCAAAGATATGGGTATTCCTGTCGGAGACCAGTTGGTATTCGCCAAAGGAGACAAACCGATTTATGCCGAAGTCGCCAATGACAGGAAAGTCATTTATCAAGGAAAGGAATATTCCCTGACGGCACTGACACGGGAGTTATTAGGGCTGAGTTACGATGTCCAGCCAACCAACTACTGGCTCTATAACGGTAAAAATCTACAGGAGATTTACAACGAAACCTATATTATTACCGAATAAAAACCGGTTAATAAGAAGCTACTCTTCATACCAATTCTTTGTTCCATTCTCGTTTTTGATTTATTTCTAAAACAAGGGAATCCGAGCTTGTTCTTCGGTCTAATTGGGCGTAAACTACGAGGGCTAATCGTCTGCCTTATGAAGGACATCTTCCAGTTTCATCACGATGTAATTGACCGCTACAAGGAATTCTCCGAAGGTTTTGCAAAAATCGCATCGCAAGACATTCGCGAATATGCCGACCAGATTTTCCGTGAAGAAAACAAGTACACTCCGCCTCCGCTGATTCAGCTGAACATGAACTACAGTCCGGGCATGACCATTGAGCAAATGGTCGCTGACGGTAGTCTGCACCCTCTTTGTAAAGACATCTTCCGCATCAAGGGCAACTCAGAGTTCCGCCTGCACTTGCACCAGCAGCAGGCCATCACGTTTGCATCTAAGCGACAGAACTACGTCGTCACCACAGGTACGGGGTCCGGTAAATCACTTGCCTTCTTTATCCCGATCATTAACGACATCCTGAAAGCAAAGGAAAAGGATCCGTCCCTACGCATACGGGCCATCATCATTTATCCGATGAATGCTCTGGCAAACAGCCAGATGGAAGAAGTGAAAAAATTCCTCGATAATCTTGAGCCCAGTCCGATCACCGTAGGCAGCTACACCGGGCAAGAAAGCAGGGAAGAACGCTACGAGTGTGCCAACACGCCGCCGGACATCCTGCTAACCAACTACATGATGTTGGAATACCTGCTTACGCGGGGCAATAAGGACACGGACCGCAAGATTGTCGAAGCCGCTCAGGATCTGCAATTCCTCGTGCTGGACGAATTGCACACCTATCGTGGTCGTCAGGGAGCAGATGTTGCCATGCTGGTACGCCGTCTGCGTGCTGCCACACAATCGCAACATATGCTCTGCGTTGGAACTTCGGCCACCATGTCTTCTTCGGAAGACAAGCAGGATCGCATCAAAACCGTTTCCGGTGTGGCTACCAAACTCTTCGGCTCTCTTTTTTCTCCTGCTAACGTCATTGAAGAAACCCTGGAACGGGTGACGGATACCTCTATTCGTCAGGCAGATTTACCTGACCTTCTGCGACAGCATCTGAAATCTACTCCTACTTTCCAATGGGCCAACGAACAGGAGCTTAAATCTGATCCAGTTGCCGTATGGGTCGAACTAAACCTTGGTATTACCGTAAAAGATAATGATTGCTGCCGTGCCAAGCCTGCGACTATTCCCCAGCTGGCTGAAAGGCTATCCGTCGATTCAGGCCTAAGTATATCGGAAGCAACCGATTGTTTACAAAATTTCTTTGCCGCTGCCTTCGACCGCAAGATTGGAGACCGTAAACCTTTCGCCTTTAAGCTTCACCAGTTCGTTCGTGGTCCCGGTGGTATTTTTCTGACTCTGGAACCCCCCACTCAACGTGTTATCACTGTAGAAGAGCAAATTTACGCTCCGGCTAGAGATGAGCAAGTTCAACTCTTTCAGGCCTACTTCTGCACGGAATGCGGTCAGGAACACATCCCGGTGTGGTACAATGCGGAAGAGAATCGCTGCACGCCTCGTACTCTAAACGAACCAATCCCTAAAGAAACCCCCGGCAATCCCATCATTGCAGGCGTATTGACTCCGCGCCATGAGAAAATGCGATTCAATGAAAAAGCACCTCTCGATACGTTGCCGGAACATTGGCAGGAAGAAGGCCCCGGTGGGGTACTGCGCTTAAAAAAATCCTACCGCGATTCCATGCCGGAAGCTTGGCAGGTGAATATGCACGGCGAAAAGGGGGGCATGACCTCATCCCTGTCGGAGTTTTTCTTTACCAAGGGCAGCTTCCGCTTCTGCGCCAACTGCGCAACTGACTTCCCCGGTCAGGGGCGCGATGCCAACCGCATCAGCCCTCTGTCGATGGAAGGTCGTTCCTCCGCGACCACGGTCATGATGATAGAATCCTTGCAGGCCTTCCAGCGTCAAATATCGGAAGAAGTTGATGATGAAAAGCGCGCTGAGCTGCAAAAGACAGCAAAAATCCTAGGCTTCACGGACAACCGTCAGGATGCCGCTCTGCAATCCGGATTCTTTAACGACTTTACTCAAACCGCCGTATTGCGGGCAGGATTACTCCGGGCCCTGACCATATCCAGGAAGGAAATGTCAGAAAGTGAACTGGTGCCCGCCATGCTAAAGGCGCTGAATCTGGATTCTCTCTTCACTCCCGGCGGCGGCGCGGATCTGCCCACGCGTATGCGCTTTCTTTTCAACCCGGATTTCAAAGGCTCAGTTCTGCGTGAAGCCAGAGATGCCATGTCCTTCTTCCTTGGCTACTCGCTAATTCACGACTTGCGCCGGGGCTGGCGTAGATTGAACCCGAATTTGGAACAGCTTGGCCTTATCCATATCTCATACTTGGATATGGAGTACCTTGCCGAGGATCTGCGAACAGCAACCAAAGAAGATGCCCGTCTGTACCGGTTCAGCAAAGAGGGCTGGTGTATTTTCCTGCACATGCTTTTCGATATGCTACGCAAGCGCATCTGTCTTGCCAGTTACTATCTGGACCCGGGTGATCAGGACAAATACAAATCGCTCATACGTCAGCGTCTGGCTCCCTATTGGCATTTTTCACAACGTCAGCAGCTTTCCGCCACTAATAAGCTGGCCTTCTGCTCCGTAGGTGAGAAGAAGCCGGGCATAGACATTGCCATGAACGAACGTTCCGGTTTGTTACGCAATTTGCTCCGCGATGTAAATAAAATCCTGGTCCGGAAGAGCAAGAACAAAGCATACGAGAATGCCGCCCGCGATAAAGAGATTTGGAATCATTTTAACACGAAAGAAGGCATTAGGGACGCCTCTCTGATCTTGCAGCAAATTTTCCGTGAAGCGAAGAACTACGACATTCTGAACTACTTTGAAAAATCGAATTCATGGGTTCTGAACTCCGCTTGCATCCGCTGGTCTCTCAGCAGCCCCGAAGAGCGGCAGGAAGCTGAAGGCAGAAACAATACCTTCTTCTCTAATCTGTATGACCGTCTGGCCAGGATTCTGGAAGAACCGGAACATCGCCTTTTCGAGCTTGAAGCGCAGGAACATACTGCACAGGTGGATAATGAAACCCGTGCCATACTTGAAAAACGTTTCCGTAACGACCCGAAGGACATGGAAGAAGCCGGACGCACCCTGCTTCCTCTGCCGCTGATGTTCTGCTCTCCCACCATGGAACTTGGCGTGGATATTTCATCGCTGAATGTCGTCTTCCTGCGCAATGTGCCGCCTACCCCGGCCAACTACGCACAGCGTGCTGGGCGTGCAGGCCGTTCCGGTCAACCTGCACTGACCATTACCTACTGTTCATCCGGTAGTCCTCACGACTTATGGTACTTTAACAATCAATCCTCCATGGTAGCAGGCGCCGTTAAGGAACCTGCCATTGACCTTGCCAATCAGGACCTGATCGACAGCCATCTGCGTGCTATCTGGCTGGGAGCTTCACAGGTGGAATTGCCTTCTTCCATCGTTGACATCGTGGACACCTCCGACCAGCAGGCTCTGCCCATTAAGGAAGAATACCTCGAACAGCTTCGGAACCCGGCTATCATGAGTAAGGCCCTTCCACAGGCTCTGGAAGTATTCAATTCTCTTACCGCCGATAACTCCATCCCCGACAGTCCGGAATATGCATGGATGCGCAGTGAAGATTACTGCACTTCCTGCATGGAACAGGCTCTAAAAAATTTGGACCGTTCACTGGACGGCTGGCGTGAACTGTATCGCTCCGTCCAAAACCAGATGCAGGAATGCTACGCCATTATCAATGCCCCGCCTACGCTTCACTCCCCCGAAGAACGCCGACATGCGCAGAATCGCTTTAACGATGCCCACATGCAACGTGAAATGCTTATTAAAAGTAGCACATCCCGGAATCAGGACTTCTATTCTTACCGCTACCTTGCAGGCCAGGGCTTCATGCCGGGGTATAACTTCCCGCGCCTGCCCCTGATTGCGTGGCTCCCAGGTAAAGAAGACGGCATGAAAAACATGCATGCCCTGAGCCGTCCGCGCTTCCTTGCCTTGTCCGAATTCGGGCCGCGTAGTCTTATTTATCATTGCGGCGGCATCTATCAAGTCAAGCGCATCAAGCTCCGTGCCCAATCAGGGCAAACAGGTACGCAGTTGCCTACGGAAACCATGCAGATCTGCCCGTCCTGCGGTTATGCACATCTGGTAACGCACAACAATGCTGAAAGCAGCGGCGCTTCCGGTTCCAAGCTTGATATCTGCAATAACTGTGGAACCCATTTGGAGGCCACCTCTTCTATCAGCAATTTGTACCTTGTAGAAACCGTAGAGACGGAGTTGAAGGAACACATTTCCATTAATGATGAAGAACGCCAGCGCCAAGGGTACGAACTGCAAACCTGCTACTGCTTCGATCAACGCCAGCCCGTGAAGTCCAAACTCATGCTGGGTGATGCCGTTCTTGCCACGCTCACCTATGCCCCCTCAGCCCGTATCTGGCGCATCAATAAGGGATGGTCACGCCGATCAGACCGTAACACGCTGGGTTTTGTGATCAATCCTTCCAACGGCAAGTGGAGTAAAGAAGAAACACTTGAAGCGGAAGTCGCCGGGGCTGAAGAAAACAACAACACGACAAAAAAAGAAAAGATACCCACACAGCGTATTATTCCTTATGTGCGCGACATCCGAAACATTCTTATTTTGACGCCGCCGACCGACTTCCCGCAGGAGCAGATGCCTACCCTCCAAGCTGCCATTCAGACCGGGATTGTGCGTGCCTTTCAAATCGAATCTTCGGAAATTATCGTTGAACCTCTGCCTAATAAAGACAACCGCCAGCATGTTCTCATTTATGAAGCGGCCGAGGGCGGCGCAGGTATTCTGCGCCATCTGGCTGAACATATCACCTTTATGCAGGCCGTAGCCGCAGAGGCATTGGCGGCCATGCACTACGAGCTCCGTAACGCTGTGCTTTACGATACTGAACAGGACAAACCGGAGGATGCCCGTTGCGGCAAGGGCTGTTACCGCTGTCTGCTCTCCTACTACAATCAGACCGAACACGCTCTCATTGACCGCTCTGCGGACGAGACCCGCACGCTCCTGCAGGACATGTCAAACAAGCAATGCCGTTTGGAAACACTCGCCTCCGTATTCTCTGCGGCAAATCACCCGTGGCTTAAAGAGCTTGAACGCCGTGGTATTCCGGCTCCGGAAGAGAGCAATAAATCCATAGTGGGTATCAAGGTGGATTTCTTCTACCCGGATGCCTACATTGCTGTCTTCATGTCTTGTCCCGCTCCTGCCGATCTCAATACCCTGCAGGATATCGGCATCACATCCGTGTATTTTCCCTCTGCATCCGACGCAGAAGCTTTTAATAAACTCCAAGCCCTCCTGTCCTGATGCCTGATTCTACTGCATTCTCTCCCGGCTCCCTCATTCATGCGCGTGGACGTGACTGGGTTGTTGAACCCGACTCCAAGCCGGATTTCCTGCACCTGCGTCCCCTTGCCGGGACGGCTGATGAGTCTGCCTGGATTTTCCCCGCGCTGGAACGAGAGGCTCCCGTAACAGCCAACTTCCCCCTTCCGAATCCCGAACGCCGTGGCAACTGGTCGGAAATGCGTTTGCTTCAGGATGCCATGCTGATGCGTCTACGCTCTGGTGCAGGCCCCTTCCGCTCTTTTGGCAATATCGCCGTAGAACCCCGCGTGTACCAGCTGGTGCCCCTGATGATGGCTCTGCGTCAGGATGTCACCCGCTTGCTGATCGCCGACGACGTAGGTGTCGGTAAAACCATTGAAGCCGGGCTGATTGTGCGTGAACTCATGGACCGTGGAGAAGTGGCGTGCTTCTCCGTCCTTTGCCCGCCGAGCCTTGTAGATCAATGGCAGGAGGAACTGCTGCGCCGCTTTAATATCCGCGCCACTGCCGTCACTTCTTCCATGGTAAAAAATCTGGAACGGCAGGTGCCTCCAGGTCGTTCGTTCTTTGATCACTTCCCGGTAACGATCATCAGCCTGGACTACATCAAGTCCGATGCGCACCGCCACTCCTTTTTGTCTGCGGCCCCCGAATGCCTGATCGTGGATGAAGCGCACACCTGTACCTCCGTTGGACGGGGCGTACAGCAACGCTTCCGGCTCCTGAAGGAGTTGGCAGCCGATCATAACCGCCATTTGATCCTTCTTACGGCGACGCCGCACTCCGGCATTGATTCAGGTTTCTACAATCTGCTTGGCCTGCTGAACCCCGAGTTCACCGCCTTGCAGGGTGTTGACCAGCACAAACGCAATTCCTTGCGTGAGCGTCTGGCACGTCACCTTCTGCAGCGCAAGCGTGCTGACATCACCAAGTGGCAGCAGGATCAGTCTCTGTTCCCCACCCGCCTTTCTTCTGAAGCCACTTACCAGCTGACCGGGGCATGGGGTACCTTTTTCGATGAAGTTCAGGACTACTGCATCAAGATGGCGGAAAGCCACCGCGATAATCGTATGATCTGGTACGCCACGCTTGCTTTGCTTCGCTGTATTTCTTCCAGCCCGGCTTCTGCTGTATCCGCCCTGAACGAACGCTTGAACGGCGTGCCTGCTACGGATGCGGAGCAAGCAATTAACTCCGAATTGACCGACGATGGAGGCGATGATGAAATCGCTACGGATCGAGAAACTCCCGCTTTTGCCGATGCCGGGGAAGAAAGCGTCCTGCGGGGTCTGATGGCCAAGGCTCAATCCCTGTACGGTCCGCAAAATGACCCGAAGCTCAAGGCGCTCATCGCAGGGTTGAAACCGCTGATTCAAGACGGATTCAGCCCCATCGTCTTCTGCCAGTTTATTTCTACTGCAAACTACGTAGGCCAGTACCTGCGAAAAGCGTTTAAGACGCACCATGTGCAGGTGGTCACGGGTAATCTTGCACCTTCCGAGCGTGAAGAAGCAGTAGCCGTGTTGGCTGCCGCCCCCAAGCGCATTCTGGTGGCTACCAACTGTCTGTCTGAAGGGATCAATTTGCAGGAAGGCTTTAATGCTGTTGTTCACTACGACCTTGCCTGGAACCCGTCCCGCCACGAACAGCGGGAAGGCCGGGTGGATCGTTACGGCCAGGCTTCGCCTACGGTAAAGTGTCTGATGCTCTATGGCTTGGATAATCCCGTGGATGGCTTCATCCTGAAAGTCATTCTGCGCAAGGCCAAGGCCATTCAGGACCAGCTGGGCATTAAGGTGCCCGTTCCCGAAAACGAAAAAGCCATTACGGATGCTCTTATCCGTGCCGCCCTGCTGAAACGCCGTGACTTCCACAGCAAAGCGGAGCAACTCATGTTCGACGGTTTTGAAGAAGTGGATGAAATGATGGACAAGGCATGGAAAGCCGCTACGGAACGTGCAGTCCGTACCATCTTTGCCCAGCAGCCCATGCGTCCGGAAGACGTGGAACCCGAATTCCGCCGGCAGCAGGAACTGATCGGCTCTACGGAAGACCTGCAGCGTTTTGTTATCTCCGCCGCTGCATCTCTGGGCGCTCCTCTGGAACCGGATAACAATTCTACATGGAATATCAACATCGCCAACCTTCCGGCCGCTCTGCGTACCCGTCTCGAAGAACACAAACTGTCCGGTAAAATCCGCTTCAGCTTCCAACTAGTCTCCGGTGTACTGGAACTTACGCGCACCCATCCGCTTACTTCCGGGCTGGCAGACTACATTGCCGAGCGTGCGCTTGATCGAGATGAAGTCGGGCGAGCTGCCGTGGTAAAGGTAGCCTCCGGAATTACGGAAAAGATGACCATGTTCAGTTTGCGCCTGCGCTACTGCCTGACCTACACCTTTAACCAGAAGACTCACGATTTGATGGCGGAAGAACTGCTGACTCTCGTCCGCACGGGCTCCGGCCCGCTCCACATCGCCACGGCAGAAGAAAACAAGTTCCTGCGCGAGCTCAAACCCGGAGGGAACATTGTCGATGCCGCCGCTCAGCGTTTCGTGAATGCGGCTCTCGATGAATGGAAGGGTGACGCTTCCCTGTTCGCCTCCCTCGTCCATGAACGTGCCGAAGTTTTGAAAAGCGACCATGACCGCATTCGTGCCGCTGCTAGGCAAAAAGCAGGCTCCGTTTCCGTAAAGGCTCTGATGCCTCCGGACCTGCTTTCTATCTGCATTTTAATGCCTGCCCTGTAACCCCGGCTTTTGCGGCGAAAACGATAGCAAATTCCCCTATTAACTGTTAAATCTTTACCAGTCCTCTCCATGTCCTGCCTGCATCTCGTTTATAATCTCTTCTCTCCGGATCTGCTTCAACGCGTCCGCGATAAACGCCAGGATTCCTGCACGGATAAGGACGGCGCGGCATTTCAGCTGCCTGCCGGCTGGTCTGTGCTTAACGAAATCGGTAAGGCATTTTCCATTGCCCGCGCCTCCTGGCACTACTTTACCGCGTCCGAATATACCAACATCAAGTCGTGGGCGCACACCCTGCTGAAAGATGTTCTCGGATATCAACTGGACGAATGTCCCGCAGAGGGCATCCCTGCCGGCTGCCAGGCCACAGATGATGATCAGCCTGCACGCCTCTATCCCATTACTTATATTGCCGGGCCGGAAGCAAGCTATGTCATTCCCGTACTCGTCGTACCGGCCACGCAGGATCTGGATAAAAGCATGGACTTCGGTCACGGGATGAAACAGGCTCCCGCGCGGCTGATGCAGCAGTTCCTGAATGAATCCGGTCGGTTCCTGTGGGCTTTGGTCACGAACGGCACGACGCTGCGGCTCATGCGTGACAACCCGGCTCTGTCCCGTCCCTGCTATCTGGAAGCGGATATGGACACCATGCTCTCTACCGCAGATGCCGTCGCATTTGACACCATGTGGAGACTCATGCATTCCTCCCGCGCTATGTTGCGTACTCCGGGGGAACCGGCCGAATGCCTGTGGGAAGACTGGCGCAAAGAACTGGAAGAACAGGGCAGCCGTGCCCGTGACGGTCTGCGTGACGGGGTGGAGCGGGCTCTGTGCGCGCTGGGCACGGGGTTTCTGCATGGCACAGGTTCCGGCAATGATGAGCTGCGCGCCGCACTGCGTGAAGGCAGGATAGACGCCAACGATTTCTATCAGGAACTGATGCGCACGGTGTACCGTCTCATTTTCCTCTCCGTGACGGAGGAGCGCGATTTGATTCACGCTCACGACCGCCGCCTGAGCACGGCCGCCAGGGCTTACGATGCGGCTTACTCGTTATCCCGGCTAGTGGACAGGGCGCTGAATCCCGATGACGACGAACGTTTTCATGACTTGTGGGAGGCTCAGCGCATCGTCTTTAAGGCTCTGGCAAGCGATGCCCAGCAACGGGACCTGGCGCTCCCCGCACTGGGCGGCCTGTTTGCAGAAGGCCAATGCCCGCACCTGAACGAATGCGTACTGCCAAACAAATATTTTCTGCTGGCTTTGAGGCACTTGCGCTGGTTCCGCGCAGACAGGGCCGCCGCTTTTGCCCGCGTAGATTATCGCTATATGGGAGCAGAAGAACTCGGGTCCGTCTATGAAAGCTTGCTGGAGCTGATCCCTGTTCTTTCACCGGAATTGACAAGCTTCTACCTGCAAGGCGGTTGTGAAGACCCGAACAAGGCCAGAGGCAATGCCCGCAAATCCACTGGCTCCTATTACACACCTACTTGTCTGGTGGAACAGGTCTTGAATACCACCCTGAATCCCCTGCTGGAACAATGCGGGACAGAAGGAGAACTGCTTCGCCTTCGAGTGATTGACCCCGCTTGCGGCTCCGGCCACTTCCTGCTGGGGGCCGCGCGCCGCATGGCGGAAACACTGGCGGCCATCCGTGCAGGCGGTCCCTACACGCAGGAGGACTTTCTGAAAGCCATGCACGATGTCGTCAGCCGCTGTATTTATGGCGTAGACATCAACCCCATGGCGATTGAACTGGTACGCATGAACCTGTGGCTGGAGGGGTACCAGCCCGGCAAGCCCCTCTCCTTCCTGGACCACCATTTGCAGGCGGGTAATTCCCTGTTGGGCATCATCGATACCAAGTGTTTGAGCTACGGCATTCCCTCAGATGCCTACAAGCCCTTGGCGAGCGATGACAAGGAAATATGCAAGGAGCTGAAAAAGAGCAACACGGCATCAGTCAAGCTTCTGCGCAGCGGAAACAGATCATTGGCGCTGGCAAGCCCCGAACGCCCGGCCGATCTGGAACAGATGCCGGAGGACTCCCCCGCCGAGGTCCGGGCCAAAGAAAGGGCATGGATCAATATCCGCAAACAACAGGAGCGCGATAAGCAGACTGCAGCCGCTGATGTATGGGTGGGCGCCTTTCTGCTGCCCAAGACGCACGGAGCAGACATTCCGACCACCTCGCTGCTGGAAGGACTGGCAAACGGGCTCACATCCATTGATGAGCCAGCTGTTGCTGCCGCGCGGGACGCCTGCCGAGCCGCCGGCGTCTTCCACTGGCCTCTGCGCTTCCCCGAGGCCATGGCGGACGGCGGCTTCCACTGTGTGCTGGGCAACCCGCCCTGGGAGAAAAAACAACTTAAGGAGGAAGAATACTTTTCCGTCCGCTCCCCGGCCATCGCTAATGCTTCTGGACACACCAGAAAAATCCTTATTCAATACCTTAAGGAGGGGCGAATGACCCAGCATTTGGAAGGGACAAAGGGCTCCGCCCCTTGGGAACAGATCCTGTTCCGTCAGTATGAGACCGCCCTGCGCCAAGCCGGTGCGGAAAGCCTGTTTTACCACATCTCTGCGCAGGATGGCGGCCGCTTCCCTTTGACGGGAGTGGGGATCGTTAATCTCTACGCCCTCTTCGCGGAGCTGGACAGCAACCTGCGCCGTCCTGCCGGGCGCGCCGGCTTTATCGTCCCCACCGGCATTGCTACGGATGATTCCACCAAGGCGTTTTTCCAATCCATCGTGCAAGGCAAGCAACTGGCTTCTCTCTACGATTTTGAGAACAAGGAACTATTTCCCGCCGTCCACAAAAGCTACAAATTCTCCCTGATCACCCTGGCTTCGGCGGAACAGGCGGACTTCGCCTACTACCTGGTCCACCCGCGGGAGCTGGCGGACAAGCGGCGCCACTTTAAGATGACGGCGGAGGACTTTGCCTTGATCAACCCGAATACGGGCACCTGCCCGCTCTTCCGCTGTAACGAAGATGCTAGGCTATGCAAGAAAATATATCAGTATGCTCCCGTACTAGTGTGTAAAGCAACCGAAAAAATATCATGGAATCTTCAATTCCGTAAGGGCCTGTTTAATATGGCCTCGGATAGCCACCTCTTTTTAACCGAGCAAAAGGAAGATACTCTTCCTTTGTACGAAGGTAAAATGATCCACCTTTATGATCACCGATGGGCAACATTTACATCCACCGGAGACAATGCCGATGTACGAAACTGTACAGAATCAGAGCATGCTTCTACTATATATGAAACATCACCTCGTTATTGGGTTCATCGAAGCGATATCGTTTCTCATCTACCTAGAGGTTTCACTGAGCCTCCACGCTGGTTGCTAGGATTCAGGGATATTGCCAGAGCTACTGATGAAAGAACGTTAATTTGCTCTCTCCTTCCTTTTGCCGGGGTGGGAGACACAATGCCTCAAATATTTCCTTGTGAAGAAAATACACGATTGGTCGCTTGTTTAGTTGCTAATTTAAGTTCCTTAATCCTTGACTATATAGCACGCATCAAAGTGGGTGGAACTCACATGAACTTTCACTACCTAAAACAGTTCCCAATTCTACCCCCGAAAGCCTACAGCTCGGCAGATATAGACTACATCATCAACCGGGTTTTGGAGCTATCTTACACCAGCGAATCCATGCGTCCGTGGGCGGAAGACATGGGTTACAAGGGCGATCCCTTCCCGTGGAACCCCGACCGCCGCGCTATCTTCCGCGCGGAGCTGGACGCCCGCATCGCCAAACTCTACGGTCTGACCCGTGAAGAACTGGACTACATTCTGGACCCGGCCAGCTTCTTCGGCGACGACAGCCCCACCCAGACCTTCCCCGGCCTGCGCCGCAAAGAAGAAAAACTCTACGGCGAATACCGAACCCGCCGCCTGGTCCTGGAGGCCTGGGATGCGAACTCATAACTCTACCAGCCTATTACCGGCATCTTTCAAAGCGCAAATACAGCATGTTCGAAATTCAGGAGCTCACTTGCCATGCACCCCGGTCCTGAAACACCCTTTTACGGTGCCAGGCGAGATAAGGCAGATGAGCGGGACGGATAAAACGGAGATGCATGTCCAGGCTAATGCCAAGCCGGCGGCAATGATCTGCGGTCAGCCGAGCAGAAGTCATCATTGCGCCGTCATCGTCAAAGGAGATCAGTCCCTGGTCGAAGAGCAGGTCGAAGCGGGCTTCAAGCAGCAACCCGTTAAACGGATCCAGACGTTCACTGTCGGAGGCATCGCTCCACGGCTTTGCATGACTGGCCCGCAGCAGTTCCGGGATGTCCACGCCTGTTAAGGCGCAGGCGCCATTCCACAGCGTCATCAGAGCCGCACGGTAGCGGGCTTGCCCCAGCCGCTGTTGCGCAAGGGCCTCCGTTTGAGTGGAGAGAACCCCATCATCTCCCGCAACCATAGGGGGCATGCCATGACAATCATCCCCGGCTTGTTTGGCAAGCGAAGTCAGGAAGGCATCAAGACAATCAGGGGGAATATATTGCACAGACGGCTTCATCCCCGGTATGTCCTGAACGATGCGGAAGTGATCCCCTTCCTGCGATACCAGAATACTCCCCGGGTGCAGAACGGAATGCAGTCTAAGCACCTCGCCGCCATCCTGCTCATCCCAGTTTTCCCACCCGCAGCGCATTGCTGACATCGTTAATAAGGAATGGAACGAGGAAATCATAAACCCTATTATACTCGGAAACCTTTTCCTACGAAAGGTAAAACGCTCTATCGTCTTATTCTTGATTCTGCGTCAGTGTAACTCTCCTAAACGAATTTTGAGATAAAAGTAAGAGTATCAAAAAGTATAGGTGATGACGCCTACGAGGTATTTCAAAAAACACCTGCGATAGTAAGACTTATGAGTAGGACTACCGAAAGCCGGGTGACTGAGCTATTGTCAAAGATCTATTTAGATAAGAGGCCTTGTAATCAAAGAACGTGACCAGATTGGATAGATGTCATCCATTAACGATAATTAAAATAGTATGTTCCAACGTAATAATTTCATATTCTACCATTATTTCTCCGCTTACTGTTCCGGGTATTAGCATCTAAAAAGAAGCCAACCTCACAGCAGGCTTCTGAATATGGTACGAATTCTCTATCCTCTCCCTCCCTCACTTGTCGCACCACCCGGAACATTCCTTCCTGTACTGACACCAGGTGCACTGCATCCCGGGTTGAGGATGGAAACGCTCGGTAATGATGCCTTCGTAGGCGATCCTGTACAGATCGGCGATCCGTTGCTTGCGCTGTTCGTTGGCTGGTGGAGTCTTAACCCGGATCACCTGGGGTATCTTCGTCTTGACCAGGTAGATCAGATCCAGCGACGGAGGCGTGTCTTCTGTGGCTTCTTCGATCATCATCTGGTAAGTGACCAGCTGGAGTTCATGATCGAAGGCGGCATGCCCGGTATTCGGCTTGGCAGCAGCGGATTTATAGTCCACTGCCGTCAGGTCGTGCTGGACAAGGTCGATGAGGCCTCGCACGGGAACAGGAAGTCCGGGTATAGTGACCGACAAGCCGACTTCCACTCCCAGAGGCATCTGTGAAGAAACCTCGTTGGAATACATGTAGGTCTTGACGGTGTTCCATGCGCAGGAGAGGACTTTTTGTCTCGTTTCTTCGTCGGCGTAGTCCACAGGGCCTTCTGCTTTCTCCAGTTCCAGGAAGTGGGAGGAGAAGGCTTCTTCCATGGCCGTCTCACTACTGTCCTCTCCCCGCCACCGGGCGAGGTTGAAGGACTGGAGTGTGGCATGGATGGCCTTGCCGACATGCAGGGCAACCGTCGTCGGTTTTCGTATCTGTGCTACTCTCTCGAAGAAAAAGCGCAGCGAACACGACAGGTACGATTTGACCGAGGAGGGAGACAGGTAGTCCGGGCGTATGGCAGAGGGAGAAGGAGTCTCCGAAGGAAACTTCTTCACCAATGCGATAGCCGGGTGCAGGGAGGATGAACGTATGGGGCGGGTTACGGGAGCGATCATGGTCAGTACGGGTTGGAGTTACCGGCATAGGCCGTAGCGGGACGGCGGGTGTAGTTGTTCCTGCCTGATGCCGAGCGTTTGGATGTCGAGCCGGAACGATTCATCAGTTCGTCGATCAGCCCGGAGGCTTCCATGCGGTTGAGCATGGCAACGGACTTGTTGAATCTCCGGGTAGCCAGTTCGTTCAGGGCAGAATCATCCAGCCCGGATTTTCCGGCCAGTTCCAGGATGAGAGACTGTTGCTTTTCCGAGCACTTCCATGCGGGAACGGTTGCAACAGAGGTCTCAGGAACGCTTGCAGGAGGCGTTTGCCTCACGGATGATGTGGATATCATCTGTGAGCAGGAAGCCCCAAGGGCAGGCCTTTGAGTGACCTGTGAGCCGTAATGTTCGTCAGGAACAAATCCTACCTGTTGGATCTGGGCATCGACGGCGGCCTGAAGGGAACCATAGAGCCGTTCTGTCTCGAATGGCAACTCTGATGTGTTGCTGATTTCGGTTTCGATGGATACCTCGAACTGGTGGGAGGAATACCCCGGCAGTCCGAGACGTTTGCTGTAGTTGGCGATGAGTTTGATAGCCATGATGGTGGTTCTTTCGTTGTTGATGGGTGGATACAGAAAAACCGCCATGCCCGGAATAGTGAGCATGGCGGCTTCGCGAATTATGACAGGCAGGTAAGTACCTGTGTCTGGTATATATGACCGTGAAAGAAAGGTTATTTCAAAAGAGAAGGTTTCATGTCCCGTTGCTCCGGAAAAGTAGACATGGTTCTGTTGTACCCGGAACCATGAATCGTAGCAGCTGTCTTGGTCAGCTGATGCCAGTAGGAAGTTCTCATGAACAGTATTTTATGACTGAGCTAAAAGAAAAGCAATCCTCCCGACACAGAGGCTGCGCCGGGAGGATTGCTGAATAATCAATATTCTATGCGCATAGCACGCATCCCTTCAGGATCGTACAGGCTTTGGTCGCACAGAATATATGCGATGGCTAAGAGCAATAACACGCCCAGCACCCACACAGTAACTTTCGCACTCCGGGGCCATGGTTGTTTGACTGGTTCTTTCATAATAAGAATCTCCTTTCTTTGAGTTGTTCAGAAAATCAACGCCCTGCTGTAGTTGATCCTACATCAGGGTGTTGTGGCATCAGAGAGTGTTGTTTCAACTTTCCTTTTTACGAGCATCCCATCTTAATTGGTCGCGAATATCGTGAAATTCAAATGGTGGATCAGTCAGATCAGGAATACCCACAGGCTCCTCCTCATTTGTACACGGCTCATACTCCTGATAAATAGGAAGACTATTTCGCAGGTCGATGATCTCCTGGCCTAATACGTGTTGCACTACATAAGTAAGCAGAAGAGAACCCATGAGCAAAATACCCAACGCCCACACTGTAATCTTGGCACTCCGAGGCCACGGTTGTTTGATTGGTTTCTCTTTCATGATAAGAATCTCTTTCTTTGAATTATTCAAAAGCAAGTATCCACTGGAGAGCGGGAGAGCCAAATGTGTGTTCCGTGTACGGCATGGTATTGAAATAACAACAAGGATTATAGGTGTCAGTACAACAGGAAAAGAAGTTCATTCGTTACAAACAGGGCAATGACTCTTGAAACGAGTGCCATACCCATCAAAGTCAGGGAGCGACTCCACGACCAATGCAATAACCCTTCCGTTTTTCCTTTTACGGCTAAGAAAAGGAAAACAAAACTAATCACATAGATACTTCCATGAAACAGCTCCGCAAGAATATCCAAGCCAAAGAATGGTATGGTATAACCAATAACAAAATAGATTTGTAAGCGGTTGTTTTTTGGGGCCAGAATCCATACGGAAAATATCAGACATACCCACCAAACGAAGCTGGAAAAAAATGAGATTGATCTTTGGGATACGGCAATTCCTTTGGCTCCTGCTTCTTTGAGTATAGCGACAATATGATCGTGACCTTCTGATTTTGCCAGAATAAGCGCAGTATGCAAACTAGCGTCTTTGGCATTGATATCGGCTCCTGCCTGAATCAGCATTTGTACGATTTTATCATGGCCATTGCGAGAAGCCACCATGAGTGGAGTGAATGAAGTCAACCCCCTGGCATCTAAATTAGCTCCAGCGAGGATTAAAATTTGAACAACTTTATCATGGCCATTGGAAGAAGCCGAATAAAGAGGAGGGCCTGATGTTTTACCTTTAAGGTCGATATTTGCCCCTGCCTGAATCAGCATTTGGACTATTTCACAATGACCTCCCGATGACGCTTCTATGAGTGGGGTCTTGTCGTACAGGCCATTGGCATTGATACTTGCACCAGCCTGAATGAGTGACTGGACTACTTTATCGTGTCCATGATATGAAGCAGCTGTGATTGGTGTATCTCCGAGTTGATCGCATGCGTTGACATCAGCGCCAGCCTGAATCAACATCTGGACTATTTGATCATGTCCACATCTGGAAGCCTCTATGAGTGGCGTGGTTCCGAATTCATCTCGGGTATTAATGTCAGCTCCTGCCTGACTTAATGACTGAACAGCTTTACTATCTCCCGCTTGAGCCGCTATATGAAGTGAAGTCTTCCCGTATTGATCTTTGATATCAATGTAATTTGCCAGTACTTGTCCATGAAAGCATGACAAAGCGATAAGTATGGCAATGGTTCTTGTAATGTATTTTTTCACATCGTTTCCCTTTTATCTGAGTAAATGTTGGACCGATTAAAGCATTCTGGTTACCCCAGGATTGGAAAGAACAGTGCTTTTATTTGAGAGGACGAAAGACGGGAATGCCTGACTGTGCTTCCGTGACTTTGATGCCATATTTTAGAGCCAGTTGATATTTCCGGAGATGTAGTTGATTTCTACGGACTTGCAGCACTCCTGCTTCCCTGCTCAGACCTTCTCCAGTTGCCACATTTCCCAGAGCAGAACCGAATTCACCCGTGAACGTATTGACAACGCCGGAAAGAGCATTTTCATCTTTTTGACGGGCATATTGGGCAATGCGCACATCCAGTTCCACGAGTTCTCGGTCAATCTGTGCTATTTCATCCATAGCCTTTTCCTTGTCGGATTTTCCACATGACGGAAGAAGTAAGGTGGAAATCAATACAAGAACGGCAATCTGACAGATTCGATATATTTTCGCATTCATACTTAGATTTACTTATGGGTTCCGGAATTATCAGAGTGGCATGCCATTTGACTTGAGAATACCGCGGCCCTGGCAGCGCTGGCATTTCTGCCCTCCGATGTTACCTTTTCCCTGGCATCCCGGGCAGACGATGACCCCCTGATTCTGTTGATGGCAAATGGCGTCCTCTACAGATTGTTGATGAGAGAAGGCCTGTGACTGACCGGCCATCATGCAGACGGCCGCCAACGTAATAAGTGCGGCAATGCCGCCTGTTATGCATTTCTTCATAAGTGGTGAATAGATGGTATCCACCGTTACTCTGCCCTCCCTTCATTTTCAGGTCAAGACTAAATGTAACGCTTTCATTACATTTAGTCTTGTGTCCTTCAGTGAAAATCGTGCCATCCGGGGGTGATATATAGAAGGATGAGAAAGTTTCTTATCCAACAAACAATTCATTTATCACCACTATGTTACAACATTTCATATTCACTTGTCCTCAGTGCGGGTCTCACGATCTGTGCCGGGTTGAACGAACACTGGCCTACAGAAAAGAACGCCACATTGTCCGAAAGAGACATGAGTACCTTCCCGGGGATTCGGAACTCATGGATCTGGAATATCGGGGCCTGGCCGGACTTCAGTGTTCCCAGTGCCGGTATCCAGACACCAGGAAAAATTCCTTTCGATGGAAGTCGTGGCAGGATATCGAACAGTCGGGGTGCCTTGCATCTGATCCGAACGAAGGTAAAGAAAAAGTTTCCTGCATGGTCTGTGCTCTTGATGGTCACATTTACCGCACCCACGTTCTGCTCCATCCTGGAGAAGCTTTGTCGCAAGCTCAAAGACAACGTCTTCTGAATCACATTATCCCCGGGCAAACCGGGATAGTGATCTGCGATCGAGATGAGGTCAAAGACATGCCGGATATGCCAGTTGGACATTCCGATGCCGTCGAGTGACCCACCCTTCATCCATTACTCTTCAAGAGCAATGGATTTTTTTAGCTGTCACTTTTGCTATGACGAGCCGACATCAAGGCTTCATCCACATTGTCGCCCAACAAGTCGGAGGGAGAACACCCCAAGGCCCGGGCCAAAAGCAGGACTTCGGAGTCGACGACTCGCCGTGTCCCCAGTTCTATTTTGATGAGGGTTTCCCGAATAAGCTGCCACCCCAACCGCTGACAAGCCCCGGCAAGATCATGCTGAGTCCATTTTTTAGCTCTGCGGTATTTTCGGACGGCATCGCCGATGATATTGAGTTGCCCCTTCATGTAATGAAGGTGTTACAATATCAGGATAACTTTCAGCAGAGGGAACGATACTGTTACATTCAATAGAGACTTCAGACGGGTTATAGAAAAATTTCCAGTTCCACTGCTCCATGAATCTACCCATTTAGTCTGTAGGAAACCTGAAAGAGAGCGACTCGCTATTTTAGAAAAATAGATGAACTTAAAATAAGCGGCTTGGCTATTTTAGGTTAATCATAACCGTATGAGCAAGAATCATACGAGAGATTATGAATTTACGACAACTGATTCTCTGGCGATTCTGTCGTAACTAAAAGAAAGCCTTCCATTAGGAAGACTTTCTGATTTCACCTGTTCTATACCTGCCACACATCCTCCGGGGGAAGAGTCAACGATACCCCGTCACCCGGCACGGACATACTGACCATTCGGACGCTGCGGCTCAGCCATGCGAAGAGTTCCGGGAACTTCTGATCATTGATCTGCATGGGTGGGCGTCCCGGGCTGACGAAGGAGAGTTCCAACATATCAGCATTGCCTATGCCGAAGACGAACACACTCAGCTTACGAGAAGTTGAGTGTTCCTTCAATCGTTCTTCCAGCTCCCGGTGCCGGGCGCTGGTAGGCACGCCGTCTGTCATCACAACGAGCCAGGGCTGGTAGTATTCGACTCCATGTTCCCAGTAGGTACGTTTGCGCCTATCGAGTTCAGTCAGGGCCAGCTCAACAGCTTCGCCAAGGAGTGTTTCGTTTTCTCGGGATGTGGTGATTTTCAGCTTTGAATCTGATTCACGGATAGGGCCGAATTCTTTCACTGTCGTCGTTGTCCGGGCGAAAGTCATCACTGCTACATCGGCGGCCAGCTTCGCCAGAGGATCGGCGAGAATGTCGCTGACGAACCGCTGAAGCCCGACGTTGAGCTCGTCCATCCGGGTGACGATATTGTCTCCCGTGACGATATTCCAGTTGATCCCGTCGGAGTGCTCCTGACGGAGGATGTGTTGGTTGTCGCCCCGGACAATACCGTTCATACTGCTGCTGGCATCCAGCAGAAAGAGAACGGGAAGCCGGGCGTTGGTGTTGTTGCCGAACTCGCGCATGACGGCGAGCTGTTCCTGTTTGGTTGGTCGTGTCGATGATATAGACATAGTTATTCGAGTTAATGGTTGGTGGTTGAATTCCGGAATGCCTGATTCAGTGCGCTACGACGCCGTATGCAGAGCTTGCATAAAGATTTGGCATGAGATTGCCGTAAACGCCGTGCGACATCGTCAGGAGCCTCCCGGAAACGAATCCCGCAGTCCGCACAGATGTTGGGTGTCATCTGTACCAGCAGACTGTGGGGCGGACAGGGACGGTCATGCAGAAGATCCCGGTACATGGGATGATCCCTTCCGCCTCCCGGCTCCATATCCCTGAGGTATTGCTGCAAACAACGCGCCAGATACCCCGGCATGGCGCGTGGACGCAAATCGCGACGCTGGACACAGGTAAGATTGTGACCGAGAGCGTCGCGGAGCTTGCGGGAGAGATACGACCAGACATAGCGCCCGGGCGTATCGGACGGGTAGAATCCTGCAGGCGGTCTGTACGAAGCAAACGCATAAGGTAGCGTTCCCTTCCTGACAGCTTCCCGCATGTCTCCTTCTCCCCCTTGACGGGCAAAGGGAGACAGGCCGAGCGTCAACGTCATGAAGAGCAGGACGGACAGGGCGTAGGTATCGTGGCTTCGGGTACGGAGAAAGTCTCCGAAATTGCCGTGAAGCTCCGGAGCCCGGAACCGTTCCGTCCCTACAGAACAGGGATAGCCTTCGATTTGGAAGCTGTCGGCATCCACCCAGCAGATGGAGCCATCAGGAGAAACCATCACGTTACCGGGATGCAGATCGCCTAGAACGACACCGTATCGGTGCAGTGTGTGGACTGATTCCGATAAGTTCAGGCATAGCCTGGTCAGGTCGAAACGAGTCCATGAGGGGAACTGTTTCTTCAGCAACTCTGCATGAAACGCAAAAGCCCCGAGCGGAACACCGTCCACCCGGGGCATCAGCACGCCGACAAAGCGTCGCAATTCGTCGTACAGTATCTCACACGGCCATGCCACGCACGGGAAACGAATGGGCCGGGAACACATCAGCCGAAGCTTCTGCTCACGCCAACGCATCCGTTGCGTTGGATGATAGAGCTTTGCAACAAGTGGTGATGCCGATGCTACATGGGCAGCGAAGACAGAACCTTCACCGCCTTCCGCAATGGTATCTCCCAGAACGATTCGTTTCCCACGGTCTGAGAACAAGACATCCCCAGTCGAATACTTCCTGCCATTACCGCAGAGTTCTTCATCCAGCCGTCTTACCTGATGGCAAAGAGTGTATAATGAAATCATGAGAACATGACGGCAGGTAATAAGCCGTCATGTATAGATGACGTGGAGGCAGAAAATATTTCAATGATCCGGGATGCACCTCTGGAATTTTTCTCTGAAATACAATAGTTTCGGCATTGTCTCCCTCCTTTTTCCTGATTCCAATTCCGAATATTCCCCCTATGGGAAGATCAAGAATCCGGAAACTCAGAGCTCAGGCAAGTTACCCAATGCATTTCGAACGTTATCCCTGCCCAGTTTGACATAGCGGCTATGTACTTCGGCAGAGTCGTGACCGACAATGTCCTGTACCATGGCCGGGGGGACGTTTGCCGCATGTAGCATAGTAGCGGCAGTTGCTCGCAGGGAGTGGAAGGACAAAACCGATGTTTCTCTGCGCCCGGATTTGTAGTTCGGGTCTGATGCCTTGCGGGACGCCTGAGGGTGAGTGTCCCTTAAACCTACCCGGTACAGAATTTTGCCAAACTCGCTCGATAAGCGGGGCGAACCCGTGGCTTCAAAAGAAGCGGCGGCACGAGGATGGACGAAGGTATTCGATGATTCAGGAGGAGTCAGACTATTGATATGTTTCAACAGAGGGGGAATGATGGGGATGACAATCTGGCGGCCTGTCTTTTTGGTCTGGAAGTGAATCACCTGTTCCTGAAGGTCGATATTGGCCCATTTCAGCAGGGCAATGTCGCCGAGACGCTGACCGCCCGTATACAAGGCAAAGCGGATCATGCTTTTCCATTCCGGGTCTGCCATATCCACGATTCGCTGTAATTCCTCCGCAGAAAAGGCCTGTCTGCCTCTTTCCTGTCTGCGGCGTTTGACGATGTTGACGTCATCCGTCGGGTCAATGCTGATGTAGGCTTTTTTCTTGGCGTCTGCAAAAATCCGCCGAAGCAATTTCAGGTGTTTATTGACCGTTGCCCCGGAACGCTGTTTCTCGGTAGCGTTGCGGAAGTCGACAATGTCTTTTTGCGTGACCAGGTTGATCTCCTGATCAGAGCGATCTCCGAACCATGACAGGAACGCCTCAATGCTTCCCCTGTATGCAAGAAGTGAATTGCGGCTGATTCCCCCGGACTGGTTGTTGAGCCATTCTTCAAAGACTTCCCGGACGGTTTTCACCACTACATTATTCCCCGTGATCCTGGTATGAAGATCATTCAGCACCTTTCTGACCTGAATCTCCGTACGAACCTTTTTTGTCTCTTCCTCGAATTCATCAGCCACGTCCTGAGCCTTTCGGCGATTGCCAGCCTTGGCTTCTATTTTAGTCGAGCGACTAATGATCCTTCCCGTTTGAGGGTCTTTCCATTGTGCAAACCAATACGGAGAGCGTTCTTTCTTACGTAGATAGGCCATATATTAGTGGCATACATAGTGGCATACCACGCCCTTGTCCAGCCCAATTCGCGGCTGTTCGTATTTTTCGTAACTTATTGCATTATGAACAAAATAGAACATTTGCAAACATGAACGAACACCCATGGTCGGATTCACTGGTTCGAAACCAGTACCGCGTACCATCTTCATAAACGTTCCGGAATCCTGCATTCCGGAGCGTTTTTCTTTTCCCCGCCAGGCTTTATTTTAGCGGATAACAGAAGGCTGATAGCGAAAAGATAAAACCGATGCTTCCCTGCACCCGGATGATGATTTGCCGTCTGCCTGGCACGGGAGGGTGCATCCACCTAGAAAAGCAGTATAAGAACGAACCTTCAGGCTCAATTTCGAGATGCCTTCAACGATGTTGCACTCAGTTCTGCAGTTCGGCTGGGTTCCATGTATTTTCTCAATGTTATTTCCCGATACGTTTACACACGCGCAGCCAATCCTTTCTTCCATCCTGCATGATAATATAAACCTTGTCGGCCACCCGGGTTGCAATCCGAGAGCCTCCGGAAGAAACATTAAAATAATGGAAATCCCCGTGGGGAGAAGAACGGACAGGAGTCATCGTAAAATCAGTAGTACCGTTAGACTTTTTAACTGTACCTTCTCCACGCCCATTAAAACGGTAAGTCAGACCGGAACCATCCTTCCAGTTTCCTTCAAAGGTTTTCAAGGAACGGTCCCGTTCTGGAGAAAGGTTGCCGCTTTCAAGCCGTTTTGCGTATTCATGCACTGCAACAGCAGCTGTCATATCACCGTCAGCCGATAATTTCAGCTTCAACTTGTCTAACGCCTGGATATATTTTTTTGTTATTTCCGAACATGCCTGAAAACACCGCTTCTTGAGATCGTTCTGCATCTGCAGCCACTCGGCATCTTTTATTTCATCCGCACTTCCTACATTGGTTCCCTCTTTGGAAGAATCATGTATCAAACGGGCAACGATATTGTTTGTATAAATTTCAAAAATCGTCCGGGAATCAATGATCAGCCACAACCTGTTCGGAGCTCCTGTAAATACGATCAGATCCGGTCCCGTCAGTTCGGTGTTAACCTTCTCGCCCGTGTTTTTAAATTTTTTACGGAATTCCTGTATATCATAATGGTTGCCCTCAGCATCCAGCTTATGGATCATATTAGCAACCGAACCATACCATCCATCCCTAGGAATAGAAATCTGGCAAGTTTCCTTCACCAATCGCCAGTCAAAATTGTTTTTCTTTAATTCCTCAAGACCGTCATGAATTACTTTCGCCCCTTCAAAATCAGAGCGTTGAACGCATTTCTTCTGCAATACCAACGCTTTCTGAGTAAAAGCAGCAATATGAGGGGCGCAAGCCTGGGTGCACCGTTTCTGATATATGCGATCCAATGCCTGAACTTCCTGAGGAATTTCCGCAGCAAGCGATACAGATGCCACGGCACATACAGAGAAAACGGCAAGGGGCCAAAAGTTCATGCATCTTTATAAAAAGCCACCAAAAATAGTTCAAGTCCAAATACCCTCAAAATCATTTTTTCAACTTTTGTAACATTTTTATTTTCATTATTAAATACCGTTGTCCAACTTTTTCTTCTCCCTTGCCAAAACAAAATATCCACCAAGAAAATCTGTCCTTTCTCTATTTGGCGAAGCAGATGTACCCACATCCTTTCTTTCCATAAAATTGCATGTGGAAAGAATTCTTCTCGCAACTGTTCCTGCGCCACAGGCATTGACTTGGTTTTCCTTTCTCCGTATGCTTCCGCCCTCATGCCTGCGCTGCTGGTCACGTCTTTCATCTGGGCGTTGTCATTCGGACTGCTGGGGAACTGCCTGTCCGACCTCCCCGCCAGTTTTGTCGCGCTGGCGCGCATGGCCGGCTCGCTGGCCGTTTTCCTCCCCTTCGTCCGGAAGGTTCCTTTCAGCCATGCAATGGGGATGATGGGGATAGGCGCCGTCCAATTCGGAGGAATGTACCTCTGCTATATCGCAGCCTTCCATTATCTGCCTTCCCACCAGGTCGCCCTTTTCACGGCCACTACGCCGATTTACGTGGTTCTGGTCAACGGCCTGATGAAGAAGAAGCTGCCGCCGCTCCATCTGGCGGCGGCCGTTCTTGCGGCCATAGGAGGCGCGGGCATCCTTTGGAAAGGGTATTCCGCCGGCAATGGCGAACTTACGGGAATTGTTCTGGTACAGCTTTCCAACCTTTGTTTCGCGGCAGGGCAAATCGCCTACATTTCCTTGAAGGATTCCTGGTTCGGCGGAAGTGAAGCTTCCTGCTTCGCCTATGCCTACGCAGGCGCCCTGCTGGTTACCTTGCCTGCCGGACTGCCGTCAGGGCTGGCCTGCTGGCAGGAGATTTCAGCCATGCAATGGTGGCTGCTGGCCTATTTGGGAGTCATCGCTTCAGGAGTCTGCTTTTTCCTCTGGAATTACGGCGGCCGCCGGGTAACGCCCGTCAAGCTGGCAATCATGAACAATCTCAAGATTCCCCTGGCGGCGCTGATTTCCCTGCTCCTGTTCCGGGAACAGCCCAATATGTTCCTCCTGGCTCTCGGGTGCCTGCTTATCCTGTCCTCTTTCCTGATCGCGCCCATTCCTCTCAAAAAGGCTGCGTAGAAACAGGCTTCCGGCGGCCGGATTCCGGAATAACGCACCCTTGTCATTTCCGCCCGCGCCAGTTTCCAGATTCTCCTTTCATGCTCCAGGAAAGGCATGACACATCACATCCGTTTCATTTTGAACCGGAGATGGAATGAACAGGTCTTTTCTGGCAGTACTTTCCTCCTGTTCATGTTTAAGGTCGCCTCCCATTTTTTCCCATTCCTGTACTGCTGCCTGATGGCCCAGTTCTCTCCGTCACTCGCCAAAACGGTGGAATACGATTTATACGTCCGGAACGCTCCGGTCAATTTTACCGGGGTCACGCGCCCGGCCATGACCATCAACGGAAGCATTCCCGGCCCCGTTCTGCATTTTACGGAGGGGGACACCGCTGTAATACGGGTGCACAACCTGATGGATACGGAGACTTCCTTCCACTGGCACGGCCTGCTGGTGCCCAATGACCAGGACGGGGTGCCGTACCTGACTTCCGCGCCGGTAAAGCCCCACACCACGCATACCTATACTTTTCCCATCATCCAGAACGGCACGTACTGGTACCATTCCCACAGCGGCCTTCAGGAGCAGAGCGGCCTGTACGGCGCGTTCGTCGTCCGCAAGCGGCCCGGCGACCCGGCGCGCAGGACGGAGGACGCCCTGCCGGAGTATACGCTGGTGCTGAGCGACTGGACGAACGAGAATCCCCAGGAGGTGAACAGGAAGCTTCACACCGGGTCGGACTGGTTTTCCATCCGCAAGGGGAGCGTGCAGAGCTACTGGGAGGCCCTGCGCGCCGGCTATCTGGGAACCAAGCTGACCAGCGAATGGAAGCGCATGAACGCCATGGACGTGAGCGACGTGTATTACGAACGCTTTCTGCTGAACGGCTCTCCGCAGGCTTCCCTGCCCCGGCTGAAGGGCGGCGACCGCCTCAGGCTGCGCATTGTCAACGGGGCTTCCTCCACCTATTTCTGGCTGAGGTACGCGGGCGGCAAAATCCGCGTGGTGGCCAGCGACGGGAAGGATGTCGTTCCCGTGGACGTGGACCGCATGATGATTGCGGTTTCCGAGACTTACGACGTCGTCCTGACGGTACCGGAATCAGGCAGGGCTTTCGAGTTCCAGGCGACGGCGGAGGATACCTCCGGGTCATCATCCCTGTGGCTGGGCCATGGGGAAAGGCAGCCGCTGCGCCCCTTCCCCAGGCTGAATTACTTCAAGAAGATGAAGCAGATGAACGGAATGATGACCATGGGCGGTAACATGAAGATGATGAAAATGAATTCCGGTTCCATGCGCCAGATGCATCACCACGGCATGTCCGGCGGCATGCCGGCCTCCCATTCCGGAGATATGGGGATGATGGACATGAAGTCCGGTTCCTCCCATGGTGGAGGCCACGGCAGCATGCAGGAGGACGGGGAGGGAACCACCCTGACGTATGACATGCTGAAGTCTCCCTCCCGCACCAACCTCCCTTCCGGCGTTCCCGTGAAGGAGCTGCATTTCATGCTGACCGGGAATATGAACCGCTACGTGTGGAGCATGAACGGGAAGACTCTTTCAGAGACGGACCGTATCATGATCAAGGAAGGGCAGAATGTGCGCATTATCCTGACCAACAATACCATGATGAGGCATCCCATGCACCTGCACGGCCATTTTTTCCGGCTAGTGAACAGGCACGGGGATTTTTCACCGCTCAAGTTCACGGCGGATATCCAGCCCATGGCCACCCAGGTGATTGAGTTTAACGCGGCGGAGAAGACGCGCGGCAACTGGTTTTTCCACTGCCATATCCTGTACCACATGATGAGCGGCATGGGCCGGATTTTCACGTATGAGGATTCTCCCCCCAATCCGCAGCTTCCACACCCCATGCGGGCGCTCCAGCACGTTTACGACATGGACCGGAAGTGGTACCTGACCGTGAACAATGATTTCGCCTCCAACGGGAACATCGGAGACCTGGAGTTCGGAGGCACCCGCTGGAGCGTTCAGGGAGAGTGGCAAATAGGCTACAAGGATACGCGCGGCTATGAGGCGGAAGGACGGCTGGGCAGGTACATCGGGGAGAAGCAGTGGCTTTACCCCTACATCGGGGTGGACTGGACCTGCCGCAAGGGTGAGGCCGGAGAACGCAACATGTTCCGCCAGACCACCAAAAAGGACCGGGAAGTGGACGGCACCCTGGGCGTCCGGTATACGCTGCCCCTGCTCCTGATTGGGGATGCGCGCATTGATACGGACGGAAAGGCGCGCCTGCAATTGGAGAGGGATGATATCCCGCTCACCTCCCGCCTGCGCCTTTCCTTTTCCCTGAATACGGACCGGGATTATTCCGTGGGCCTGCACTACATCCTGACCTCCCATCTCAGCGTTTCCACCAATTACGACAACAACCTGCACTGGGGAGTGGGGCTGATGCTGACCTATTGAACGCCTTCCCCCATTTTCTCCTGTTCCAGCCGGGCATTCCCCTGTAGCATTCCTTCACCATGTCAGGGATGATGAATTGGCAGCAGCTTTTGTCGGACGCCCGCTGGGGGTCCAGGCACCAGAGTACGGCGTCTCCGCAGAAAAACCGCAGCAATTACGACCGGGATTACGGGCGCATTCTGTTTTCCAGCGCTTTCCGCCGCCTTCAGGACAAGACGCAGGTTTTCCCCCTGGGCCGCAATGATTACGTTCGCACCCGCCTGACCCACAGCCTGGAGGTGGCCCACATCGGCTCCTCCCTCGGCATGCTGGCGGGAGAGTGGCTGGCGGAGAAAGGTTCCCTTCCCGCTCCTATAGTGCCTTCCGACGTGGCCACCATCGTTTCCACCGCCTGCCTGGCCCACGACATCGGCAATCCGCCCTTCGGCCATTCCGGGGAGGACGCCATTGAAACCGCCCTGAAACGGCACGGCCTGGAGCTGCCGTTTGAAGGGAATGCCCAGGGGTTCCGCATCCTTACCCGCACCGGGGATCCGATGGAAGGCAACGGCCTGAAACTGACGGCTGCCGTTCTGGGCGCCTTCATGAAGTATCCCTGCACGCAATCCTATTCCGCGGCCGTCAGGAAAGGCGGCATGACGGCAGCCAACAAGCTTGAATGCAAGAAGTTCGGCATCGGGGAACAGGAGAGGGAGGCGGCTTCCTTCGTGGCCGGCCATCTGGGGCTGCTTCCCCGTTCCGCGCCTGATGAAAAATATCTTTGCTGGTGCCGCCATCCCCTGGCGTACCTGATGGAGGCCGCGGACGATATCTGCTACCGTATCGCGGATATTGAAGACGGGCATTTTTCCGGCATTCTGGATTTTGAGCCTACCAGGGATTTATTCAGCCCTTTCCTGACGGAATCCCAGCTTTGCTACGTCCGGGAACTGGAAAAGAAGGATGAAAAAGATTCCTGCATCCATTACATGCGCGCGCTCGCCATCGGCAGGAGCATCCAGTCCGCCGTGGACAGTTTCATGAAGCATGAAGAGGAGCTTCTGCAAGGGAGCATGGATCAATCCCTGATTGACCGTTCGGAACTGGCCGGGCCGCTGAACGGATTGTACCGGTACGCCATTGAGAACGTGTACCAGGCCCGGGAGGTGATTGAAGTGGAAGCCATGGGCTACAAGGTGCTGGGAGAGCTGATCGACTTTTTCATGGAGTGGGTGAACCATCCTTCCTCCGGGCAGTCCAAAAAAGTAGCCATCATGCTTCAGGGAACCGGTCTGCCCAAGGATGACGAAGGGAAGGACGCACGCCTGGCGCACATGCTTGATTATATTTCCGGCATGACGGATTCCTTCGCGCTGGAGACGTACCGGAAATTGACCGGCATTCTGTAGCTCCTGCCGCACTCCGCTTTTCAAAAGGAGTTCAAGACCTGCCCACAGGGAGGCCGCAGGGATATCCCCTTTCTTTTCCTTCCATCTTCTTCCGGCGGGTCCTCCGGATGTGGAATAGATGTCCTGCTGCTGTTTCGTGTTTTTTCTTCCCGGAACGCGCCGCTTTTTCAGAAGAGGAAAAAGCCCCTTTTCTGCATGAAAAAGGCTGCCCCACACAGGGCAGCCGTCCTTAACATAATGATCATGGATTTCTCCATTGTTTCATGAAGAGGTTAAAAGCAGAAGTTGGTTTCTATGTTTTTCAGGCGTTCCCTGACGGCTTCCGGCACGGCTTCCTTTTCCTCCGGCGTGTTGTAGGGGCCGGAGTACAGGACTTTTCCCGCGGAATCCGTCACATGGACGGTGGTGCCCGCCTGGGAGCTGGAAGAAACCACAATGGTTCCGTTGGCGTCCGACATCCGGACGGAAGATGTGCTCTGCCCTCCGCCGGACACCTTGCCCATGGGAGGCATGGGCATCTGGTGAAGGTTCTGGAGGCTCCGGAGCATCTGGGCCGCTCCCGGGGTCAGGTTCATCCGGCCGATGATGTCATCCATCCGCGAATCATCAATCGCGGAGTCCCTCAAAAAATCATCCATCATCTGCTGCATGTCCAGAATGCGCTGCGGAAGGTTGGGCCGTGCGGCCATTCCGGCGGGAGGAACCGCCTGGCGCCGGACGGAGGGAACCACGCGCGGCTGGGTGCGGGGATCTCCCTGGGCCGCCAGTATTTCTTCCGCAGAAAGCGTTCCGCCGTCCAGCGTGACATCCGCCGTTTCCCGCTTGCCCTTGCGGTAGAATACAGCCGTAATCTTGTCTCCCGGAACTTTTTCAGACAGGGCTTCCGTCACGGAGCGCGGGCCGGACAGGGAGATGTCCCCCAGCTTGATGATGACGTCGTTTTCCTGAAGTCCGGCCTTGGCGGCGGGGCTGTCCGGCATCACCTTGGTCACCAGCACGCCGGGAAATCCGCTGAGTTCCAATTGAGCCACGACTGCCTGCGGCACCGTGCCGGGCACAATGCCCAGCCTGGCCGGTCTGGAAGAGGGAAGCGGCTTGGTCTGCGGCGTGTAGGGAGTCAAGGGCGGCGGCTGAAGGTTGTCCGTACTTCCTGCGGGCCGGTCAATGGAATATCCGGAGCCCGAACCTATCAGCAATCCCAATGTCAGAAAGATACAGGTTTTCATATCCATGTGAGATAATATACAGCATCCGTCCGCGCAATGTTCAAAATTTGTGCATTTTTTTTGCAGGTCCCCGCCCGGCCCCTTCCGTCCCGCAGCGTCGGCAGACCGCCAAGGAACGCATCACGGGAGTAAAGCCAAGCCAACCCACACTTGGGTGAGACCTTTATCCGGACGCCTTTCCCTCCACCGGCAGGGAGATTTCCCTCCCGGTAGAACATTTATTTCCGGGCATGGGAAAAGAGCTCCGCCATGCATCCAGGGCGCTTTCTTTTTCTTCACAAAGCAGAGACGCGGAACAAGGAACAGGACCGGAGAGCGCGAACGCTTGCAGCAACAGAATGGAAAATTTCAACCGCGCTGCCTACAGGCGTTCACGCGGCGGTCCTTTAATATTCCTTTTCAGGAAGAATTCTACGGATGACGGCAGGGGCAATCACGGGCACGCGCTCGTCTCCGCCCTGCAATTCAAAAAGAGTGGGTTTCCGCAGCAGCTCCCGCTTTTCCCCGGGCAGTACAGGGGCTTCCGTCTTTTCAGCTCCGGCTTCCACCTCATTCCCTCCGGCCACCGTGCCTCCGGGCGCTACCAGCGTATTTTGAACCAGCAGAACGGCGCCCACCGCAGCCGCCACGGAAATGCCTGAAATATAGGCGAGCCGCCGCCACAGGGGAATTTTTACCGCTTTTTCCTGCTTCGCCTCTCCGGCGCAGTCCATGGCCTGCGCCATTTTGCACACGGAGAATTCCAGCATGGAAGAGGCGGAAAGCCTTTTCAGCCGGGTTTCCATTTCATGTTCGGACTCGGCGCACATCAGGGAACAGCATTGTTCCCGGAACAGAACCCTCACCGGGGCAGGCCGCAAACGCTTCAAAAGGGATTCCATCTCATGAATTTCCTCATCGGATATTTCATCATGCCGGAGACGGTCGTTCAGGGGGAAGATTTCCTCACACCTTCCGGCCAGGCGGGAAATCAGTTCATCGGATACGGGAAGGGGCTGCATGGCGGCAGTACCGCCGCCTTCCTCCCCTGCGGCGGATGATGTTGTTTCATGTTTCATAAGAGTGGAGCGGCATTAGAGTTGGTCTTTTTTGTTTCTCAGCGCCTTGCGGAGCAGGTCGATGCCATAGCGGTACCGGCTCGCCACCGTGTTCTGTGAGATTTCCAGCGTTTCCGCAATTTGCTGAAAGGTTTGTTCCCCCCATATTTTCAGGACAATGACCTCGGAGAATTTGGAAGGGAGCTTCCTGAGCTGCATTTCCATGAACTGCTTGAGCTCCTCGTCCGCCGCGGCGCTGGAAAACCAGGGGTCCGCATAAACATCCTCGTCCTGTTCGGCGGCGCAGGCTTCATCCTCCCTTTTCTGGCGCCGGTCGGATTTGCGGCCATAGTCCACCGCCAGACGCCGGATGGAGGCAAAGACATAGGAAAGCCATGCCTCCTGCCCTCCCACAAATTCTCCGGAGGCCTCCTTGCGCGCCAGCCGTATCAGGGCATCCTGAAGGATGTCCTCCGCATCTTCCGGAGAGCGGGACTGCTGGCGGGCAAACAGCAGCAGTTGAGCGACGTGCCTCCGCAACCATTCATCCCAGCTCAGCAAATGGCTGTCTTCTTCATTAACTTCCTCTTCCCTGATGTAGGCGGACGTATTCATTTCTGCATGTTCGGTTCCTTCATCAATCATAGCGCAGCAAGTTCATTTTTTTGTTTAAAATAAAAGACGGAATATAGTTTTCCTCTTCACGGGAAGAGGGAATGCCTTCCTGAAAAGGGCTTATTTTTCCTTATTGATTATTTTCTGCATATTGTTGATCCATGGCTCCAGCTTTTTGGCCGCCGGAGATTCCGGATCGGCGTCACGGGCCATGTTCAGGTATTCCAGGGCCTTGGGATAATTGCGCTCCAGCGCATACCCGTCGCTGACGTATTTGGCTATTTCCAGACGGATGGGCGGCAGGAGGTCCCGCTTCTCCAGCATTTGCAGAGCTTCCTCCTGTCCCGCGCGGATTTTTTCTGCGGAAAAGGGGCCCGCGTGCTTTTTGTAGAATTGCTCCATCATGAGCCGCTGCGCCGCCAGGGTCACGGCTTTTTCAGCCTTCCCGGCAAATCCGTATTTGTCCTCCGGGTCCAGGGCGGAGATTTCCGCAATCAATTCCTTCTGATAGGGCTGCAAATCCTCCGGAAGCAACTTGATGGCCTGCACCAGTTTTTCCAGTTTTTCCTTTCCCTCCAGCGCGCGGGCCGCAGCCACGGCTTCTTTCAGCTTCAGCCTCGTCTCCCCGGCGGCTGCCAGTTTCTTCAAATATTCCTCCACCGTTCTGGAGGGCCCCACTATTTTGGCATAGGGAGCGCCATTCCCCTCCATCATCAGGACGGAGGGAAACACGGAGATTCCGTAACGGCGCATCAATTCCTCATGAAACTTGAGCTGTTCCGGAGGCATTTTCCCCTCCGTCCTGGGAAAATCCAGCTCCACCAGCACGAAGTTGTTGTCTTCCGCATACTTGGCGAAGGCGTCCGTATCAAAAATATTTTTCCGCAGATAAATACACCCCGGGCACCAGTCGGAGCCGGTGAAGTCAACCAGCACCGGCTGTCCGCTTTTGCCGGCTTTCTCCAGAGCCTTGCTCCAATCCGTCTCCCAGACGGGAGATGCGGAACAAACCACGGCAGAAGCCAGAGAAAGAACGCCAAGGACAGGAAAAAATGAATTCTTCATCTTAAAGGCATCATAGCACCATCCCTGCCCTTGTCATTCTTTTTCAGACGTTCCCGCTCCTGGCAGCCCGGCGGCTACCGTGACGCCGCGCCTTCGGTCCCCCTACTGCCGTGACCGGCGGCGGATGTCCTGGCTCAGGCGCATGGCGCAGAAGTCCGGACCGCACATGGAGCAGAAGTGGGCCTTTTTGGCGTTGGCATGGGGAAGCGTCAGGTCGTGGTAGGAACGCGCTTTCTGCGGGTCCAGGGAAAGGTTGAACTGGTCCTCCCAGCGGAATTCAAACCTGGCCTGCGCCAGCGCGTTGTCCCGCCACTGGGCGGACGGGTGCCCCTTGGCCAGGTCCGCAGCGTGGGCCGCCAGCTTGTAGGTGACCACGCCTTCCCGCACGTCCTCCCGGTCCGGGAGGCCCAGGTGTTCCTTCCTGGTCACATAGCAGAGCATGGCGCAGCCGCGCTGGCCGATGATCGCTCCGCCGATGGCTCCGGTGATATGGTCGTAGCCGGGGGCGATGTCCGTCACCAGCGGACCAAGCGTGTAAAAGGGAGCTTCCATGCACCATTCCATTTGCTTGCTCATGTTCTCGGCAATGAGGTGCATGGGCACGTGGCCCGGCCCCTCATTCATGACCTGTACGCCCGCTTTCCACGCGCGCATGGTCAGGTCCCCCTGCACTTCCAGCTCCGCCAGCTGGGCGAAGTCATTGGCGTCCGCCACGGAGCCGGGCCGCAGGCCGTCCCCGATGGAGACGGCAATGTCGTAAGCCGCCAGAATGGAACATATTTCATCCCAGTGGGAGTAAAGGAAGTTTTCCTGTTCGTGGATCATGCTCCACTGCGCCATGATGGACCCGCCGCGGGAGACGATGCCCGTCATGCGCCGTGCGGTATGGTTCACAAACCTGAACAGCAGGGCGGCGTGCACCGTCACATAGTCCACGCCCTGCCCGGCCTGTTCAAGGAGGGTGTCGCGGAAGACTTCCCAGCTCAGGTCCGCCACTTTCCCGCCCACCTTTTCCAGCGCCTGGTAGATGGGCACGGTACCGATGGGAACGGGAGAGTTCCTCAGGATCCATTCCCGCGTGGCGTGGATATTCTTCCCGGTGGAAAGGTCCATCACGGTGTCCGCCCCCCAGTGGATGGCCCAGCGCAGTTTTTCCACCTCCTCCTCAATGCTGGACCCCAGGGCGGAGTTGCCGATGTTGGCGTTGATTTTCACCAGGAAGTTGCGGCCTATGGCCATGGGCTCGCACTCCGGATGGTTGATGTTGGCGGGAATCAGGGCGCGTCCGGCGGCAATTTCATCCCTGACGAATTCCGGCGTAAAATAAGCGGGCATCCGGCAGCCGCTCCGGCGTTCCGGCGCGTGCTGGTGGTCCAGCCGGTCGCGGGCCACCATGCTGGAGGGGCCGAAGCCTTCCTGCGCCTCCAGCTCGGACGGCCGCGGCATCATGGTGAGCGCCTCCAGGACTTCCCGGGCTTCGTCCGGGCGGCTCTTGGCGTTCGGGTAACGGTCATACACCGCCTTGAACGCTTCTTCCCTGCCCAGGTTTTCCCGGATGGCTACAAATTCCATTTCCGGCGTAATGACGCCCTGGCGGGCGTAATGCCGCTGAGTCACAGGCGTGCCCCCCGCAGCCCGGAGGCAGCGGCCCTGGTCCGTTTCCGCCTCCTCCACATCACCGCGGGCCCGGATCCACGCGGCGCGCAGGGCGGGAAGCCCCTGCTCCGCGGTTCCATCATAAGCCGCATCCCCCCACGGTCCGGAACAATCGTACACGCGCACGGGGTCATTGGAGTGGGCGGTGCCATCTGGCAGCAGGGTATCGCTCAGGAGGATTTCCCTCAAGGGAACCTGCACGTCCGGATGCAGACGGCCCGGAATATAAATGCGTCGGGAGCCGGGATAGGTCAAATTGGCGGTGTCGTTCATGGAATGGATGCTGTTCTGTGCCGGCAGGGGAACAGCGGAAACGAGACCTTCCCGAGAAACGGGGCATGCCCGTTCAATCGAACTCCCTGCGGCGGAATTATCCGCATCAGGTTTGAAGGGTTCTGCGGGAACAGCATGCCGTTCCCGCAATCTCAGCCTTTGTTTGGGCACCCCTGCCGAACTTGGGAAAAAGATAGCACGGGCTCCCGTCCCATCCAAGCGTTTTCCGGTCCGGGTGCCAAACCCACGGCGCAGGAGCGCCGCATGCCAATGCGGCAACTTGATATCATGCGTCCGCAGGGTGCGCGATACTCCCCTCTCCCCCCGTTATGGAGCTGTTCCCTCCGCGCCGTGGGGAGCCATGCTCTTCTTCCTCCCCCATTTCAGCAGAAAGACGGAATTGACGATCACGACGACGGAGCCTGCATTATGGACCAATGCGCCCGCCACGGGATTCAATATTCCGCCCACCGCCAGCATGATGGCGATGAAGTTCAGGGCCATGGAAAACGTCAGATTGCACTTGATCGTGCGCATCATGCGTCTTGCCAGGCGCAGCAGATGGGGGAGTTCCCGTATATCGTCGCTTACCAGGACAATGTCCGCGGCGTCCACGGCAATGTCACTGCCTATGCCTCCCATCGCAATTCCGGCATGGGAGGTTTTCAGGGCCGGGGCGTCATTGATTCCGTCCCCGATCATGCACACCCGATTCCGTTCCTTCTGGAATGCGTCAATCCAGTTGAACTTGTCCTCCGGCAGGCAGTCCGCGTAAACCCGCTCAATGCCTAGCTGCCCGGCTACATGGGCCGCGGCATTCCCATGGTCTCCGGTCAGCAGCACGGGAACCACCCCGGTTTCCGCCACTTCCCGGATGGTGGAGACGGCGTCCTCCCGCAGGGTGTCCGACAGGGCGATGAAGCCTGCGGCCTTACGGTCCATGCCGAGGAAAATCACGGTGCATCCCTCCCTTTGGTACTGTTCCGCCGCCCTTCTGACTTCGCCGGGCACCTCCAGCCCGTTTTCCCGGAACAATTCCAGGTTCCCGGCCATCAGTTCCCTCCCGTCCAGGACGGCCTGGACGCCTCTCCCCGGAATCATGCGGAACTGTTCCGGCTGGGGAAGCTCCCGCGTTTCTCCCTTCCGGTAACAGCGGACGACCGCCTTGCCCAGAGGGTGCTCCGACCGCAGTTCCGCGCAGGCGGCATACCTGTAAAGCACCTGTTCAGGGAGGTCCGGCAGAAAACTGCGTACCGCCGCCACGCGGGGCTTCCCGTGGGTAAGCGTTCCCGTCTTGTCAAAGGTGAGGTGGGATACGGAGGCCAGGCGTTCCAGGGCATCCCCCTCCCGCACCAGGAATCCATGCCTGGTGGCGTTTCCGATGGCCGCCATGATTGCCGTGGGGGTAGCCAGCACAAGCGCGCAGGGGCAGAATACCACCAGGATGGTGACGGAGCGGATGAGTTCGCCCGTGACCAGCCAGGCCAGCCCTGCGGAAGCCAGGGCAATGACGACGATCCAGGTGGCCCAGCGGTCCGCCAGGCTCACGATTCCGGCCTTTCCCGCATCCGCGGATTGGACGAGACGGACCATGCGCTGAATGGAACTGTCCTCCCCGGCCCTGGACGCCTTCATGTCAAAGGCTCCGAACTGGTTGACCGTTCCGCTGGAAACCTCGTCCCCGGCTTCCTTGTCCACCGGAAGGGGTTCACCCGTCATTACGGCCTGGTTGATGGAAGTGTGGCCGGAAAGAATCACTCCGTCCGCCGGAACCGTCTCTCCGGGCAGCACGCGGAGGACGTCCCCCGCACATACCTGTTCCGCCGGAATGACCTCCTCCCGGGAGCCGTCCACTTTCCGGGCGGTAGCCGGGGTCAGATGAACCAGCTTTTCAATTCCCGCCCGGGCTTTGGCCACGGTCAGGTTCTCAAGCAGCGCGCCGAGCTGCATGATGAACGCAATTTCCGCCGCGGCAAAGTCCTCCCCGATGATGACGGAAGCGACCAGCGCGATGGAAACGAGCACATCCGCCTTGATGTCCCAGGCCGCCGCCAGTCCAAGCACGGCTTCCAGCACGATGGGAACGCCGCACAGCACAATGGCTATCCACGCGACGCCAAAGGGAAGCGGTTCAATATCAAGCATGCTCAACAGCAGAGCGAATCCGGAAACGGACAGCAGCGCGACGTCGCGCCTTGTCCCTCCCCATTCCAGCAGTTTTTCCAATCGGTCCAGCATATGATTCTCCTTTCCATACCCATGCAGGTACGGGCTTTATATACCTATAGGGGTATAGGTTTGTCAAGATGAGACGGAAAAATCCCCGGAAATGGCGGTTGAAAAAGTCTCTTGAACCCTCCTGCTAAATCATGTTGGCAAACCGTTCGACCGCCTTGGTAAAGCGTGCGATGGTCTGCTCCGGGTCTCCGTGCTCCAGTCCGTCCCGGACGCAATGGCTGATATGCCCCTCCAGCACGACCTGGCCCACCTTGTGCAATGCGGACTTGGCGGCATTGAGCTGGGCAAGCACATCTTCACAGGGAACGTCCTCGTCAACCATCCTGTCGATCGCCTGCACCTGTCCGATGATTTTCTTGAGGCGGCGATGCAAATTTTCAGAATTCATGCATTGTTTCATTGCGGCGTTTCCTTATACTGTTAGGGGTATCTGTATCATCAAGTTATCAGGCAGACAGGAAATGCTGTCAAGAACAGAGTCCTCCCGCAGGCGCGTTCCATCCGGAAGGGCCTACTGTGTCCGGCCCCCCTTCTTTCCTCCTTATTCCAGGCGCAACAATCCTTTCCCGCCCCCGCATGAAGACTGGAAGAACGAAGTTCCGGCCTTCCCCCGTCAAACGGGTCCGGTTTCCATGGCGGGAGCCGTATACAGGCGTTCCCGGGCATGATGACCGCCCGTCGCCATTGTCAGCAGTTCCCACCCGCATTTTTCATAAAACCCCGCCAGGTCCGTCACCAGATAGAGACGGGGATATCCGAGCGCAGCCACACCCCTGCCGCGATGCCTTTTTTCCACAAATAGCGCGCATAAGTTGGGGGTTAAATCCTTCCGGTCATGGAAATCGTTTTCAATCACTCCGGCTCCCGCAATGATTGCCCCCTGTCCGTTCATGACCACGTACCATTGCGGAATGCCCGTTTTCCGTTCCATGCATTCCTTCATTCTTTCCCCATAGGCCTCCACGGGAACGTCCCACTTGGAGCCGAACCAGGCGGAAGCTGTGGAAAGAATTCAGGATGATTCCTTAAACAGACCAATTTACCGGCGTTTCTCCCTTTCATTTTCCCTTACCCTAGCAGGCCCCTCCGGTCATTGTCAAACCGGAGCGGCATGGAGGGTGGCCTCCGTATTTCCATCACGCTCCGTCTTCCCACCGGGAAAAGAACGGAATGTTCCACCCCCTCAGCCGTCCCCGGCCATCGGCAGGAGCAAAACGTTTTGTCCGGCGCCTTGCGCGGAAAGAGAAGAAAGACCCGTTTTCATCTCGTCAGCCGCGGAAAAATGGGATAGACCTTTTTTCCGGGGCATGCGCCCTTCCGGATGCAACCTTTCACCGGACACGGGGTTTATAGAAGGGAATTTCATGGACGAAGCACAAGACATGCCGCCTGCGGAACCAGACGAGGACGCCCAGCTGATGCTGAGAGTCAGGAATGGCGACGCTTCCGCCATGGAAATGCTGGTCCGCAAGCACCAGAACTCCGTGTACGCCACCGTAGCCCGCATGCTGAACAACGGGCCGGAGGTGGAGGACATCGCCCAGCAGGTTTTCATCCGCATCTGGAAGGGAGCCGGGAATTACGAACCCTCCGCACGCTTCACCACCTGGATGTTCACCATTCTGCGCAATCTGGTGTTCAATGAAGTGCGCCGCCAGAAGCGCAAGCCCACCACCTCCGCGGACGCCATGGAGGAGGAAGGCGGCATGACCGTGTTCCTGGAACCTTCCCAGGCCCCGGATGAAGCCATGGAGCACACGGAACTCCAGCGGGCCGTGGATGAAGCGATTGCCGCCCTGCCGGAAAAGGCGCGCCTGGCCGTCCAGCTGCGCCGCTTTGAAAACATGCCTTACGAGGAAATAGCCCGGACGCTTGACATGACGGTTCCCGCCACCAAAAGCCTGCTGTTCCGCGCCAGGAACATGCTGAAGGACGCGCTGGCTTCTTTTCTGGAGTGACGGCCAGGGAACAGGAAAAAGGGCTGATCCGGAGAAAGCTTTTTTACAAGGACCCGGAGGCCCTTGCTCCAGCAGCGCGGCCACCAGGGACTCACATTCCCGCGGCCTGGAAGAAACACCGCCGCCGGGAAACGGAGGCTTGATTCGTGCCTCTTTCAGATTCACTCCTCCTGCGCGTTTCAAGCTTCTCTTTCCGTCCTCCGTACCTGAACTCCCTCCCCTGCGCTTTGGAGGAATTCCTACCCAAAGACCGCCGCCAAAAAACGGGCCGCTCCCGGAAGGAAACGGCCCGTAAACGATTACCTGAAAGCGGCGTCAGCGCGCACTGCCCGCGTTGAGAACCTCCTTGTACGGGATTTTCAGGAAGTTCAGCGCACCCTGGGATTCATACAGCACGCCCACGTGGTTTTTATCCACGGGCGCCAGGCAGGAATACCCCCAGCAATTGCGGGCATCGTAAAGGAGCCACTTGTCTTCCGGCCAGGAGCCGGCGTCATCCGTGGAGGCCTTCAGCGTCATATGGGAGCGTCCGGAAGTGGTGTTGGGGTTGGAGAACAGGACCACCCTGCCCGCGCCCGGCACTCCGTCCACCGCCAGCAGGCTGCCCTGGCAGACGGGTTCCCTCAACTGGGAAGTGCGGTTGGTGGGGTGTTTTTCCCAGGTTTTGCCCAGGTCCTTCGTAACGCCCACCACGCGGGAGCCGCCCCAGTTGCAGCGGGCATTGATCATGATGGAGCCGTCTTTCAATTCAATCACCTGGGCTTCCGTCGTCTGCTCATTGACGCCCGTGCCGCAGTGCCAGGTCTTGCCCTGGTCCTTGGAATAAACGATGGTGGACCACGGCACGCCCTTGCCGTCCCAGTACTGGGCGGCAAAGACCAGCGTGCCGTCCTTCATGCAGATGCCGTTGCCGGGGCCGTTGAACAGAATGCGCCAGTCCTTGTCCTTGGTCTGTTCCGTAATGTTGATGGGCTTGGACCAGGTAAGGCCATCGTCATCGCTGTACGCCAGCGCCAGCTGCCCGCAGGCATCCGGGGAATTGTCTCCGGACTTGCTGCCCCAGATGGAGTGCTTGTGGCTCCAGAGGGCGGCTGCCCAGACGCGGCCGGTCTTTTCATCCACCAGAATGGCGGGGTCCCCCACGCCGTTGGTAGCGCCCAGGGAGGGATCAATCTTGGAATCGTCAATGGCGATCTTGACGTCGGACCAGGTGCGGCCTCCGTCCGTGGAGCGGCTCACGCCCACGTCAATATTGGCCGGCAGGTCGTTGGAACGGTCATAGCGGATATCATACACAGCCAGAAGGGAACCTTTTTTCGTCCGGACCAGGCCGGGAATGCGGTAGAATTTGGAATTGAAATCCCCGTGCTTCACTACGGCCACGCCGATGCGCTGCGCCACCGGGGCGGCATTGGCCACCTTCATCAGCTTGTTCCCCGCCACAACGCTGGCCGGGCGCACCACCACCCTGCCGTCCAGGGAGGCGCCTTCCTTCATCGTCACGCAGGCCCACAGGTAATTGTCGCCGGGGTCCAGCTCCAGTTTCCCCTTCACGGGAACCTGGGGCTTGGAGGCGCCGGAAAGCTTCACCGTGCCCAGTATCTGGGAGGCATCCACCTGGAGCGTCTTCTCTCCCTGGAGAACGGGAGGCGCCTCGTCTCCCCGCATCACCGTCACGGATTCAATGTCGGAAAGCTTCGTCGTGCCCGTGAAATCCAGATTGACGGCCGTCAGGAACTGCGGATTGAGGCAGCCGTCCGTTTGAACCTTCAGGGAAAGAACGGGATTGCACGGAATGCGCACCATCACCGGACAGGCGGAAGAAGCCATCTCCACCTGCGGATTCACCTTCATGGGAATGCTGGGCACGATGAACAGGTCATCCAGCCTCAACCCCTTGTTTTCCGGAGATGTCAGCTTGAACACCAGGGAGCGCGTTCCGGCGGGGACATGGGTCTTTATCTTGGTATTGAAGCCGCCCGTCCTGATGTCCTTGCCGTCATAAATCTTCTTTTCCCCCTTGGGCCCTACGGCCACAATGGAGAATTCAAAGGGGGCCTGCCCGGTCCAGCGCTCCGCCCAGGCGGACAGCAGAACTTCCTTGGACGGGGTATCCTTCAAGTCCAGCTTCAGTTCGGTATCCTGGCCGCCGAACATCCGCAGGGAAGATTTCCCGGATTTTCCTCCTCCCCCGATTTCCGCCACCCCGTCCCGGCAGGACATGGAGCCGTACTTGGTGGAAAGCGTCGTAAACTTGCCGTGTTTGGCCTGCTCAAAGCTTTCCGTGCCGCGGGCGGCGGGAACAGACATGCCCAGGGCACACAGCAGGGCAAGCCCCGTTAATGTATTCAAAGGTAAACGCATGGTATGTATATAAGTGTGTTTCGCATGACAATACGCGGCAGCATGGAGCAATCTTGCCCGGAGCTGCGTCATCGCCAGCCAATGTTCCTAACACACGCCTTTACGCCGCGTCCAGCCCTGCCTGGAAGGCCTGTAGAAAGACCAGTCCTCAACCCTCCGTTTTTCCACTGGAAGGAGCCGCCGGCTCTATGGAAATCACGGGACGTTCCGGAAAGGAGCTGGAATCCCGGTGCATGTAGTAATGGGACCAGTGAAGGAGCACCTTGTCCCCCGGCTTCAGGGCGGCTACCTTTTTCAGGATGTCCGCCCCCTGCAGGATGGGCTTGTGCGCCGGATTAACGTCAATCATCAGCTGCTCCTGCTTTTCATCCCCGTACTTGCCGGGTTTCCGGTAATCCAGATACTTGATGATCCGGAAGGAGGCGAAATCCTTGGCGTGGTCGCACTTGTCCGGACAGAGGGAGGTAAGGAACCTGCATTTCCGGTGGATGACGCCCGTAAACTCCGCCTCCGCCACATGGTCTGACAGCAGTTCTCCGGACGGCAGCGTCACGTCGCCTTTTTCATCCGTTTTTTCCGGATTGGCGACGGGTGAATCTTCCGCCTGGACGCCCCAAAAACCGGCCAGTCCAAGACAAACGGCAAGAATGCACTTCTTCATCGGCCCATCCTTAGCCACCTCGGAAACAGGAGTCAAGAAGAAGCCGGGTCTCCCGTGAACGCTGACAGGATATCCCAATGCCGGAACGTCATTTTATTTTCAATGTCAATATGTTGGATGATTTCTGGACTCTTTTCCGTTTCCAGATTGACGCACCGCCGTCCTTGTGAGAGATTGACAAAAGCAATATGGACAAAAACCGTACCTCTACCGTGCCGATCGTTCCCAAACAGTACCGGCTGCCGTTCTTCATGCTGGTCTCCTGTTTTGCGCTGTGGGGGCTGCTGAACAACATGACGGACAACCTGGTCCCGGCATTCAGCAAGATCTTCATGATCAACGCTTCGGAATCAGCAGGGGTGCAAATCTCCTTTTACGGGGCGTATGCGGTGCTTGCCATTTTCGCCTCCATCCTGCTGGAGGAATTCTCCTACAAGGCCGGGGTGCTCATCGGGCTGGGGTTCTACATGATTGGCGCGCTGTGCTACATACCCGCCGCCATCGGGCAAAGTTTTGACATTTATCTGGTAGCCATCTTCGTGCTGGCGGGCGGCCTCTCCATCCTGGAAACCACCTGCAACCCGTTCGTCCTCTCCATGGGGTCCCAGGAGACGAGCGTACGCCGCCTGAACTTCGCCCAGGCCTTCAACCCAATCGGCTCCCTGACGGGCATCTTCCTGGCCAAATACTTCATCCTGGCGCATTTGAATGATGCGGACATGGACACCCGCAAGGCCATGGACCCGGAACAACTGAACGCCATCGTCAGCGACGAGCTCTTCTGGGTGTGCGTTCCCTATGTGGGCCTGGTCGCCATCGCCGCCGTCATCTGGTTCTTCTTCTGCCGCTACAAGTCCGACGACGAAAGCGTGCCCACCCAGGAAAACACGCAGCCCCTTTCCTCCAAGCTCGGCCGCCTGGGCCTGTGCGTCGCCTTCATCCTCATTCCCTTCCTGTTCCAGTACTACTCCACCTTTGAATTCAGCATGGTGCAGCAGATCCTGATCATGATGATCGGGCCCATCGCCTTCCTGCTCATCATGCCGGACTACCGCTGCCAGCTCATGAAGCTGGTGAAGCTTCCGCGCTACTTCTGCGGCGTGGTAGCCCAGTTCTTCTACGTGGGCGTGCAGATCGCCGTCTGGACATGGACCATCAAGTACATCATGTCCGTCTTCCCCGGCATGCAGGAAGCGGCGGCCTCCAACTACTACATCTTCTCCATCGTCCTGTTCATCGCCTGCCGCGCCATCACCACGGCGCTGATGAAAAAATTCAACCCGGCCAACATGATGTCCCTCTTTGCCATCGCGGGCATCCTCTGCTGCCTGGGCACCATGTACCTGCCCAAGGAAATCTCCGTCTGGACGCTGGTGGGCATCTCCGGCTGCATGTCCCTGATGTTCCCCACCATTTACGGCATCGCCCTGCGCGGACTGGGTTCCGAAGTGAAGCTGGGCGCCGCGGGCCTCATCATGGCCATTCTGGGGGGCGCGGTCATCACCCCGTACATGGGCTCCTTCATTGACAACACCACGGTGAAAAACCAGGTGGCCTACTTTGAATCCATTGACCGCCCCCTGATCGCGCAGGCGGAAGCAGCGGACTCCCGCAAATCCGTCTCCGGCGCCATGCTGGCCCTCTACAAGATGTCGGAAGCCAATCCCGCCGGGGGGGAAGAACAGGCCAAAGCCGCCGCCAAGTTCCAGAAAAACCTGGATACCTTCCTTTCCCTCCATACCCTGGACGGGGAAGCCTTTGACAAGGCGGCCAAATCCCTGCCCGGCTGTTCCGGCCTCAAGCCGGAAGAACTGGCGGTCTTCAAGGCCAACCTGGACCGCCTGCCCGCCCCCGCCGGGAGAGAACAGCAAATTCAGCAATTCTCCCTGATTCCGGCGCTCACCACGCTCTCCGGGAACCAGGCCGAGGTACTTGGCAACCTGATTTCCGACCCCCTGGACATGAAGCAATTCCAGACGGCCCAGGAAAACTTTGTGGAAAAAGCGGTGCGGTCATCCTTCTTTATTCCCATCATCTGCTTCGCCGTGGTACTAATCTACGGCTTCTTCTTCCGCAACACCCATTTGAAAAAGGAAGAGGATGCGCCTGCCCAGGCCTGAACCAGCTTCACATCACCTACGCAAGATATGAAAACAGCATTACCAACCATCGGTATCCGCCCCACGATTGACGGCCGCCGCCTCGGCGTCCGGGAATCCCTGGAAGATCAAACCATGAACATGGCCAAGGCGGCCGCGGCTCTCATTGAGGCCAACATCCGCCACGCCTCCGGCGAACCCGTCAAGTGCGTGATCGCAGACACCTGCATTGGCGGTCCGGCGGAAGCCGCCGCCTGCGCGGACAAATTCAAGGCCAACAACGTCGGCGTCTCCCTGGCCGTCACGCCCTGCTGGTGCTACGGCAGCGAGACCTTTGACATGGACCCGTTCACGCCCAAGGCCATCTGGGGCTTCAACGGCACGGAACGCCCCGGCGCCGTGTACCTGGCCGCCGCCCTGGCCGGCCTGAACCAGAAGGGCTTCCCCGCCTTCTCCATTTACGGAAAAGACGTTCAGGACGCCGGGGATACCTCCATTCCGGAAGACGTAGCTGAAAAAATCCTGCGCTTCTGCCGCGCCGGCCTCGCCGTAGCCACCCTCCGCGGCAAGGGCTACCTCTCCATCGGCGGCTGCTCCATGGGCATCGCCGGCTCCATCGTGGACCAGTCCTTCTGGGAAAACTACCTGGGCATCCGCGTGCAGGCCGTGGACATGACAGAAGTGCGCCGCCGCATGGACCAGAAGATTTACGACGAAGCGGAATTCGACCTCGCCATGCAATGGGCGGACGCCGTCTTCAAATTCGCCGAAGACAAGAACCGCCCGGACCTGAAGCTGGACGAAGCCGGACGCCGCAGGACCTTCAAGGAAAGCGTGCTGATGGCCATGATCTTCCGGGACATGATGCAGGGCAACCCCAAGCTCAAGAAAATCGACCGCGAAGAGGAATCCCTGGGCTACCAGGCCATTGCCGGCGGCTTCCAGGGCCAGCGCCACTGGACGGACTTCTACCCGAACGGAGACATTGCGGAAACCCTGCTCAACTCCACCTTTGACTGGAACGGCCCGCGCGCGCCAATGCCCTTCGCCACGGAAAACGACTCCCTGAACGGAGCCTGCCTCCTCTTCGGCTACCTGCTCACCGGACAGGCCAACGTCTTTGCGGACGTGCGCACCTACTGGAGCCCGGAAGCCGTGAAGCGCGTCACGGGCTACAAGCTGGAAGGCCATGCCAAGGACGGCATCATCCACCTCATCAACTCCGGCTCCGCGGCCCTGGACGGCTGCATGGCCTGCACGGACAAGGACGGCAAGCCCGTCATGAAAAAGCACTGGGACGTTACCCCGGACGACGCGAAAACCATGATGGAACAAGCCGTCTGGTGCCCGGCCAACCGGGAATACTTCCGCGGCGGCGGCTACTCCGTCCACTACGTCACCAAGGGCGGCGCGCCCGTCACCATGATGCGCCTGAACATCGTCAAGGGCCTCGGCCCCGTCCTCATCGTGGCGGAAGGCTGGTCCGTGGACCTGCCCGCCAAGGTGCACAAGACCCTGGACGAACGCACCGATCCGGGCTGGCCGACCACCTGGTTCGCCCCACGCCTGACCGGCAAGGGAGCCTTCACGGACGTCTACAGCGTCATGGCCAACATGGGCGCCAACCACGGAGCCTTCACCTACGGCCACATCGGCGCGGACATCCTGACGCTGGCCTCCATGCTGCGCATTCCCGTATACGCCCACAACATCCCGGACGACCAAATCTACCGTCCCTCCGCCTGGGGCCTCCATGGCACCGCAGACCCGGAAGGCGCCGACTTCCGCGCCTGCGCCAACTACGGCCCGCTGTACGGCAAATATTAACGACTGACCTTTTCATCAGGGGAAGACATTCTTCCCCTGATGACGTTCAGCGTTAATATCAAAGACTAAATACGAATGATTAAAGACTAAAAGATGAACGAAAGTGCCGCTCATGAAAAAAGTTTTGCCTTTTCCATTCGTATCGTTTCCTTATGCCGCCATCTTCGCAAGCAACGGTGCGAGCAGGCACTGATCCAGCAAATTCTGCGCTCCGGAACAAGCATAGGAGCCAACCTCGCAGAAGCTTCCTATGCCGTAAGCAAAAAAGACTTCTTCTCCAAAGTACACATTTCACTAAAAGAATGTTCGGAGACTTGGTATTGGCTCCGCCTTCTGCATGCAACTTCCTGCCTGACGGACCAGCAATTTGAAAGCTTGAAACAGGATTGCCTGGAATTAATGCGGCTATTGACCGCTACGACAAAAACGCTTGCCGGGCAAAATCTCTGAACAGTTTCCCTTTAGTATCTAATCTTCAATATTTAGTATTTCTCTATGTATTCCCTCTGCTTGGACTGCGGCGCGACGAACGTGCGCGCGATGGTTGTGGATGAACAAGGCGTCATCGCGGGCAAGGCCTCGCAGCCGAACGCCACGCTGCCCGGTGAGGAAAACCCGGAATTCCACGTCTGGGACGCGGACCGGATTTTCAAGCAGCTCTCCGAATGCGCCGTGAAGGCCCTTGAGGGCCTGGATGCGGAACAGGTGCGGGCGGTAACCGTCACCACCTTCGGCGTGGACGGCGCGCTGGTGGATGCCTCCGGCAGCCAGCTTTACCCCGTCATATCCTGGAAGTGCCCCCGCACGGCGGAGGTCATGAAAAACATCGGCAAGTACATCTCCCAGAAAGAGCTTGACCGCATCTCCGGCGTGGGCGCCTTTGCCTTCAACACCATTTACAAGCTCGTCTGGATTAAGGAAAACCGCCCGGAGCTGCTGGAAAAGGCCCATGCGTGGCTCTTCATCTCCAACCTCCTGGCGTACAAGCTCACCGGCGTCATGGCGACGGACCGGACCATGGCCGGGACCTCCCAGCTCACGGACCTGGAAACGGGAGACTTTTCCGAGCTTATCCTGAACCGCCTAGGCCTGCGCCGCGGCCTCTTCCCACCCACGGTGGACGCGGGAGAAACCATCGGCGTCCTCACGCCGGAAGCGGCGGCGGCCATGGGCATCCCCGCCCTGGCGGGCATCCCCGTCATTTCCGCGGGGCACGACACCCAGTTCGCCATCTTCGGTTCCGGAGCGGACAGGGACCAGCCGGTCCTTTCCTCCGGCACCTGGGAAATCCTGATGGCGCGCTCCGCGCAGGCCCGGCTGACACCGGAGGACTACGCGGACGGAGCCACGGCGGAATTCGACGCGGAACCGGGCCTTCTGAACCCCGGCCTGCAATGGCTCGGCTCCGGCATCATTGAATGGGTGAAAGCCGCCTGCTTCCGCGGTGAATCCTACGATACCATGGATGCGGAAGCGGCCGCCATCCCCCCCGGCTGCGACGGCGTAACGATGGTTCCGGACTTCCTGGCTTCCGGGGACCGGAAAGGCTCCATCAACGGCCTGGTGCTGGGCCGGACGCGCGGCCACATTTACCGCGCCGCCATGGAGGCGCTTGCCTGGCGGCTGAAATCCCGCCTGCGCCGCCTGGAATCCGTGGGCGGGTTCAAAAGCGAATTCCTCATCCTGGTGGGCGGAGGCGCCAGAAACAGCGTCTGGACCCAGATGCGGGCGGACATCCTCCGGATTCCCGTGAAGGTCTCTGAAGTATCTGAAAGTACCGTGCTGGGCGCATCCATGTTTGCCTTTGCGGGCGCCGGGGTGTACTCTACGCCGGAGCAGGCCAGGGACGCCTTCGGCATCACTTACCGGACGTATATGCCGGGTCCCCAGGAAGCCGCCTACGAAAAGCTCAACCACTAACACGCAACTAAATATGTCAGAAGACTGGTCAATCTCCCCTCCCCTCCCGGACAAGGTGTTCCCGTGGGAAAAATACAACCCCGTCACGCGGGAGGAAGTGAACGAATTCTTCCATTCCCCTGAAATCCTGGTTATCAAGGAACGCATGTGCGACATAGGCCGCCGCCTGTGGAACCGCGAATATGTGGACGGCAACGGGGGCAACATCTCCGTGCGCGTGGCGCAGAACCTGCTGCTCTGCTCCCCCACCCTGTGCTCCAAGGGCTTCATGACCGTGCAAGACATCTGCCTGGTGGACATGGACGCGCGCCAGAAGGCGGGCATACGCCCCTCCACCAGTGAGGTGAAAACGCACATCGCCATGATGAAATCCGTGGGCGTCAACTCCTGCATCCACGCCCATCCCCCGCACTGCAACGCCTTCCTGTTCGCCGGGCAGGTTCCCCCCTCCGGCATCAATCCGGAAGCGGACATCTTCCTGGGCCACATCCCGCTGGCCCCCTACGGCACGCCCGGTTCTCCGGAAACGGCGCAAGCCGTGGCGGAAGCGGCCAAACAGTCCACCGTGGTCTTCATGGAAAACCACGGCGTGATCGCCGGGGCCCGCGACGTGGAGGAAGCGGAATGGTTCATGGAGAATGCGGACGCCTACTGCCGCATGGTGCTGATGGCCGGGCTGCACAAGGCCCCTCTGAACCAGGTGGGACCGGAGGGAGTGGATGACTTCCTCGCTATCCGCAAATCCATCGGCTACGCCGTGCCGGACAACCAGCCCCTGTACAATACTGAGACCTATGCCGGGTACAAGCTGGGCAAATCCGGCAGATAACCCCCCTCTCCAAGGGGGCGGCGGCTGATGCAGGCCAGCCGCCCCCTTTTTTCTCAACGCCCCCCTCCCTTGTGAAAAAATGATCAGCCTCCTTCCCCTATCCCTCGCCGCCCTTGTTTGCAGCCCGGCAGCCATCCCGCAATCTTCCGGGACCATTCCCGTCAGTGTGGAATATACCGGGGCCGGAAAAAGCACCCCTGATAAAAAAATGTCCTTGAGCATTACATGGACGTGCGGAACCGGCAAAGGACATCAAACCGCCTGGGAAACCACCTATGTCCACCCGGACGTGAGGGCCTGGCACCTGCCTTGCCTCCGCATTCACAAGATCTTCCTGGAATCGGGGGAAAGCCGGATTGAGGAACTGTCCCTCATCTGGAAGAATCCTTCATCCGGCGGCGTTAGAACAGTCTATTCTTCCGTGGGAGGCGGAAACAGGGAACTATCCTTTGACTGGGTGGAAAAACCTTTTTCCAGGTAGTACGCACCCGGACTGTCCGTCTTTGTCCGTTTTTCTTCTATTGAACGCTCATGTTCATCGCCCATCTGCCTGCAGGCTATCTCCTGGCAAAAACCATCCGTTTACGCACACCGGGAAGGAAGGCCGTCATGACCGCCGCCCTGCTGGGGGCGATTGCCCCGGACCTGGACCTGTTTTATTTTTATACCCTGGACGGCCGCCAGCACCACCATCATTCCTACTGGACGCACTATCCTTCCGTCTGGTTCGCGCTGATGCTCCTCGCATGGGGAGCCAGCCGGATCAAACCATGGAGCACGGGCGGAACATGGCTGCTGATCTTTTCCATGAGCGGCTTCCTGCATCTCCTTCTGGACTGCATCGTGGGAGACATCCCTCTCCTGGCGCCGTGGTCCATGCGCTTTCACGCGCTGGCCACTGTCCAGGCGCAGTACCACCCTGGTGGCTGAACTTCCTGCTGCACTGGTCTTTTTTTCTGGAATTGCTCATCATTGCCGTTTCCGTCTGTATCATGGTTTCCGGCAGAAGGAAGACGGAATCTCCCTCAGGAAATCCATTTTCTACAGGAATCCATGATGAATGACGCTGGGACGCCTCCTCCTTTTCCGGAGGATGGGACAACGCCAGCCCTCCCTACGCAAGCAGGGAAACTTTCCGATGAACCGTTTAAATATTTTCCTTCAACGTCTTGCCTCTCCTCAAGCCAGCCATGGAAAATATCAACCCCGCCGCCGCATCTCTCAGGTTCCATCTGATTCCCGGTCTTCAATTTCTCTTGAATCCAGGACAGCGGAATCAAAAATAAATGATTTTCATCCCAATTTTTAACATTTTCTGGTCTTGTCCGGAAAAATGCTTCCGTACCGCATCCAGAAAATTTCCTGAACGGAAATCGTCATTTTGACGGGCTGCCGAAAGCGGACAGGAAAAGAAAGCCCCTGCCCTTCCAAAAGGGAACGCCAGGGAACAACGGTCTTCATTTCTGCCATTATTAACAGATTTCCCCACTGTTAAATTCATTTTAACTATATTTATAATAAATGTTTTAAGAAAATATTAATTTACAGCGGATTCGCAATCCG
>ERZ827492.138-NODE-138-length-77025-cov-4.928297_pt1 | contig 77025 bp, 95 predicted proteins | sample MGYA00519704_ERZ827492 | MGnify/ENA primary metagenome ERZ827492 (study PRJEB31778, sample SAMEA3449325) | human gut metagenome | biome: human gut; feature: human-associated habitat; material: faeces | place: United Kingdom | collected 2010/2012 ... | reverse complement strand
ATCCGCCTGATTCCCATCGTCAGCGACATGCCGATTCTCCACCACACCGAGGCGGTCATGCGCCAGATGACGCCGCTGCACCTGCAATTCGTCGAGCAGCTTCGTCAGGCGGACATGGCGGAGCGGCATCCATAAGTTCCGCTTATGGCGAGAAAGAAAACGCTTGTTTGACATTCCTTTCACAAAGCGGTATGATACAGGCATGAAAGGAGGGATTTTTCCCTATGAAAAAGCGTTTGATTTCCCTGTTTGTGGCGCTGACGATGCTGCTGTGCCTGATTCCGGCGGCATTCGCGGCGACCTTCAACGCGGGAACGTACACCGCCTCCGCCAACGGCATGAACGGCGCGGTGACGGTTGAAGTGACCTTCTCGGACAGCGCCATCACCGATGTGAAGGTGACGGAGCAGGCCGAAACGCCCGCGATTGCATCCGGCGCGCTGGAGCAGATTCCGGCGGACATCGTGGCGCATCAGACGCTGGCGGTGGACACGGTAACGGGCGCGACCATCACCAGCAAGGCGATTCTGGCGGCGGTCGAGGACTGCGTGAAGCAGGCGGGCGCTGACCCGGATACCCTGCGCACGCCGGTCGAAAAGAACACTGCGGACGTCGGCGATCGCACGGCGCACGTCGAGGTGCTGGTCATCGGCGGCGGCGGCACGGGTCTGGCGGCTGCCATGTCCGCAATGGACAGCGGCGCGAAGGACGTGATGGTGGTCGAGAAGCTGTCGCGCTTCGGCGGCTCTACGTCCGTATCCGGCGCGGTCGTCGCGGCGGAAAACACCTACTACACGCAGAGCATCGGCTTGGAGCCGAACAGCGAAGTCTGGCTGGAGGAGTGGAAAGCATCCTCCGATTCGGACATCGGCGTGCTGGGCAAAGACCCCGGCTATCCGACCTACGAGCGCGTGAGCAACTACTTCACGCAGGTTGGCGAAACGATCAACTGGCTGGAGGACGAGGGCGTTGCGCACTGGGTGACCTACCCCTTCTTCCCCAACGGGCGCTATCAGGTGCCGGATTACGTCATCGACAGCGAAACCGGCGCGGCTGACCCCGAAGGCGGCTACATGCTGATTGACCACATGGTGGACTGGCTGAAAAATCACGACGCTGACCTTCGCCTGAGCACGACCGGCACGAAGCTGCTGACCAACGACGCGGGCGACGTCATCGGCGCGACCGTGCAGGACGCAAGCGGTTCCTACGACGTGTACGCCTCCCGCGGCGTCGTGCTGGCGACGGGCGGCTTCGCGGCGAGCGAACCCATGATGCGCGAGTACCTGCCCCAGTTCGCCGACTGGATTGACCTGACCACCGCGGGCGCGGGCGACACTGGCGACGGGATGCAGATGGCGCTTGACGTCGGCGGCGTGTTTTACAACGACCCCTATGTCATCACCCTTGGCTCGACCAGCCGCAACGGCAGCATCGCGGGCTTCTGCATGTCCGTGAACCTGTGGGGGCGCATGGTTGTCAACAGCAAGGCGCAGCGCTTCTTCAACGAGGGCTACATGCCTTATCAGGCGACCGTCGCGCTGAGCCGCACGGAAGACGGCATCGCGTGGGCGCTGGGCGACAGCAAGTTCGCGGGCGCTGCGCTGCTGGACGCGGCGGTGGACGGCACCGAAGTCGTCAAGGCGGACACCATCGAAGAACTTGCCGCGCTGATGGGCGTGGACGCGGACACGCTGGTCAAGAGCGTTGAAACGTACAACACCGCCTGCGCGACGGGCAACGACACCGAATTCGGCAAGGACGCCTCCAACCTGACCGCCATCGACGCGGCGCCGTACTACGCGGTGCGCATCTACGTCTGCACGGGCGGCACGATTGCGGGCGTAAAGACGAATCTGGACTTCCAAGTCCTGCGCGAGGACGGCTCGGTCATTAACGGCCTGTACGCTGGCGGCGAGACTTCGAACCGCGAGATGTACGCCTACGCCTACTCTTCCGGCTCCGGTGTCGGCTATGCGCTGGCATCCGGCCGTCAGATCGGCATGAACCTGATGAAGTAAACACAAGCAGGGCATCGTCAAAACGGCGATGCCCTGCGTTTTTTGCTATTCAAAACAGGAAGTGCTCCCCTTTTCACCAGACCCGCCAGTGATGCCCGCAGTGCTGGCAGACCGCGACGCTCCTTGTCACCATCTCGTCGCGCCGGGGCGGCGGACGCTTTCCCTTCCGCTCCGCCTCCTGCGACCAAATCACCGGCAGAAACAGCAGCTTGAACGGCCATATCCACCAGCCAATCAGCAGCCACCACGCCAAGCTGTGGCGCGTAGCCCGGCGTTCGCGAACCAGCTCCACCCGCACGTCACGGCTGCGGCAGCGTGGACATTTCATGCAAAGCACATCCTTTCTTTTGTGGATTTGCACCCATTATACCGCATGTACGCCGCTTTTGCAATCACTTTTCCGGCATTTCGTACTGCGCGCGTTGAACGTGTCGAAGTCGCGACCCTTCCACGCCATCGGGATGGGTAGACAGCTCAGCTCCGAAAAGCGGATCAGGTACATCCGCATCAGGTCATGGATGTACTTTTTGGGAGGTGACACGGCGCTCCTGCCCGTTCATTGCTGCGCGATATTCTCCGGCTTTTCTTCCGAATCGGGCACTTGCGGCGCAAACAGCCGCTCCAAAAGCTCGTCCGTCGGAAAAGTCTCTTTTACTATATTGGCCATGTTTTCCCAGAAATCTTCGCGCTGATTTTCAAAGAACCATCTGTCGTTTTGCGGCATTTCCGCCGCCGTATGCCAAATTTCGCTGCTGTCGCTCTGCATGTACTCCGTTTTTGTCAGGATGGCAATCGTCGACTGGCGACTTTCTACGATATAATACAGCTGATATTCCTCCCCCGTCGCCGGGTCAAGCGCCGCCAATCCCTGCTGCATCCGCGTCAAGTTCGTATTCCCCATTTCGTCCACGAAATCGAGATCAATTTGGCGGATGAGCGCCATCTTGCCATCCACTATCTTCGGTACAAGCCCCGCTTTCTGGCAGGCCTCGTACTGCTCCATCGTCCGGAAGCCCTTGATGACATCCAGCGGATAGCCCGATTCGCGCTGAATCTGTGCCGCTTCGTTCATGGACAAGCCATTCAGCATCGCGCCCTTCAGCCCGACCGCCTCCGTCACGCCGCCCGAAATGCTGCCGCCGATTGCACCCCACTTGAAGCCCTCGCTGCCCGCCAAGGCTGCCTCGCGCGCCGCCTGCTGCATGTCGCCCGTGCGGACAGCCGTCGCGATGAACGCCGGCACGCCCGATTTCGCCGCGCCAAGCAGGCCACCGACAGCGCCTTCTTTGGCTGCCATCGCGAAAATCATGCTGACCGCCGGCGCGCCCACGCCTGCCGACACAACGGAAACCGTCACGCACACCAAAATCACGCCCGTGCCGATTGCCACGTTGCGAATCACGCGGTCGTAGGCATCATCGTAGTCCGTCCACGGCACGGCGACCGTCTCGTTGTTTTCACCAAGGGTGAAGATGTACTTCTCGCCCTGAAACTGCGCGTTTAATTCAGCAAGCGTATAGCCGAAGTAGACGTTCTCCTGCGAGTTGAACGCCAGCTCGTCCAGATACTCCTGAGAGATGTACACCGCCTGTACGTTTTCCACAAAATAGTCGCTGCTGTCCAAATCGGACACCAGCTGTTCGTACAGGCTGTTTTCCAGATACGGCAGCAGCGCCGCATCCCCCATCCGGCGGAATTCCGGTGCGCTTTCACCCAGCGCACAGCCCGCCAGCAGCACCAGCGCCAGCAGCAGCGAACATAGCTTTTTCATCCGCATTCCCCTCATTTCAGGCGCTCCAGCGAGAAGCCGTTGCGCACATACGTCTCCAGCAGCTCCTGCGAGCCGACGAAAATCGTTTTTGTTGTGGATTCGCCCGTGTATCGGTTGCTGACCGAAATGGTGTATATGCCCTCCTGCGTGTAGCGGTCGCCGTCCTTCGCGGGGCGATTGAAGCGCTCATCCTCGATGACGCCGTTCGCCGTTTCCACCAGCACCGCGCGCCGAACGTTGATGTCCAGATACCGTGAGCGCGCCAAATCCAGCGAGAATCCAGCCTCCGCGACCGATGTGTTCTGCAGCTCCGCGCCCGTCAGCAGGTCAAACGGGTAGACCATGCAGTTGCCGTTGCGGATGGAGAAGCGCAGGAAAATCCGGTAGTTGCCAAATTTGCTGGTGATGTGCGTCAACTCGCTGTCCTGCACCTCGTAATCCAGCGCCACCTCGTAGTCGCCCTCTTCGTGCAGGACAATGCGTGTATTCGCGCCCGTTGTGCCTTTCGCCAGCAGATAATCCGTATAAACCGCCGGTTCATTTTTAGCATTCTGATAATCCGTGTGACGGACAATCAGCGTGCCGCGCCCGAAGTTCGTTTTGGGAATGCCGAACTGCTGGTCATAGCCGTTCGCATCCGCCGCGAGAGAAAGCTGCGCGTTGCCGTTCAGCGCGTCGATATCCTGCTCCAAATCAAACCACAGGGTAACAGAATCGCCCAGCGTCTTGATGAAAACAGGCTGCTGATTTTCGTCCGCCGTCACGCGGGTGAAGCCCGTCAGGAAGAATCTTCCCAGCCGCCAGCCGAAGTGCTTGTCGTCACCGCTGATGGTATCCTGCTTGGCATAGCCCGTGTCAACCCCAGCATTTACAGCATCTTCCGAGAAGTAATAGATGGATATGCCCTGCTGCTTGCAGCATTCGCGCAGGCGCGCCATGCTGTCGGCGTACTGTCCCGCGTCAGCAAACAGCGCCATTGCGCCCGCGTAATCCCCCGCTTCCTGCGCCGTCACTGCCTTTTCATAGCGGCTTGCGCGGCAAAGCGCGTCGCTGTCCGCATAACCCGCAAGTTCCGTGTAGAGGGCAATCGCGGCATCGTAATTTCCGCTTGCCGCTTCCGCCTGCGCCTGCTGATAGCGCCATTCCTTCGCCAGCGCCGCGCTGCCCGCATAGTCGCCCAGCGTATCCAGCAGGGCGGCGGCTTCGGCATAATCCCCCTGCTCCGCAAACTGCTTTGCCTGAACCTGCTGTTCATACGGGAACGCATTGCGGTCGGCGGACAAGTCCATCCACAGCGCCGGGCGAACCCCCAGTTTTTCCGTCACGCACTTCGTTCCGACCGCGCCGCGGACATCCAGAAAGCACGCGTCGTAGCTTTCCTTGCCCGGCGAGCGCAGCCACCAGTCCGTTTCGCCGATGCCGATGGTGGTGAAGCCCAGAAACTTCGCGCCCCGTGACCGGGCATATTCCGTGCCGCTGACTTTCCGCTGCTCCTGCTCCGGAAGATATTGCATCACCTGCGCGTAGCTGAGCAGGAAAACGTGCGTTTCCGCCGGTTCAGCATCCGTATTCTGCCATTCCGGATTCCCATCCGCCGCCGTATCCGCCAGCGTCACCGGGGCAATCGCCGCCCTGCACATCCAACACCAGCCACGCAAGGGCTTGCTGCCGTTATTGCACAATACAGCTGAAATTGGTAGTTGATTCGCAGCCGTTTTTCCCCAAAAACAAAAAAAGTGCCGCGACCCCTCTTGGGAATCGCGGTGAAGAAGTGGAGCATGGCAAGCAGCATACGAACCCTTTTTCCTTTTCTGCACCATCAATCTGGTCGAGGGTGACGGTGTTCGACTTGCCGGAGTAGTTGTAAGTGATTTTGACGCGCCCATCGTCGTAGACGAAAACAGCGTTGACGAAGGTCTGCACGAGGCGCTTCTGACACTCCCTGTCCTTAACGTCCAGATCCCGTAGCCGCAAGAGGAAGTACTCGATATGTTCTCGCGTGATGCGGATGCCGGAGGTCAGCTCCAAATCGGCCAGAGAAGCGGTCAGGGCGGCTTTCTGCGCGTCCAGTTCATCCATGCGGGACTTTGTAGCGGCGTTGAAGATACCCGCCTCTATGGCCCGCACAAGGTTGTTTATGGCTTTGTCTATTTCTGCAAGCTGTGCTTCAAACACGGCTTTTTCTTCTTGCACTTTATCGGTGACTTGGTAATACTCCCATGTCCGGTCTATGATGTATTCCATCAGCTCGTCGTCGTGTAGCAATTTCACCGTCTCGTCCAGCACCAGCGCCTCAATCCAGTCCTGCCGCACCGGCTTTTTATCACAGGCTTTTTCTCTCCGCCGTTTGATACACCCGTAATAGCTGTACTTGGCGCCCGTGTGGCTGAAACCGCTTTCCCCAACCATCGGGGATCCGCAATGACCGCAGAATAGCTTATCGGTCAGCAGGTATTCGACTTTTGTCCATGTGTGAGACGGAGCGCGCCGGTTTATCTTGAGAAGTTCCTGCACCCTGTCAAACGTGCTTTTGTCTACGATAGCTGGAACGCCTCCTTCCACGCGCACAACGTCTTTGTAGGCGTATATGCCGATGTACTTTTCATTTTTTAGCAGCTTTGTCAGGCTGTTTTTCGTATATAGCTGCTTCCGGGCGGTGCGAATCCCCTGCTCGTTTAGTTGACCCGTGATTTCCGAAATGGTCGCTCCTTCTGCGTACAGGTCGAAAATCTTTTTGACAATGGGCGCGGTCTGCGGGTCGATAACAAAATGTTTGTCACTGTCAAGCGTGTATCCCAACGGGACCGTTCCCCCGACGCACTGACACTTTTTTGCGCTTTCAAGCTGTCCGCGACGGATGTTTTGTGATAGCTGGATGGAATAGTATTCCGCCATACCCTCCAGTACGCTCTCCAGAATAACGGCTTCTGGTGAGTTTGGGAGACTTTCCGCAACGTACTCCACCCGTACCCCGTTTTTCTTGCAGGTGTGTTTGTTGAACGCGATTTCTTCACGGTTGCGACCGAAGCGGTCAACCTTCCAGACAATAACGACCTGAAATTGATGCTTTCCTGTGTCGGAAAGCATTTTTTGAAAAGCCTCCCGGTTATCGTTTCGACCTGTCATGGCACGGTCGATGTATTCGTGTACGACGGTATATCCTTGCGCTGCCGCGTACTCATGCCCTTTGGCGAGCTGTCCTTCTATGGACTGCTCTGTCTGTCCGTGGGAAGAGTAGCGGGCATAAATGACGGCGTTTGTCGTGGTATCCGGCTTTTGTGCGTTTAAGTTTACGGATACTCTCATTGTCTGCCCCTTTCTATTTCATTGCCAGAAGCACTTCCTGCTTTACCGCGGACGGCGTTTCTGATACTTGTCCCCGTCCAGCAGACCGCGGGCGTAGATCATAACTTTTTCGAGGTCCGCGCTGTCAAGCCCAGAAAGCATAGTGGTGACATCCTCTGGCAGAGACGGGCCTGTCTTTTGCGCTACTGTGTAATCCGTATCGTCATCAGTACGACCCAGCAGATAGTCAGCGGATGTTTGGAGCATAGTCGCTGCACTGCGCACGATTTCGACATTCGGCTTCGTGCCCTTTTTCCAGTAAGATATGTTAGAGCGGGTCGTGCCCAGCTTTTCAGCGGTACTTTGAGAGCACGGTTCGATGCCGCGTACACGGCACAGCGCCTCATAGCGTTCATAGAAAGTCATTTATAGTTCCTCTGTCAGCAAAATATTTTTTGCCAGAACACTTGACAGGCTAAATTTCTTGCGCTATAATGCAAACGACAGCTAAAGAAATTTGGCTACGAAAAGGAAGCCCCCGCAAAAAGGAGCCTTTTCAGCGGTGACATCAGGTGTGGCAATTTGATTATACCGCAAGAGTTAAATTTTTTCAACTGTCCAGATAAAAAATTTTTTCGCAAAGGAGGTTTAGGGCTTGTTAGATAAGTGGATCGCCGACGTGGTGGGCAGGATGCACGTTGCCGAGATTACTGGTAAGCGGCTGGCCGCTGAGTGCGGCTATACGGAGAGCTATCTGTCTACCGTGCTTCACGGCAAAAAGGGTGATAGCGCGACGCAGAAAAAAATCATGGATGCTCTGGCTCGTCTGGAGCATGAAGCCGCTGATGACGATGGGCAGGACTGAGGTTCTGCTGCCCGCTGCTGATACGCGAGTGCTGTGCGCCACCCTGCTTGACGCTGTTCGGCGTTTCTACGAGAATCCTGAAAATCAGCAGCGGTTTGAAGTATGGTTGTCTGAGAAAAAGACTCAAGGAGGCAAATTGAAAGATGATTGAGATTAAAGTGACCGTTGAAATTCCCGGCATGACTGAGGCCATCAACAATCTTGCGCAGGCTATCGCCGAAAAGAAGCCTGTTGCTGTCAAATCCGTGAAGCAGGAAGCTCCTGTCGTTCAGGCGTCCGCGCCTGTTACGCCCGTAGCGGCCTCTGTGGCCCCCGTAGCACCCGTTCAGCCGCCTGTGCAGACTGCTCCCGCCCCTGCGCCTGTCGCGCCCACAGCGGCCCCTGTGACCCCCACCGCAACCGTAGCATCCGCTCCCGCACAGCAGCAAGCGCCTACGGCAGCAAAGCGCATTACCTTGGACGACCTGTCCCTTGCCGGTGCGAAGCTGGTTGATGCTGGGAAGATGGACGCGCTCATCAACGCGCTCCAGAACTTCGGTGTGGCTGCCATTACGCTGCTCCATGAAGACCAGTATGCGTCCTTCGCTGACTGCCTGCGCTCGCTGGGCGCCAACATTTAAGGGAGGAAAGACTGATGGCCACTCCAGCAAAGCACGCGCTGCTTAGCGCGTCCGCGGCTCATCGCTGGCTGAAATGTACGGCCGCGCCGATGTACGAGATGCAGTTTCCCCCGAAAACGTCAGAGTATGCGGAGGAGGGAACGCTGGCACACAGCATTTGCGAGCTGTATGCTCGCAAGAAGTTCACCGTCATGAGTACGCGGAAATTCAACAGCGAGCTGAAAAAGCTGCAAGAACATCCGCTTTACAAGCCCGAAATGCTGACTACCGCAGAGGCATACGTCCTGTATCTGTATGAGGTCTGTATGAGGTATGAGGGAACGCCACACGTCAACATGGAAGTCCGAGTTGACCTGTCCGACTATGTGCCGCAGGGGTTTGGCACTTGTGACTGCATCATCATCGGCGGTGACACCCTGCACATCACGGACTACAAGCACGGTCAGGGTGTTGTCGTAGAGGCGGAGGGCAATCCGCAGATGATGCTTTACGCGCTGGGCGCACTGAAACGGTACACGCCTGTTTTCGGGGACAAGATCAAGCGGGTGTCTATGGCGATTGTACAGCCCCGTATCACGCAGGACGTGAAAGAATGCGAAATGACCGTGGATGAGCTTCTGGCATGGGGTGAAAATGTGGTCAAGCCTGCGGCGCAAAAGGCTTTCAATGGCGAGGGTGAGTTCTGCGCGGGCGCGCACTGTAAATTCTGCCGCGGACGCGATGTTTGCCCAGCGAGGGCGAAGCTCAACACGGCTTTGGAAGATTTCAAGGACTGCATCACGCCGGATAAGGCGCAGAATCCGCTCGACCCCGCCGCACGCAAAGTGCTGGGATTGCCGCCCGTTCTGACGGATGCGGAGGTTGGCGACCTGCTGACCAGAGGTGCGCATTTGGTCGAATGGTATGAAGGGTTGCGGAGTTATGCCCTACAAGCGATTCTGGACGGGAAAGAGATTCCCGGCTACAAGGTGGTCGAGGGGCGCAGCATTCGCGCTTTCCGTGATACGGATGCAGCACTGCAAAAGCTGATGGATTCGGGCTTTGACAAGGCGGTTATCTACGACTACGAGCCGAAAACGCTTGCCCAGCTTGAAAAGATCGTGGGCGCAAAGCGCTTTGCTGAATTGCTCGGAGACCAGATTGTGAAGCCGAAAGGCAAGGCTACACTGACGGATGAGAAAGATCCGCGCGCGGCGTATAGCTCCGCCGTCGTGGACTTTGCCGGGGCGGTGCAGGATGGCTGACGTGCGAGACGGGCCACTTTACCGGAAGGAAAACCTCATACTTAACGTGGACGGCGAAACGGTTCACATTGACTGCCCAGAGCGTTTTGCGTGGCTACTGGATGACAAACTGGGTGGAGATGCGGCTGACTATTTCCGGGACACGGTGACGAATCTGTGCTTTGACCCTGACCTGTGCCCCGGTGAATGCGACCGCACCTATGGGCTGCAAGAGCACTATCAGAATGTCATTCGAGATGCACTGGAGGTGCTGGCGGATGCGCAGGAGCGTGAACTGTGCCGTCCGTGGACGAGTGGCAGGGTGTCGATAAAAAGGTACAATGAAGCTGTGAGAATGCTACAAAATGAACTGTAAATTGAGAAAGCGAGGATTCTATCATGTATCAGAATGATGCTCAGAAAGTCTTGACCGGCGAGGTTCGCCTTTCCTACTGCAACCTGATTCAGGCGCGTATGCCCATAAGCGGGCAGGGTGACCCAAAGTATTCCGTCACCATCCTCATTCCCAAGACCGACGTTGCTACCAAAGCAGACATCGACGCTTCCATTGAGGCTGCGGCGCGGGATGCCACGGGGAAGCTGTGGGGCGGTGTGCGTCCCCGTTTCGATTCCGTCGTGTGGGACGGCGATGGTACGCGCAAGAACGGTCTGCCTTTCGGCCCGGAGTGCAAGGGGCATTGGGTTTTGACTGCTTCCACCAAGCAGAAGCCGCAGGTTGTGGGCATCGACAACATTAACGTCGAACTCGCCCCGCAGGACATTTACAGCGGCATGTACGGCCGTGTGACTCTTCGTTTCTTCGGCTATTCGCAGTCCGGCAATCGCGGCGTGGGCTGCGGACTCGGCAATGTGCTGAAAACCCGCGAGGGTGAACCGCTGTCCGGTGGTGCGTCTGCCGCCGCAGACTTTGCGGGCATCGGCAATTCGGTCGTGCCGCCCGTTGACCCCGTGACCGGGCGCGCAATCAACCCTATCACCGGCCAGCCGATGTAATACGATGACGGAGCGCCGGGAGATTGTGTATAAATCCCGGCGCTCTTTTTTAGGAGGTAAGGTGTGAAAACTCGTTTTGATTGTGCCGATAGCTGGACGACCGCCACTGGCGAAGAAATCCAGATTAAAGAAATGACTACCATTCACTTGATGAATTTGTTCAGCATGTTCGTTCGTCGTCCAGATCGCACGATGGCAATGCTTGTTTCCGACATTGACAGTGGCGAGTATGCGGAGCGCGTATGGTTTCCGCGTAAGACGGAGGACGTAAAACAGTCCATCGCTAATGTGACGAGCATGTCAGAAGCAGAATTGATTGACTACGCCCTTTCTTCTCCGCTGGGCGAAGCGGTCAAAGCCGAACTTGTTAAGCGCGGTGTTCAGCTTGAGAACTCATTGGCAATCATTGCAGGGAGGAAAAACGTATGAAAAAGACGGTTCGCGTGGTCGGCCTGATTGTGGTTATCGCACTGGCGTTACTGATGCTAACTGGTTGCTCAGACACTCCGACCGTAAGCGGCACGAAAGCGGATGTTCAGGCACAGATAGCGGTGGCAAATTCCCTGACGGGTAATCAGCCTACACCGACGGACATCAGCTACTCGCTGGAGCGGTATAACCTGATTCGGCGTGCTTACTGGGTTAATGGTCAGCGCGAAAAGGCAAACGCGCTCGTGTGCGCGGTTGAAAAACCGCTGGGCTATATCGTGCTCTTTGCCGGAAACACTGTTGTCGGCAATTTCGTCGTAGACGGAAAGGTAACAAGCCTGAATAGCTTCCTGTCCCCTGACAGCGAATATTACGAGTATTCAGGTGGTGAATACCGGGCGTATAACAAGTGGCTTGCTGACGTAGACGGCAGTTATGGCGAGAATGATGACGGCATTTTCTTCTTCACCCCGGATGGAAAATATATAGAATGGACAGGCGAATACCTTTACTCCGACATTCCCTTCATTGTTGATAGCCCGGTTGTGCGGTATGAAGGAGGCGTAGCAGGTGAATAAGGTCATTGCTGGTTTGCTGTGTCTGCTGATGGTCGTTCTGCTGTTCTGCACGGTTTTCTTCTCCTGTTTCCCTGCCGGACGCGCCATGTGGAACTCATGGTTTTTCGCCGTACAAAAGGCTGATGATGCGACGGCGTACAGCACCCGTAAGCAGGTAGAGGATACCTGCCGCGCAATGATGGCGAGTTACACAAGTGACAGCCTGATTTACCAGCAGTACAAAGATAGCGAAAACGAAGAAAAGCTGTCATGGGCTGAACAGGCGAAGATGCGCGCAAACAAAACGGCGGCAAGCTATAACGAATATGTGCTGAAAAACTCTTTTGTCTGGAACGGCAATGTTCCAGCAGACATCCGCACGTCGCTTCCGTATTTGGATTAAGGGAGGGTGAAAGATGCCGCATCACCTTTCCATTGACCTCGAAACCTTTTCCAGTGAACCCATCAAGAAAACGGGGAGCTGGAAATACATCGAAAGCCCGGATCTTGAAATTCTGCTGTTTGCCTATTCTCTTGACGGTGCCCCTGTGCAGGTGGTCGATTTGGCGTGCGGGGAAAAACTTCCTGACTGGATGGTTCCCGCGCTGACGGATCCCAATTACATCAAGCACGCCTACAATGCACACTTTGAGTACGGCGCCTTGCAAAAGGTCTACGGCGGTATGCAACCGTCTCAGTGGCGCTGCACCATGTTTCACGGTCTGTACTGTGGATACACGGCTGGTTTGGACGCAACAGGCAAGGCGCTCGGTTTGCCGGATGACAAGCAGAAGAACGCGGCAGGCAAAGCTCTGATTCGCTATTTCTGCGTACCCTGCAAACCCTCACGGGCGAATGGTGGGCGCACACGCAATCTGCCGCACCATGATTCTGACAAGTGGGAGCTGTTCAAAGAGTACAACCGTCAGGACGTGGTAACGGAGATGGAAATCGAACGCCGCTTGAGTGCTTTCCCAGTTCCCGACTGGGTACAGCATCAGTGGGAGGTCGATCTGATGATTAACTCCCGCGGCGTGGCGGTGGACATTGATTTGGTGCGAGGCGCATTGGACGTGGGAGCGCGTGTCAAGCGCGACTTTACCGCCGAAGCTGTTGCGGTTTCCGGCATTCGCAATCCTAATTCGGTCAAGCAGCTCGCTGAATGGCTGAATGAGGAGATGGAGGACGAAGAAATCAAGGACTTGCGCAAGGGCACGGTGTCACGCCTGCTGGCGAAGGAAGGTAACAGCGCCGAAGTTCAGCGTATGCTCGAAATCCGTCAGGAACTAAGCAAAACCTCTACTAAAAAGTATGACGCAATCGAAGCGTGTGTTTGCGGTGACGGACGTGTGCGCGGGCTTCTCCAATTCTACGGTGCGAACCGCACGGGCCGCTGGGCTGGACGGCTGGTGCAGGTGCAGAACTTGCCGAGAACCTACACGAAGGCGATTGAGGTGGCGCGAAAGCTGGTAGAGCAGAAAAACGCTGATGCTTTGCGCGTGCTGTACGGGTCTGTGCCGGATACACTTTCTCAGCTTATCCGTACAGCCTTTATAGCGCCGGAGGGGCATGTGCTGATAGACGCGGACTTCTCGGCTATTGAGGCTCGCGTCATATCGTGGCTGGCGGGCGAAGAATGGCGGCTTGAGGTGTTCCGCTCGCACGGCAAAATCTATGAAGCAAGCGCATCACAGATGTTCGGTGTCCCCATTGAGCGCATCAAAAAGGGCAATCCAGAGTATGCCTTGCGCGCTAAGGGCAAGGTCGCAGAGCTGGCGCTGGGCTATCAGGGATCCGCAGGGGCGCTTATCAATATGGGCGCACTGGAGATGGGACTGACGGAGGATGAATTGCCGGACATCGTGGAGCGCTGGCGGGAAGCCAATTCTAAAATCCGAGACCTATGGTATGCAATGGATGCAGCGGCCGTACAGGTGATACAGTGCGGCGGCACAGCCAGAGTGCGTAACGTCGTGTTCGCCCGCGAGTATGACGTAGCGCAGGGCGTTTCCTGTATGACGATTACGCTGCCCTCCAGCCGCAAGCTGTACTATATCAATCCGTCTCTGGGCACGAATCAGTGGGGTCGCCCATCTATTGCGTATATGGGCATGGATCAGAAAACGAAAAAGTGGAAAAGCATTGAAACCTACGGGGGCAAGCTGGTTGAAAACTGTGTGCAGGCCATCGCGCGCGACTGCCTTGCTGGAGCGCTGGACAGGCTCGAAGCGGCGGGACTGCCGGTGGTGTTTCATGTACATGACGAGGTGGTCATCGACATTGCACCCTTTGACACGCCTGAAAACATGCTGCATTTGGTTGAGCGTATTATGTCGGAGCCCGTTGCGTGGGCGCCGGGCTTACCGCTTAACGCGGACGGATGGGTTGGTGCGTTTTTCACGAAGGACTGATTGGAGGTAGGAATATGCACGATACGGAGTTTTTCAAGAAGCTGGTTGAAAATATCGTCATGTGGAGTTTCGTCATAGTAATCGTCGCGTTGGCGCTTACTATCCTCGGATTGCCGTTGTATCTCGCGCTGACTGTGGATTGGAAATTCGCGCTGATTTATCTGCTGTATCACTTTGTGTTGGTGGTGATGGCCGCGCTGGCAGCATCGAGGGGTGGTGATGGCAAATGAGGATCGTCAAGCCGTCTGTTCTGCTGCTGGAACAGCCCATTTCTCCTGAGGATGTAATGCGGCGCATTGAGCTGTGCGGGCGTGTCTGCTACAAGTCTGAGGGAAAGATTACGTCTAACAGTTATAAGGGCTTTATCCAGCGCATTATCAAACGCGGACACGAAGCGGTGCTGGAGCACGGGAACCTGATAATCGGCATGAGCAAGGATTCTGATGGCGATTCAGGCGCGTGGCTTTCCGCTTTGGACAGAGCCTTTGAGCAGACAGGCACAGCTTCTTACATCCGAAAGACTCACGGTAACGCACAGAATATTGTTTCCGGCAACGTGCGGGCGTGGCGTGATGTGCTGCGCGTGTGCGCTGCGACGAATACCCGCATACCCGCCGCGGTTCACTGCATCTTGGAAGCATACGGCGTACTGTTTTCGGATTTGCTTGGCAATGTGTTCTCAGCCGGTGACGAGGAGGCATGGATACTGCATCCCGGCGAGCTGACGAGCGGTCGTGAAATCAGGAAGCACGTCTGTGTAACCTGCTGGTTCACCTGCGACCGCGGTGTGTCGCACGAGTTAGTGCGTCACCGCCCTGCGTCCTTCTGTCAGGAGAGCACCCGTTATTGCAACTACCAGCGTGGGGACTTTGGCGGTGAAATTGCGGTCGTTCAGCCCGCCTGCTTCGATCCTGATTCAGCCGCATACGGGACGTTCATAGAGGCTGTTGTCATGGCGGAACGGTACTATTTTGACCTGCTGAACATCGGCGCAACGGCGCAGGAGGCGCGTGCGGTACTGCCGACCTGCCTGAAAACGGAGGTCGTGATGACCGCGACAGTTGAGGAGTGGCTGCATTTCTTCCGCTTACGCTGCTCGGAAGCGGCGCATCCGCAGATGAGGGAAGTGGCTACACAGGCGAAGGAGCTGATGCTGGCGGCGATGCCGCGAATGGGGGCATGGGTATGACAGTGGGCGTGTGCCCCGTCTGCGGTAAGGCGCTGGAAAGCGTTGCCTGTACGGGCCTTCGCTGCGGTCATCCGTGGCTTGATAGCGTGCGCGTTCATGCCAACGGCGAACTGTGCGCTTCGCAGTCTCCCCCCCCCCGTAATTGCGTCGGATACGGTGTACCTGTCTGACTGCATTACCGGGATGCGCCGGATGACGGATGAATCCGTAGACTTGATTGTGTCAGACCCGCCGTATCTTATCAACTATGCTACGGGACACAGGCAAGATAAAGCGCACGACTTCTGCACCCCGATTCAGAATGATTCAAACCCGGAGCTGATTCAGAAGTACGTCGAAGAGTGCTATCGCATACTGAAGCCAAATTGCGCTTTTTACATGTTTTGTTCTGCAAAAACGCAGGACTTCTTCAAAACAGCGGCTCAAAATGCTCATTTTACGGTCAAAAACGCGATTGTTTGGGTGAAAAGTGAGTGGACGATGGGCGACTTGAAGCGCAATTTGGGCAGCAATACGAAGTGCTTTTGCTGCTGAATAAAGGTCGCGCTCCGTTTAACGGAAAGCGGCTGGGCGACGTGTGGGAGTTTCCGGGCATACGCGGACGCAAACAGCTTCACCAAAATCAAAAGCCGGTAGAGCTGATACAGCGGTGCATTGAGAAGCATTCCAAAGAGGGTGACGTTGTATTCGACGGCTTTATGGGAAGCGGTACGACGGCGGTTGCGGCGGCTCGGATGAATAGGCACTTTATCGGCTTTGAAATCGAGCCGAGGTACTTTTGGATAATCCACAACAGACTATGTGAGGAGGTATAGCGTCATGCCCCGTGTCTACTTTGAAGGGTGGTACGACGGCGTTTTTGCCAAAGCAGAGGACTGGTACAAGGGTGGCTTAATTTACGTCAACCTCAAGCATTACCGTCCCGGCGCTGCTTTGAGCCGTCCCGCGAAAGAATGTTCTTTTCTGGTTCGGACGGATGCACCGGAACGCTTTGAACACTATCCTCACAGTGTCGTAGCGTTTCTTCTGCGGTACGGCGGTGAAAGGGTCCTCATCCCCGTAGAGATAAAGTTACCTGAAATTGATCTTTGCCAAAGGAGGTAGGTCACATGAACAACAGTGAACGGGCAGAAATGCTCCGCTTGATGGCGGAGGAACTGAATGACAGCATCAGCACCTATGAAGGGGCGAAGAAGAGGTCGAAGGACGCTACACAAGCGTATGGCGGCGTGACGGCGAGCAACACTGCCGCGGCGATTAAGCGAAAGATCGTCCACATGCGGCAGGTGCTGCTTGACCTCGGTGAGCGGCTATGAAGCATTACGGCGACATTACCAAAATCAGCGGCTGCCACGTCCCGCCCGTCAACGTCGTCATCGGCGGCAGCCCTTGTCAGGATTTATCTGTGGCGGGCAAGCGGGCGGGACTGGCAGGAGAACGGTCTGGTCTGTTCATGGAGCAGATCCGGCTTATAAAGGAAATGAGGCTTGCGGATGAGCAAAGAGGCAACAGCGGGGGGGGTGTCCGCCCCCGCTTCATGGTCTGGGAAAACGTACCGGGAGCTTTCAGCTCCAACAGAGGCGCAGACTTTGGCGCAGTTTTACAAGAAACGATCAGGGTCATCGAGCCGGAAGCCCCCGATGTGCCTGTGCCTGACGGTGGATGGCCAATGGCAGGATGCCTGTTTGGGGCAAACGGCGGCTGGTCTATCGCGTGGCGGGTACTTGATGCGCAGTTTTGGGGAGTCCCCCAGCGCCGTCGTCGTATCTCGCTTGTCGCAGATTTTGGAGGCGAACGCGCCCCAGAAGTATTATTTGAGCGCGAAGGCCTGTCTTGGGATTATCCGGCGCGCAGAACGCCGAGGGAAAGAACTGCCGCCGATGCTGCGGGAAGCACTGACGGCGCAGAGCAAAGCGGCATCCGATGCTTGAATCCGTGGGATTCACAGACGATTCGGCAATACGCTGTCGATGGCGTTTCTCCGTGCTTGTCGAGCAACGCAACGGGAGGACAAAATCGTGCCGGAATATGTGCGCCTGTTGCTTGCGCACAGCAGAGTTTTGGTGATTATAACGTATCCGATGTCGCAGGAACGCAGTGCGGTAGGCAAGCAAAGGATGCAATCGACCTCGTATGCTACCCCGAAATAGCGCGGTCTCTGCTTGCGCGACATGATGGGAGTCCTTGCCTCGACCGTGGACCGAACGTCGTGTTTCAGTCCGCTCCGATTGCCTTTTCAAACCGTGGTCAAACGGGCGGAGAAACGGCCGAAACCCTGCGTGCAGAGTCACACGGCGCGCTTCCTATGGTTTGCGCGGCGGGTTTCAAGGGTGGTCAGTCAGAAAAGGCGCGGTCTATTGGCTTCGTGGAAGAGCAAGCTCCTACCCTCAGCGCAAACGGAAGTCATCTTGACCCGACTGTGTTCTGTATTCAGGGAAACTGTATTGACCGCGCCGATACGGCCGGGTGCAACGGCAAGGGCTGGAAAGCAGAACAGAGCTATACGCTGAACACCGTTGACCGCCCCGCTGTGGTTTACGACGCGAGGGGTAACGGGACAGGCAGGATAGCGCCTACACAGACAGGAGATCATCAGAGCCGCGTTACGGACTATACAGCTCTGGTTGTGTCCGATGTTGCGGCGGTGGACTGCCGCAACGGTACAGAAAGCACCGATGTCAACGGGACGTTGCAGGCCAAAAGCAATGGCGGACAGAGCCTGAATCTGAATAACACTCTGCGGTGCGGTTACTGTGTGCGACGCATGACGCCGCTTGAGTGTGAACGTCTGCAAGGCTTTCCTGACGGATGGACAGACCTCGGTGAATGGATGGACAGCAAAGGAAAGCGCCACAAAGAGAGCACGGACAGCGAACGCTATAAGGCGCTCGGCAACAGCATCGCCCTCCCGCCGTGGCTGTATGTGCTGCAACGCTTAACGGTCTGCTGCGGGACGGAACGCACAATGGCAAGCCTGTTTGACGGGATAGGCGGCTTTTCGCTGCTGTGGGAGTCGCTGAACGGGTCAGGTTCATGCGTGTGGGCAAGTGAAATCGAGGAGTTTCCGATGGCCGTTACAAAGCGGCATTTCCCCGAAAAAGAATAGGAGATGCGCAAATGTTTCCGCAAGGAAAATACAAAACGATTTACATGGACCCGCCGTGGCCAGAGCGCGGCGGTGGGAAGATTAAACGCGGGGCTGACCGGCATTACGCTCTGATGTCCATAAAGGAAATCAAGGCCTTGCCTATCGCTTCACTCGCGGATCCAGAGGGCTGTCACTTGTATATGTGGACGACGAACAACTACCTGCCTGACGCGCTGGAATGCGTAAGGGCATGGGGCTTTCAGTATGTTACGCTGATTACTTGGTGCAAGGACAGCATGGGCTTGGGGCAGTATTTTCGCGGTATGACAGAGCACTGTATCTTTGCAACCACACAAAAAAAACTACCCTACAAGCTGGAGGAAGGAAAGCGTATGCAGGGCGTAACGGGTTTTGTTGAGCCGAAACGTGAACACAGCCGCAAGCCTGAAACCATGCGCAAAATGATCGAACGTGTTTCCTATACCCCACGCATTGAACTGTTTGCGCGCAGAGCAGCGCCCGGCTGGAAGGTATGGGGCAATGAAGCACCAGAGAAACAGGAGGCTACAACTTGAAGATACCGTCTTTCGTGCGAATCAACGGCATTGATTATCCCATAGAGCATGTGAAGTCACTGAACGACGGGACGAGCATCGCGCATGGGTACGCTGATTTTGTTCACAATCGCATACAGTTAAACCCTGATACGCAGGGGTATGAGCACATGTGCGTCACGCTTTGGCATGAAATTCTGCACGTTTTAATCAATAACGCACAGATTGAATTGCCGGATGAAGAGCAGCTTGTGCGGGCACTGTCTGGCGGCATCTATCAGGTGCTTCAAGATAACGGCCGCCGTCTGTTTGATATTGTGCCGGTTGAGGAATCGGCAAAAGAAGAAAAGGGTGGAGGAGAAAAGCATGACTCGTGAAGAAGTGTTACAAGCCGCCGCAAAGTGCGTGAACGGTGACAGACAGGAAGACTATGGTTCTCCCGAAAACAACTTTGGCATGGTTGCGGTATTTTGGAACGCCTATCTTCAATCGTATATGCGCCCGAATAGTATCAGTATCGACTCGAAGGACGTTGCGGCAATGCTGGGATTGCTGAAAATCGCCCGCATTGCAACGGGACACGGAAAGGCTGATAACTGGGTTGACCTCGCAGGGTACGCGGCCTGTGGCGGCGAGCTTGAGCGGCTTGATCCGGTAGAAAAAGCTACACGAAGCGACGGAGGTAAGCAGGCATGATTCTGGGAGACTCCGAAATTAAGCGGATGATGGCGGAGGGTGTTTTCCCGGCATATCCTAAACTGCTCATTAACCCGGCGAGCCTGAATGTGCGCATCGGTGCTTCCTTTTTAGTTCCTCGGCGCAAGTGGTTCGGCAACGTGGCTCTGGGCGACGAGGTGAAGTACAAGAAAATCGTTTTGCAGAAAGGTGAGGCGTTCAGGCTGCGTCCCGGTCAGTTTGCACTCGCCACGACAATAGAGTCCATCAACTTGCCGCTACATCTTGCGGCGTTTGTGCAGGGGCGTTCTTCCATCGGTCGTGCAGGGTTGACAGTGCAGAACGCTGGCTTTATCGACCCCGGTTTTCATGGACACATTACGCTGGAGCTCAAAAACGAAACGAAAAACACGATTTTGATACACCCCGGTTATCCTGTGGCGCAGATTGTGTTCGAGCAAGCGCAAGGTGTCGAGCGTCCGTACACTGGCAAGTATTGCGGCCAGACGGAAGCAACTGGAAGCCGAATGCACCTTGATAAAATTCCTCGCTGAGAGTTTGGTGCCCCGCCGTACTGTCTTGCGGCGGGTCTTTTATCTGAGAAATAGTCAAAAATATTTTGCTGAACATATTGACAAGCAAAGTATTTTTGCTATAATAAACTCATCAGCTAAAAATATTTAGCTATTGTAGGCGGTCATAAGCCGTCATCAATTCAAGCACGATCCCGATGAGCAGGAGGCGCAGAACCATGAGTAACGACGTAGGAAAGCCCCTTCCTGAAATGCGAATGCGGCAGGGTGAGATGGACGGACTCTTCGCCATGTTTGCCGCATTACAGGAGTTTGACGGGGTAAAAACCGATATGCGGGACAGGCTCAAAGCCATCCCCAACGGATACCGCGATTTGCGGCTGGCAGAGGCTACGATGACGCGGCTGTTAGCGCGTATCGTAGAGACCATTCCGGCAGAGAAGAAACGCGCCATCCGCCGTATGCTGCCGAGCATGAAGTACAAGGTGTACTACAATGCCCCCGTCAGTCACATGGACGAAGATGCAACGGCCATCAACGCGCATGATTTGGCCCTGTTGTGCCAGCTCGTGCAAGGCTTCTACTGCTTCCTCTGCGAGGAGGATTGCAATCACTGCAAGTACGGTATTGCCAAAGTTTTCGACCGCGTTTTCAAAGTAGACCGTGAAAAGAGCTGGGCGGACTTCTGCTTCGATAAAGGAGGAGAAGATCACAAATGACCTACTTCGTCTGGAGTCTGAATCGTTTTGTGCGCGGGCTGATTAAGGTTCTGCTTATCTACCCGCTCATGCTGCTAACTCTGTTACCTTCCATCCTGTACAACGGTCTGTGTGTTTTGTCACAGCGGTTGGACTGCTGGTGGTGGAAATAAATAACTGGAGGAAAGACTATGGACATCGTACTCGCCTTTTTCTTCTTCGCCCTTGGTATTGCGACGGACGCGGTACACAATCGCATTCGCCGTGACAGTGAGAGCAGGGCGTATAGCTCCGGCTATCGTCAAGCGCAGAAGGAAGAAAGCATCCGAATCACTGCCCGAACGACCACCGATACCGAGAGCCCCGCATACACGGTTGCGCGTAGGCAACCAGTTCCGATTCCGGTTCCCGTGCCCCCGCCTGACACTGAACCCGCGAAAGAGGGCAACGTCATTTCTACGGATTTTTGGAACAATTTGCAGACGAACGGACGCGCTGCTGTCCACATTCGCCGATAAGGAGGAGAAATCATGGAAGGTTACATCTGCATCAATGGCAACAAAACGCTTCTGACCCCGGAGCAAATCAAGGAACTGGGCTTCTGCGAGAAGCCCGTGCCCGTTCAGGACTTGGCGTTTGCGCGTGACTCCCTGTGAGATGGTTCTTTCCTTGAGCGTTTCAAGCTCGGCGACGTGATTGAAGATTTCGGCTATCACTTCGAGATCATCGGCTACTGCCATGACCGGGCGGAGGAAGATAAAGAGCGCCCCACTGTTACCGTTATGTCCAAAGAGTTGCTACCTGCGCATCGTATGCACAGCGGCGCGTGTCCTAACGGCTGGGTGGACTCGGAGCTTCGCCACTGGCTGAACCATGATGTTCTTGAATCCCTACCCGACGCGCTGCGAGAGCTGATTCAGCCTACTGTGCGCGAGAGCGTAGACTACAAGGGACGCAAGCATACCAGTACCGATATGCTGTTCCTTCCGACCGAAAGTGAGCTGTTCGGTTCTGCAATCTATTCTCCCGCTGAGTGCGGGGTGCGCTACCCGGTCTTTTCCACTTCTGAATCCCGTGTGCGGATTGATGAGGATGGGGACACAAGATGGTATTGGACTTCTTCTGCTTATGGCGGCGCCGCCACCGCCTTCGTGCCTGTCGGCTACGCCGGCTACACGAACGCCAGCGCCGCGTCCGGCGCGATTCGCGCCCCCATCTGCTTCCAAATTTCCTGACATCGGAGTAATCCCGCCGCCCCTTGCGGGCGGCGGGATAAACATCCGAAAATGATAGAAGCATGTGGAGGTTATTGTCATGGAGCGGCATGTTTACTGTAAGCACATCAAGAATAAAACCCTTAGAGGGTATATGGTGCGTGGTGTACCGTTTTTGTGTCTGTATGACGCAGAGTCCCAATGCACCCGCATAGGGGTGGAACCCGACAAGTCGATCCTCTTGTACGAGCCTGCTCAAGCGCGGCAGGCCGCCGCCATCAGTGAGAAGGAAGTGTTGTATCTGTGTTCTCGTTTGGACGAGATGCTGGAAAAAGCGCGCGCCGGACTGTCCAGTCTCGCCGCTGAACGTGACCGCATCGAGAAAACAGATCCACCGAGCATCATGCGCGACGTGGCGTTGAAGGTGCTGGAAGAGAGGATACAGCGGCAAATCGGATACTGTAGCGGACTGTCAGACGTATGGCAGTTGCTGCATCAGCGCGCTTATGAGTTGTGGGAGCTGACGCGGTTAAAGGAGGAGCGCACATGATTGAAAGCAAGGTATACAAGTGTGAAGTGTGCGGCACGACGTATGCGGACAAGGACATGTGCCGAGAGTGCGAAGCATTTCATCTGCGGCTACCAGCAGGCGCAGAGCGCATCATCACTGACGCAAAATATCTGGCGAAAAACAACGCGCATAATCCCCATCCTCAGCGATTGATGATTCAGTTTGCGGATGGACACAAAGCGCTGTATGAGTACCGCTGTCCTCTCGGCAAGGTGAGGTAAAGGGGGCTACACGGCCCGTTTCAATCGACACAAAGCAAAGGTGAAGTAGATGAAACTAATCCGTTGTCAGAAGTGCGGAACCGTAGTTATCAGTGAGGAGACATTTCTCCAAAACATCATGGATGCAATGGAGGACACCTGCCGCAAGGCACGGCGCGCGAAATACCATTCTGAGAAAAATGCGCTTTTGCAGGAAGCGGCTGAATATCGCTCCATGTATAAAGCGTTTATGCACCACCTAACTGAGCGTGACCGCGCCGCCCACAACGTGGATGCCTACAAGGTATCTGAGCTGTACAATGCGCTGGTTCGCACGGGCAGGATGAGCACGGCAGAATTTCGGGTCATCTGTGCGGCAGGCGAAGAAAAAGCAAAGATACGCCGTGATGCAGAGGATAAAGAACTGAACGCTATCTACGGCTGCTATGAAACGGTGTGCAACCGCACGATGCCGAGCCCCACGGAAAAAGCCGCCATGAGGCGTTGCAGATAATGCGGGAAAGGGAGCGAAAGAACCACCATGACCTACGACAGACCAATTATCATTTCGGCGGGCAAGAGCCGTAAGGACATTAACTGGCAGCGCCAAACGCTGACGGTTTCTGAGCTCTATGACCGCCTGAAAACGCCCGCCCGCGGCGTGGAAGCTCTGTCCGAATACACCAAACTGAAAAAAGCCCAGCAGGACGATTTGAAGGATGTGGGCGGCTTTGTGGCTGGCGCTCTCGCCGGAGGACGGCGCAAAGCGAACGCCGTAACGGGCAGAGACGTAATCACGCTGGACTTTGATAACGTCCCCGGCTGGCAAACAGACGCGGTGCTGGCAACGCTGGACGGTCTCAAATGCAACTACTGCGTTTACAGTACCCGCAAGCACGCGCCCAACGCCCCCAGACTGCGTGTTTTGATTCCTACGGACAGAACCATGACCCCGGACGAATACGAGCCCTGCGCTCGGCGTATGGCGGATTACATTGGCATCAGTATGGCCGACCCGACGACCTTTGAGGTGTCGCGCCTGATGTACTGGCCGTCCTGTTGCTCGGACAGTGAGTTTGTATTCCGCACGGCTGACGAGCCTTTTGCGTCGGTTGATTCTTTGCTGGCAAGCTACAAGGACTGGCACGACATCAGCGAGTGGCCGCAGGTTCCCGGCAGTTTTAGCTACCAAAAGCTGGCGGTCAAGCAAGGTGACCCCGAAGCAAAGCCCGGCATCGTGGGCGCGTTCTGCCGTACCTACGACATCTACCGCGCTATCGACGAGCTGCTGCCCGGCATCTACGAAGCGGTAGACAATGAGAAAGACCGCTATACCTATCTGGGCGGCTCTACCACGGGCGGCGCCATCGTGTATGATAACGGCAAGTTTCTGTTCAGCCATCATGCTACGGATCCCTGCTCCGGCAGGCTGGTAAATAGCTTCGACATGGTGAGGCTACACAGGTTCGGAGACGCGGATGATGTGAGCGACGCAAGTACGCCTGCGAATCGTCTGCCGTCTTACAAGCGGATGCTGGAGTACGCCAACAGCCTCGATGACGTGGCTGTGCTGCTGATGCAGGAACGCTACGACAGCGCCATAGCTGATTTTGAGGGCGTGGGCGCGGATAACGCTGACGACCCCGGAAACTGGATGCTCAAGCTCCAGCGTGAACCACAGACAGGCCGGATTAAGGGCTCCATCGACAATGTACGAATCATTTTGGAGAACGACCCGCTGCTGAAAGGGCGCTTTGCACTGAACCGTTTTGCTGGGCGCGGTGAGGTGCTGGAGAAGCTGCCGTGGGACGTGGCAAAGGGTGAGCACCGCCGCCGTATGTGGTCAGATACAGACTCAAACGGCCTGTACTGGTACATGGAAAAGCAGTACGCCATAACCGGGCGCGGGAATATCGACGCTGCGCTGGACATCCACGCCGCAACCCATGCTTTCAACGAAGTGCAGGATTACATCGAGGGCTTGAAATGGGATGGTACGCCACGGCTGGATACGCTGTTCATCGACTATCTGGGCGCGGAGGATTCGCTGTATAACCGCACGGTGTGCCGCAAGGCGTTCGTCGCGGCTGTCGCTCGTGCCATGCTTCCCGGCTGCAAGTACGACAATATGCTGATTTTGTGCGGCCCGCAGGGCATCGGCAAGTCAACGCTACTGGACAAGATGAGCCTCGGCTTCTTCAACGACTCTATCCGTACTTTTGAGGGCAAGGAAGCGTCTGAGCTTTTGCAGGGCGTGTGGCTGGTGGAAATCGCCGAGCTGGACGCTTTCAGGCGTTCTGATGTAACGTGCATCAAGCAGTTCCTTTCCCTGCGCGCTGACCGCTACCGCGCCGCCTATGGTCGTCACGTTAAGGATTTGCCCCGCTGCTGCGTTTTCTTTGGCACTTGCAATCAGGTGGACTTCTTGCAGGACACGACCGGCAACCGCCGCTTCTGGCCCGTGGACGTGGGCATAGTGCCGCACGACAAGACCGTGTTTAACGACCTGACGGACGACGTAATCCGGCAGGTGTGGGCGGAAGCCAAGGTGCGCTGGCAAATGGGCGAGTCGCTATATCTGACGGGCGAAGTGGAAGCGCTGGCACGGGACAAGCAGGAGGAGCACCGAGAAGCCAGCGTACAGGAAGGTTTGATTCTGGAGTTCATTGAGCGCCCCATCCCTGACGACTGGGTGAAGTGGGACATCGACCAGCGCCGGGCGTTCTGGAGCGGACTGGCGAAGGGCGGGGAAGAAAGCTACACGATGGTGGAGAGGGACAAGGTTTGCGCGGCGGAGGTGTGGTGTGAGCTGTACTGCAAGCCCATCAGCGATATGCGCAAATCGGATGCGCGGGAGATTAACGCCGTGCTGGAACGGCTCCCCGGCTGGCATTCAATCCATGGTCGGTTTGGCAAAGCCTACGGTGATAAGCAGCGCGGATTCAGTAAGAAATGATGGTAACATTCTCCCCCAAAAAGCGGGAACATTCTCGGAAAAGTGGTAACAATCTATGGGAACATTCTCGAATTGGGAAAAATTGAATGTTACCAGTGAGTGGTAACATAAAAAAGATTGTTCCCATAGAATGTTACCAAGAATGTTACCAGAAAAAATCCCAAAGCCCTTGAAAAATAAGGCTTTTTAAGTGAGTGGTAACATTGGAACATTCTTTCCTAATAGACTTTACAAATATGGGCGTTAGGGGCGCGCGCGAAACGCCTATCCGCCTGATCGTGCCCGTCTATACGCGCGCGGGCGCGCGAGAGTTACCAGTGGATGAATTTTACGGTTTGGGAGGCAAGTAACTGATGCTGGAAAGAAGTGTTGAGCGGATGCTGCGCGACGGGATTAAGGTGCGCGTTCCAAAGGCCCGCTGTCTGAAATTCGTGACCCCCGGTTTTACAGGAGTGCCCGATAGGATTATTCTGCTTCCCGGTGCGGAAACGGTATTCGTAGAGCTGAAACGTCCGGGACAAGTGGAACGGCAGCGGCAGCTATTCGTACAGGCTGGGTTGCGGAAGCTGGGCTTTAAGGTGTTTTCTGCGGTAGATTCTCCTGAGAAGGTTCAGGAAGTGATTGACTACTGCGGTCGGTGCGAAGGAGGCGGCGGGGCATGAAGTTTGTCCCTCATGATTACCAGCGGTACTGTGAGGAGAAGATCATCGAAACGCCAAACATTGCCCTGTTTCTGGACATGGGACTCGGCAAGACGGTGATTACCCTGACCGCCATTTACAAGCTGAAATACCACCGATTCGCTCTGCGGCGAGCGCTGGTGGTGGCGCCGAAGAAGGTAGCAGAAGCGACATGGAGCAATGAAACCGCAAAATGGGATCACCTGTCCGATTTAAGGGTGTCTGTGGTGCTCGGTTCGGCGGCGCGTCGAGAGGCTGCGCTGGCGGCGGAAGCGGATGTGTACGTCATCAACCGGGATAACGTGGCGTGGCTGGTGGACTATTATTCTGACCCGCGCCACAAGGACAGGACGTGGCCGTTTGACTGCGTGGTACTTGATGAATCGTCGAGCTTTAAGAACCATCAGGCGATACGCTTTAAGAAGCTCAAAGTCATGCGCCCCCGCATTCGCCGCATGATTGAGCTGACCGGTACGCCTACCCCGCATGGGCTGACTGACCTGTGGAGTCAAATCTATCTGCTGGACGGCGGCAAGCGGTTAGGGCGCACGGTGTCGGTGTACCGCGATATGTTTTTTCTGCCGGACAAGCGCAACGGCGCGACGGTGTGGTCATATAAGCCCCGCGAAGGGGCGCAGGAGGCAATCTACGGTTTGCTGAGTGACATATGTGTCAGCATGAAAGCAAGCGACTATCTGACCCTTCCAGACTGCATCAGCGAAGAAATCCCCGTGAAGCTGGACGAGAAAGCGCAGGCGGCTTATAACAGGCTGGAGCGGGATATGCTGCTGGAGGTTGACCCCGAAACGCTCATTACGGCAAATTCGGCGGGCGTGTTGACCAACAAGCTGTTGCAGTTGTGCGACGGCGCGGTATACGACGAGGCAGGCAATGCGACCGTGGTGCATAACTGCAAGATTGAGGCGTTCATGGAAACCGTGGAACAGCTAAACGGGCAGCGGGCGCTTGTGTTCTATAATTTCCAGCACGATAAGGCACGACTGCTGGAGGCACTGGGAAAGACGAAGCTACACGCGAGGGTATATGAGGGCGCGGCGGACGAAGCGGATTGGAACGCTGGCAAGATTGACATTCTGCTGGCGCATCCCGCATCCTGCGCCTACGGCCTGAACCTCCAGCAGGGCGGGCATCATGTGATTTGGTTTGGGCTGACGTGGAGTCTGGAGCTGTACCAGCAGGCCAACAAGCGCCTCCACCGGCAGGGGCAGGAGTATCCCGTAATCATCCACCATTTGATTGTGCAGGGCGGCGTGGATGAGGACGTGATGAAAGCCCTGTCCGGCAAGGAAAAGACGCAGGAGAGCCTCCTGAACGCCCTGCGGGTGCGTTTGGAAAGGGCACGAAAGGAGAGTTGCGTATGACGGTGAAAGAACTGTCGAAGCTGTACCACCTGAACCGCGAGGTGGAACTGAACAAGCGGCAGCTTGAGCGGCTGGAAACGGATTGCGCCGAGGATGAAAGACTGCTGGCAGAACTGCGGTCTGCCATTGGCGATTGTTCGTCCCCTCCCCTGTCGGACATGCCCAAGGCGCACAACGTAAGCAGTCCGGTCGAAAACATGGTTATGCGCATCGGACAGCTTGAAAGCAATATTCTGCGTAAGCGCAACGCCATCACAAATATGCGCGTGACCATCAGCACTCGGCAGACCCTTTGTCTGCTGGAGCGTGAGCGGCTGGAGGCGTATATCGATGGCATAGAGGACTCGCTTCTGCGGCAACTTTTTACCTTGCGCTTTGTCAACGGCCTGCCGTGGGAGCAATCGGCTTTTTCCTTGTGGGGTGCCAGCGGAAGGGGCGAGACGGCGCGCAAGATGTGCTATCGCTATCTCAAGGACGATAAGAGCGCCTGACGTGGAGGTTGTCCCGCTTTGTCCCGCGACAATTCTTGTCAAGTGTGTTATGTTATATGGGCAGACATCGGCTTCCGCAATGCGCACGTTTCGGTCTTTCCGGCGCTGGCGGGTTCGCCTCCTTCCCGCATCTATGCGGAGGCCCTTATTCGGGGTGTCTGCAAGGACTCATACGACGTAAGGGCAGCGCCGTGTGAGTCCTTTATTGTGCGCAGAAAGGGGGCGGATACCGTGCCGCAATATCGCGCCGAACGGAACTACGAAAACTTGAACAAGGGCATTTTTCAGGGCACGACGGATTTAGGCATTCCATATATCGCCCCGGAGGACTGCGACGTAGAAAACTGGATCAGCTTCAATTACGCCAAAACCGCGAAGGAAGAACAGTCACGGCATGGCGTACACTTCTTTATCGACGATTACCAGTTTACGCGCCTGTGGGCACAGCCGGACACCTATTTGCCGCTGTTGCAGCGCTTTCCCGCTGTCATGACTCCCGACTTTTCAACATACACCGACTTTCCTGTGGCTATTCAGCTCTACAACCATTACCGCAAGCACTGGCTGGGCGCGTACTGGCAGTACGAGGGAATGCTGGTGATTCCAACCATCAGTTGGAGCGACCACCGTTCCTACGACTGGTGCTTTGACGGTGAACCCGTGGGCGGGTGCGTGGCTGTTTCCGCCGTTGGGACGCAGATGGTGGCGGCGCAAAAACAGTTGTTCATCGACGGATACCGGGAAATGATGGATAGGCTCAAGCCGTCCAAGATTATCTTTTACGGCGATGTGCCGGATGAATGCTACGGCAACATCGTACAGATACAGGCATTTCAGGACGCTATCAAGAAACGCAGGAAGGAGGCGCAGAAGCAGCATGGGAGGTAGAGGATCAGGCTCGCGCATCGTGAGCACAAGACCGCCACAAGCGCAGACCGGCGCACAGGCACAAACCGCCGCGGCGACCGGCGGCCCTGCGGCGCGTGTGTATGCCGGGCCGTTTGTCCATATGACACAGCAGGACGCGGACGACATGGCGCAGGCGCAGAACCGCTATGACATCAACACAAGGCTTGCAATCAACCAGTACATCCGTGAGGATGCGCAGTCCAACGGCTTTACGCTGTCCCAAAATATGAACCACAAGCTGGAGAACGGGCAAACGCTGGACGCCACAGAAACCTATGTTGCACAGCGTCTCGACGCGGCTATGCACGATTTGGGCAAAAACACGATGCTGTTCCGTGCGGCGCACAAGGATTTTCTGGAGGCACTGGGCGTGCAGAACTACCAGAATATGACCCCGGCACAGCTTGACGCGGCGGTGAAGGGCGCGGAGTACAAAGAGAAAAAGTTTGTGTCCACCGCCTTTGACCGCTCCAAGAACCCGTTCATCAGCGGGGCGCAGTCAGGCGGACGCGAAGTGTACCTGAACATCAAAGCTCCGGGCGGTACAAAATGCGTGCTGGGCAACGCGAAGCAAGCCGAAATCATTCTTTCCCGCGGCACGGTATTCCGCGCTACGGGCGCGCACTTTGACGGCACGACGGCATACCCGCGATTGGGCGGCGCATTGCCGCGTGTCGTGGTAGACATCGAAATTATTACCGAGTAAGGGAGGAGCATCACATGGCTACCAGCAAGACGAGCAAGGCTTCCAAGACGGCGGAGAAGAAGGGCGGCAGAAAGACCGCCGAGAACAGCCCCCAGATGGGCGAGGAACGCTTTATCGCCACGGGCAAGAGTGTTACCCTGCTCAAGCCCGCAAAGGGCGCACGGGGCGTTTCTGGCAGAAAGAAGGGCAAGTAAATGGGCGGACGCGGTGCAAACTTTCAGCGCACTGTGTCGCCGCCGATACAGACGCAGCAGTTACAGCCTGACCCGTTGAACGGCACACAGCCTCCGACCGGCGTAACACAGGCGGCTCTTGCGAACATGAGCGACCAAGAGCTTCACGATTTTCTGATTGACGTGAACAAGACCGACATTCCGTCTTTCCTGAGCGACCTCCACCTCCAGCGTATGCTTTACGCTATGGGCATGAACGGCAAGCCGGAAGTCGTCGATCAAAACACGTTCGATGGGCTGGCGCAGAACTCGCCTGTCCTATACCGCACAGTAAATGACACCGTAGTTGATGGTGTCCCCTTTACATCGAGCGACTGTTGTGATATGCTTATAGATGGCGACTTGACCTTTGTCGGTAGGGGCATCCACGGCGACGGTCTGTACTTCTCTAACTCGCTGTCCGGCTCCAAAGCCTACGGCGACCACACGGGGCAGACCGTTGGTGCGGTGCTGAACAGCAAGGCGAGGGTTATTTCCGAGACTCAGCTCAGGCAGGACTACGACGCCTTTGTGAAGTCCCATCCGCAGGCGCGCAAGGCGCTGGGCTTTGCGAAGTCGCACAGCTCGCACGACAGTTACAGCCAATTCGCCCTGATACGCGGCTACAATGTTATCTCGTCAGACCAGTACGACGACGAAACGTACTATACGGTGCTTGATCGAAGCGCCTTGACCATGACCAATAAGCGCTATTAACAGCAAGGAGGAAGCATCATGGACATCAACGAAAAGCTCCGCAGCTTGACCCCTGAACAGGCGAACAAGCTCGCCGGTCATCTTAATTCCTGCTATCCCGACAAGAAGAAGCCTGCCCCCGCGAAGAAGAAACCCGCGGCGAAGGGCGGCAAGAAGAAGTAATCAGAACCGCATACGCAGAGCCGCAGAGGGTGCAATGCCCCCTGCGGCTTTTTCCGTGCCAAGCAGACGGGAGGTGACACGCTTTGGCAAAGGGAGGAAGTAAGCCGGGCGGGCCACAATCCAAGAACCTGATTCCAGTGACGCAGCGTTCGCCCGAAGAAGCGCAGGCCATCCGAAGCAAGGGCGGCAAGGCGCGGGCGAAGCAGCGGCACGAACAAGCGCTGCTTTCGCAGATTATCCGTTCGGTGCTGGCTATGGGCTACCGCAAGGGCGCAGTGGCCGACCCCAACGACATTTACACGCTGGAAGAAGCGAAGAAAAAGAACGTCCCCATTCAGACGCTCATCGTCATGCAGGAAGTGGAGAAGTATCTGGCGACAGGAAACACCGAGTCCCGCGACTGGCTTTTCAAGTACGCTTTCGGCGAGAACGTGCCTCTGCCGGATTCCCCGGAGGGTGAAGCGGCGGCGCAGGAAGAGGACGGCATCAGCATCCACCTGATACGGGGGGATAAGCCGAAGGAGCAGGAAAGCGCGGAGGACAAAGCTACACGGGAAGAGGCGAGAAAGGCGACGGCGGAAGCGCTGAAAGCCATTGGGCAGGCCGCCGAAGAAGCGGGAGCGGATCAAGATGCACAGTGATGTTTACATCGAGGACTTGCTCGCCCCCAACTATGACGCGCTGCTGGATGACGTGCTGGCGCATCGGCATTCGCAGTACATGCTCAAGGGTGGGCGCGGTTCGCTGAAATCCTCTTTCACAGGCTTTGTTATCCCGCTGATTATGCTGGAGCATCCCGACGTGAACGCCTTGATTCTGCGCAAGACGGCGAAAACCCTGCGTGATTCCGTGTTTGGGCAGATGCAATTCGCCATCGACAAGCTGGGCTTGAGCGACGAGTTCACCTGCCGGGTGTCGCCCATGCAGATTAAGCGCGAGAAAACGGGGCAGGTTATCCTTTTCCGAGGGCTGGACGACCCTATGAAAATCAAGTCCATCAAAGCGCCCCGCGGCTACTTTGGCGTGACGTGGTTCGAGGAAGCCGACCAATTCTCCGGCATGAAGGAAATCCGCTCCGTGCTGCAATCCGCAAGACGCGGCGGCGACCTGTACTGGAACTTCATGACGTTCAACCCGCCTGAAACGCAGTCGAACTTCATGAATGAAGAGGTGCTGAGGCCCACTCGCGATACCCTCGTGCATTCGTCGGACTATCGCAGCGTACCGCCTGAGTGGCTGGGACAGCAGTTTTTCAACGATGCTCTGGAGCTGGCGCTGATTAACCCCAAGGCGTACCGGCACGAGTATCTGGGCGAGGTCACAGGCACGGGCGGCGAGGTGTTTGACAACCTTGTTATCCGCGAGATTCCAGACAGCGCAATCGCAACGTTCGGCAGCATCTACTTTGGGCTGGACTTTGGCTGGTATCCCGACCCCGCCCACTGGGTGAAATGCTGCTACAATCCCGCACAGTTGACCCTTTACATCTTTGACGAACTGCGGGCAATCAAGACCAGTAACGCCGAGCTGTGGCGGCGCTTGCAGGACGAAAAGGGCATGACTGAAAACGACCCTATCATAGCTGACAGCGCCGAACCGAAAAGCGTTTCCGACCTGCGCTCCTACGGCTGCTCCTGCCGGGGCGCTGAAAAGGGCCCGGACAGCGTGCGATACAGCATGAAGTGGCTGCAATCGTTGAAAGCCATCGTCATAGACCCTGCCCGATGCCCCGAAACGGCGCGGGAGTTCACGCATTACGAGTATGAGCGCACGGCGGACGGCGACGTGGTAAGCGGCTACCCGGATGTGAATAACCACTCCATCGACGCGGTACGCTACGCGCTGAACCGCGTATGGAAGCGCAAAGGACAATAATTTGCCGAAAATTTTGTGCGAGTAGCCCAGAACGATTGACAGTCCTCCCCCGTAAGTGTATAATATTTTTAACTCCATAACACTTCATAGGGAGGCATCCACCATGAAAAAGTTTCTCACGGTGCTTCTTGCTTTACTGCTTCTGTGCGGCTCTTGCCTTGCGGAGGGGCTGGATTACGCATCCATGACCGACGCACAGCTTCACGACATCGTGGACGCGGCGCGGAACGAGCTGACAAAACGGGAGCTTGTGGCTGAGGGAAAGACCCTGCTGTTCGAGCAGGACGGCGTTTCGGTCTATCTGACAGGCGACTTCAAGGCTGATTCCCTCCATACCGACTCCATGCACTTCATGCGCGCAAGCGTGATTGTCGTGAACGACAGCGACATCAATGTTCGCGTCGGCGTTGACAGCATGAGCGTAAATGGCTGGGAGGTCAGCAATTCTGGTTTTTCTTCTGTTTCCCCCGGCAAGAAGCTCAAGGATGAGCTGACGTTCAATGCCGTGGATACCGACATCACGACGGTTGAGGAAATTGAAACCATCGAGATTACGTTCCGCCTGTCCAATGCGGACACATACATGTTCTTTGCGGACGTGCCTACCGTCACGCTTCACTTCAACGTGCAGTAAGGAGTGATTGCATGACTTGTCCGAAATGCGGGAGCACCAACGTACAGATGCAGACCTTCCAAGAACAGCAGGGCAGCAGGACAAAGACGAAGTTCCGCTTCAAGGCTGGCGAGAAGCGGCACGGGTTCTTCTGGTGGCTGTTCATCGGCTGGTGGTGGTGGATGATCGAGTTTATGCTGTGGTTCGTCTGCACCCCCTTCATGTTCATCGTCAAGCTGTTTTATAGCCCTAAGAAGTACAAGGGCAGCGGGAAATCTGTGTCCACCACGCGCAACAAGATCGGCTATGCTACCCTGTACACCTGTCAGGACTGCGGCAAGCAGTGGAAGCATATGGCATAATACCCCAAGGAGCGCACAACGCGCTCCTTTTTCTATGCCGCCAGCTATGCCGCCAGCTAAAAATATTTGACTTTAAAGGCGGTTTGTGTTAAAATAATTTATTTACGGCTTTTTCAAAAAAAAGGCCTTGACTTTTTGTGGCGGCATAAAGTATAATAGCATCGTGGCACAAAGGAGGTGGCACGATGAGCCCACGAACGGGGCGGCCTAAGGCTGAGAATCCCAAGGATAAGGAATTGAGGGTAAGAATCGACAAGGAAACAGAGCAAACCCTCAAAGAACTTGCCCAGCACTACAACGTTCCAGTATCTGTTGTCGTGCGTATGGGAATCGAACGGCTTTATGCCGAAATAAAAAAGTAAGCGTTGCTCCTGCTACCAACACGACAACGCTTACCGCAATGAATCCCCACAACCACACCGACTGACGGGATGGTGTGAAATTCATTTACATCATACCATCCTGTCAGCCAAAAGTCAATAATATTTAGCTGATAGGAGGAAATTTCAATGTACGAACTCATCCTGCGCGAAATCGCCGTCATTGACGAAGCACTGGCTATCGTGTGTGACCGCATGAACCCCGCCGACCGTATTTCCGACGCGCTCCTCCGTGAAGTGCTTGACTGCATGGAGAACATCCGAAAGGCGGTGGACGAATGAACGGGTTGCAAACCTTCGCCAATGAAGAGTTCGGCGCTGTCCGCTCCCTGATGATTGAGGACATGCCGTGGTTTGTTGGACGCGACGTTGCGACTGCGTTAGGGTACGCAAAACCGCAGAATGCGATTAAGTCACATGTCGATGCGGATGATGCCCTAAATCAGGGCATCATCGACAGCATGGGACGCTCTCAGCCGACAATGCTTATCAACGAGTCCGGGCTGTACAGTCTCATCCTGTCCAGCAAGCTCCCCGCCGCCAAAAGGTTCAAACGCTGGGTCACGTCCGAAGTGTTACCCGCTATCCGCAGGACGGGAGGGTACGGAACGGCTACACAGGCGGCGGAGACGGAGGCAGCGGCGGCAGAAGCCCTTCCGGCACGGGAGACTACGAACGACGATTACCTCCGAGCCGCGTCCATCGTCGCCTCCTGCAAGAATGAGCGCTTGCCCTATGTGCTGGCGTATTTAAGCAAGGCAGGGCTTTCCACCGTCTGCCCCGTGCAGACGCAGGAAGAACAGCGCGACCGCTACGAAATCATGCGTCTGCTGGTGAAAGCGTATAACGACTACGACATCAGCGACACGACCATCGGCAAGGCGACGGGACTTAACCGGGCGCAGATCAGGATGTACCGCACGGGTGAGCGCTTCCCCAAAGCAGGACGGGCGGAATACATCAAAGCTGTGGTTGAGCCTATGCTGGTTGAACAAGAATAACCCCATTCAGCCGCTGCACTGATTCAGTGCGGCGGTTTTTCTATGCCAATTAAAGGCGGTGATACCCTTTGTTTTCGAGATTATGGCAGTTTATAAGGCAGGTGATACACCGGATGTTCCCCTTTAAGGACGTGGCGGCGGTTGAGCACATCGACACGCCGCTGTCCAATGAGATGATTGACGCCCTCGACCTGTGGTACAAAATGTACACTGATTCGCCCCCGTGGCTGTCTCCCGGCAAGGTGAAAAGCCTGAACCTCCCCTCGCTCATTTGCTCCGAGGTAGCCCGTCAGGTGCTTTTGGAGGTCAAGTGGAACATCAGCGGCAAGGCGAACGAGAACGGCAACGCACAGGACAGCCCCCGCGCCAAGTACCTGAAAGCGGAGTTCGGGAAGCTGATGCAGTCCCTCCGCCCCAAGCTGGAGCAGGCGTGCGCGGCGGGCGGTATGACCATCAAGCCCTATCCCAAGGACGGGCATATCTATTTCGACTGCGCTACGGCGTGGAGCTTGTACCCTATCGCCTTTGACGATGACGGCAATCTGAAAGATGTGATTTTCCGCGATTCCTATCAGGACGGCAAAACAACGTACACCCGCCTCGAACGGCACACGGTGACGGACAAGGGCATTTCCATCACGCAAAGGGCTTTCCGCTCCAATAACCGGGAGTCCATCGGTGTTGAAATCCCGCTGACCGACGTGCCGCAATGGGCGGAGGCGGAGCCGGAAGCCCTGCTGACGGACACGGAAGGGCAAATGTTCGGCTGGTTCAAAACCGCCAACGCAAACAACGTTGACATTGACGCGCCTATGGGCGTGGCGGTGTTCAACAAAGCCGTCAACATCATCCGGGAGGCGGATATGCAGTATTCCCGCATTCTGTGGGAGTATGAGGGCAGTGAGCTGGCTATCGACGTGGATCCTACCGTGCTTCGCCCGCAGATGAACGGACGCGGACGGCAGGAAATGCCCCAACTGAATGAGCGCCTGTTCCGCGGCGTTGACCTCGGCGACGACCATTATCAGGTGTTCTCCCCTGCCATCCGCGACTCCGCGCTGTTTAACGGTCTGAATCAGCTTTTCATGCGCGTTGAGGATTCCTGCGGTCTTGCCCGCGGTACGCTGTCCGACGCGAATCAGGAAGCGCGGACGGCTACGGAGCTGCGCATCGTCAAGCAGCGCACATACGCTACCATTGCCGATAACCAGCGGGCGCTTGAGCACTGTCTGCGGGACGTGGTGCGGGCAATGGACAAGTACGCCACCATGTACGACCTCGCCCCGGCTGGCGACTACGACTTGTCCTTTGAATGGGATGACAGCATCATCACCGACGCATCCCAGCAGCTCGGCGAACGGCTGGAGCTTATGTCGCAGGGGCTTATGAGCAAGACGGAGTTCCGCATGTGGTACTTCGGTGAAACCGAAGCGCAAGCCGAGCTCGCCATTCAAAAGGTGCAGCAGGAACAGCTTTCGCAGTCTATGGACGCGCTGCTGACCGCACAGGCCGCACAGGCCGCACAGACCGCACAGACCGCCCAGAACGGAGCTACGGGGGCTTCTGCGCCCGATGACGGCGAATAAGGGGTGAAATCCCATGCTATCGAATGAAGCGCTGGAAAGGGTGCTGGAACGCCTGCAATCGCGTTTCGATGAGGTGAACAGCTTCTACATTCGCAAGATTGCCGAGCAGATCAAGAAAATCGGCAAGCTGAGTCAAGCCAACATCAATCGTCTTGTCATCATGGCCGACATGACCTCCGACGTGCGCGAGATTACCGAACGGCTGATGATCGTCACTCGTCTGAATGCGCAGGACATTCAGGCGGTGTACAATGCGGCTATGCAGCAGACATACACCGACCCGCGTTTCACACAGGCGTTCACAGCAGGCGCACAGCCCTCCGCCGTCGTGCAGCAGCGACTCATGCAGTACGCGCAAAACATTTCCCGGCAGACAGCGCAGACGGCGCAAAACCTGTCCAACACAACGGCGATTGTAGCGCCGTACCGCAGGGCGGTTGACCGGGGCATACTGGCGGTAAGCACGGGGCTGATGGATTACCAAACAGCTACACGGGAGATTGTGAGGGACATCGGGTATAGCGGCTTGCAGGTGCAATACGCAAGCGGCTATCACAGGCGGCTGGATACCGCGGTGCGGCAGAACGTGGTTGACGGCGTAAAGCAGATCACTCAGCACGGTGCAAATGCCATCGGCGAGGCGCTGGAATACCGCGAGGTGGAAATATCCGCGCACATGCACAGCGCCCCAGACCATGAACCCGTTCAGGGACGCATTTTCCCCAAAGCCGAGTTTGACAGGATGCAAGCCGGACTTTCCTGCACCGACATCGACGGCAACGTTTATGCGGGCTTTAAGCGTCCTATCGCAGAATGGAACTGTGGGCATTTCGCCCTGCCGTTTGATTCCCGGTATGCCAAACCCCGCTACGATCCCGCACAGCTCCGCGAATGGGCGGAGAAGAACAACGCGGGGTGCGACATCGACGGCAAGCATTACACCACCTATCAGGCACAGCAGCTCATGCGCAAGATGGAAACGCGGGTGCGGCGGTACAAGGACGCGGCAAACGCCGCCCGCATTGCCGGGGACGATACCCTGCGGCGTGAATGCCAAATGCGCATTAACACAATCGCCGCAAAGTATGAACAGGTTGCGAAGCTGTCCGGTCTGCCCATGCGCAAACAGCGTATGAGCGTGGAAGGATTCAAAATGGTAAAGATTTAAGGAGGATTGCGTATGAGTACCTACGACTTCATGGTTGCCGCGAAGAAAGCGGTTTGTAACTGGATTGCAAACCGTTATGCGGTAGAAAGCCGGACAGTCGCTATTGACTGGACGGACGTTTTCATCGTGTGGCAGTGCAAGACCTTGCAGAATCACAAGGCGATTCTTGCCGCGCCTACCCCGGACCAGTATCTCTTTGAAGCAACGTACAATGGCGACAAGGAGCAGATGTACCTTGATGTCTATGACAAGATTGGGAACGTCTGCATCAATGGTGTCAATATGGAGGTGTGACAATGACAAAAGCGATGATTAGTCAGCCTATGGCGGGAAAAACCGAAAAGGAGATCGTCGAAACCCGCGAAAACGCGATCACTTTTCTCAAGGAACGCGGATACGACATTGTGAACACCCTGTTCACCGATGACTGGTACAGCGACAAGGCGATGCAGGAACGCGGAGTTGTGCAGATTCCGCTTTGCTTCCTCGCCAAATCTCTTGAGAATATGAGCAAGTGCCATGTCGCCTACTTCTGCAAGGGGTGGCAGACCGCCCGCGGATGCCGTATTGAGCACGAAGCAGCGAAAGCATACGGCATCGCAATCATCTACGAGGAATAATCCTCAAGCCCAAATTTCAAAGCTGTTAAAGGCCCGCCTGTATCCGGCGGGCTTTTAATATATCACCCTACCATGCCGGGACATAACTGCATGGACGCCGCGCCCGCGGAGTGGCCGCGGATATATAAGCCAAATCTACGGCGGCAGGAGGTAACACATGGAATTTCTCAAGGCTCTTTTCTCCAATGGTCCCTTGACCTTCGAGCAGCTTGAAGCTGCGGTCAAGGAACAGAAAATGAACATCGTCAATCTTGCGGACGGCGGGTACATCTCCAGAAGCAAGTACGACGACACGGTGAACGGTCTCAAGGGGCAGGTAACGGAATTACAGGGGCAAATCGCCTCCCGCGACGGCGACCTGACCTCCCTTCGTGAGCAGCTTACGGCAGCGCAAGCCGACGCGGGCAAGCTCGGAGCCGTTCAGCAGTCCCTCGCCGACCTCCAGACCAAGTACAACACCGATAAGACTGACTACGAAAACAAGCTGACGCGCCAAGCCTACGAGTACATGGTGCGCGAGCGCGCAAACAGCTTGCAATTTTCGTCTGCTTCGGCAAAAAAGGCGTTCTTGCAGGAGGCTATCGACAAGGACTTCAAGGTAGACGGTGAAAGTCTGCTGGGCTACGAGGATTTCGTAACCAAGTATAAGGCGGATGACCCCGGCGCGTTTGCGGCGGAGAAAGAGCCGGAAGGAGCACCGAAGGGAAAGCCGACTGTGGTACTGCCCAGCGGCGGCAAGACCGCTCCCGGCAAGAAGTATTCCCTTTCGGAGCTTATGATGCGACACAATGAAAACCCCGACGCGCCGATTGCCTTTGATGAGTGACCGGCGCAAACCCGAACGAAGAAAGGAAGATGAATCATGGCTGGCAAGTTTAACGCTAAGTTCTTCAACGGTGAAGTATTCCAGAAATACATCGACCGCATCCCCAACCCCCGCAAGACGGAACTGCTCAAGTCCCGCGCTATCCGCAGTCGCCCTGAGCTGGCGTCCTCCATGCGCGACGAGGTGGGCGGCAACTACATCAGCACGCCCCTCAAGGGTCTGATTTCTGGCTCTGTCCCCATGAACTACGACGGCAACACCGACATCACCCCCTCCAGCACGGAGACCTTCATGCAGTCCCGTGTGGTCGTCGGTCGCGCCAATGCGTGGGCAGAGCTGGATTTCAGCTACGACATCACGGGCGGCGAGGACTTCATGGAGAACGTCGCTGAGCAAGTCAATGACTATTGGAACGAAATCGATCAGGATACCCTCATCGCTATCCTCAAGGGCGTGTTCAGCATGACCGACACGCAGGGCAAGAAGTTCGTGACGACCCATACGCACGACGTGACCGCCCTGCTGAACGTGGACGGCAAGACCGGCATCATGGATGCTACGACCATGAACACCGCCATCCAGCGGGCCTCCGGCGACCAGAAGGGCAAGTTTACGCTGGTGCTGATGCACAGCGTCGTGGCTACCAATCTGGAGAACCTGAAACTGCTGACCTACCTCAAGTACAACGATGCGGACGGTATGCAGCGCGACATCGGCCTTGCGACCCTGAACGGCCGTCTGGTGCTGGTGGATGACTCCATGCCCGCTGAGCACGGCTACGATGCCGCCACCGCCGCTACTGCGGGTGCGGTCAAGGTGGTTGCCTCCGGTGCGACCACTGGTCAGATCAACCTCGCGGACGTGAAGAAGGGCGATTTCTACCCTGCCAACGTTGCGGCGGACGCCTATGTGGTCGAGGCCACTCACTACATTTCCTATGTACTGGGTGACGGTGCTATCGAGTACACCGACTGCGGCGCTAAGACCCCCTACGAAATGGACCGTAACCCTGCTGTCAAGGGCGGTCAGGATCTGCTGTACAGCCGTCAGCGCAAGTGCTGGGCGCCCTACGGTATTTCCTTCACCAAGGCTTCTATGGCTTCCGCTTCCCCCACGGACGCGGAACTGGCGAAGGGCGCGAACTGGGAGCTGGTATCCTCTGCGGGTACTACCAAGACGTACATCGACCCCAAGACCATTCCCATTGCCCGCATTATCTCCCTCGGCTAATCGCCGCAGGGATGAAAGGAGGGCGGTCTGAATGGCGCACGCGCAATACCTGACGTATGACGAGTACAAGGCATACGGTGGCGCACTTGCGCCCGCCGCCTATCCTCCGATGGAGCTGAAAAGCCGCAAACGCATAGACTACTTGACCGACTCCCGCATACAGAACATGCAGACTGTGCCGGATGCGGTCAAGCTCTGTGCGTTTGCGCTGATTGCTCTGGAGGAAGCCGTGGGCGTGGAAGCGCAAGCCACCAATCCCGCCGTCACCTCTTTTAACACGGACGGCTATTCAGAATCCTACGGCAATGCTCTGAACGCTGATGAAGCGCGGAAACAAATGAACAAGCTGGTAGGCGAGTATCTGTATGGCGAACGGGATGATGATGGCGTACCGCTTTTGTATCGTGGGGTGAGAGGATGAAGCTGTGTAATGAAACGATTACCGTTTTCAACGCAAAGCTCGATCAAACCCGTGATGCAACGGTGTACGTCCCGACCGTGATTCACGGCGTGTCATGGTACGGCGGCGAAAAATCCACAGTGGATGCGAACGGTCTGAAAGCCGCAAGCCAATACACTATCCGTATACCGCTGAAAGCTGATGCCGGGGACAAGAGCTACGCTGACCCGGTATACTGGCGCAATTCCGCGGACGTAACAGGGTTGTTTACCCTGAATGAGGGCGACCTGATGGTAAAGGGAGCGTACACGGACACGCTGACGCTACCCGCACAAATCAAAGCCCTGCACGGCGTAACGATTCTCGCGGTCACGGACAATCGACGGGCGCCCAACGCGCCGCATTGGAAGGTGGTGGGGACTTGAGCGTAACCATCAAAGCAGCCTTTCAATGGAACGGCGACGGCGATCTTCTGCGCGCCAAAAACCTCGAAACGGGCGGACGGGTGCAAACCGCCATCGACAACGCGGTCATTTCCTACTGTATGCCGTACTGCCCGTGGGAAACGGGTACGCTGGCGCGAAGTCCGTTTGCGGCTTCTCCTCCGGGTGGAGGGCAAGTCATATACGCGACACCGTATGCCCGATACCTGTATTATGGAGAGGTCATGGGGCCGAACATCCCTGTGTTCGAGGATGACACGGGAACGCCTACACGGTTCTTTTCGCCGCCCGGACAAGAGAAGCATCTGACCGGCAGGGCGCTGACCTTCCGAACGGACTCTAATCCGCTGGCGGGTGCGTTCTGGTTTGAGCGCATGAAAGCCGACCACATGCAGGACATTTTGGAGGAGGCGAGAAACGTTGCCAACGGTAAATAACGTAGAACACCTCCGCAAGTGGTTTCGCCAATGTCCGGCACTGTCAAAGGCTAACCATTTCAGGGTTGACTATCTGGCCGAAGAAGCGACGGAGTACGCGCTGTATGCGGTTCCGTCTACCGTGAATTACCATGAAAATGTGCTGGGTGAGCACGTTCCGAACGATATTCAGACCTTGAATTTCATCTTTGCGTCGAAAGAAGCGTTCGGAGCAGCAGAAGCACAGAACATTGCCAATTATGGCTTCTATCAGGACGTAATTGACTGGATTATCAACCAAAACTCTTCCCGCAATCTCCCTTGCGTGAATGAGGGGCGCGTACTGTCAGTTGTCCCCACGCTGACGCAGTACGTCTCCGCGCCCGGTGCAAGCAGCGCAAAATACCAGATTCAAATCAAGCTGACTTATCGCAGACGCTAAGAACAAGGGAGCTGATTAAGTGTATGCGCGACTAATAAGCAGTTCCCTTTTCTTCTCCTCCGACGCCGGACGAATCAGAAAAGGGACTTTGTATCTCAATGACGGCGCGTTTTTCAGCGCGTCCGACCTAACCATCATTTCCATGAAAGGGGATAAGAAAATGGCAAAACTTGAACGCAACCGCGGTATGTATTTCGGCTCTTGGACGGGGCAAGACATCGCAGAAAAGGCCAGCGTCTCCATCGGCGACAGTTCGGGCGTTACCGCCTGCACGGTTACTGCCGCCACCTTCGGCACGTCGGTCAGCGACGTATCCGGCGAGTACACCTTCCTCTACGATGGCTCGAACTGGACGCTGAACGGGAACGTTGTCAGCGACATCAGCACCGCCTATGGTCTGTCCATCACTGGCGACCCCGCGGACGGTGACATTCTCGTTGTCGAGTACACTGCCGCTACGGGGGGCTGGGAAGCGCTGGGCAAGGACAACGACGACCTCTCCAAGGAGCTGAACCCCGATACTGAGACCAGTAAGAACGTGCTGGGCGAAACCAGCTTCAAGCACTCCGGCTATGAGCCTGAAATTGGTCTCGATCCCTACTACATCGACCCCTCCCGTAAGATGTACGACCATCTGCGCGAGGTGGCGCTGGAGGAGCTCTACGGTGAGAACGACCTGATGGGTTACTTTGCCGAGGCATATTTCCAGACCGCAAACCGCAAGACGCAGAAGATGACCGGCTACTGCTACGTCCGTCAGGCGTGGTTCGTACCTCAGTCTACTGGCGGCGATACGGCGGGCTATGCGATTCCCGTTACGATTACGCCCGTTGGCCCGGCCACGAAGAAGAAGATCGTGTACGATATGAAAACCAACGAGGCCACCATCACCAACTTCACCGCCGGTTCCTGATAAGCGGCGCGTGAAGGGATGAGAGCGGCGGGGCAAAGCTACACGCGGAGCCTCGCCGCATTTTGTAGGAGGTAAACACGATATGGCGAACAAAACGAAGTTCCCGCAGACGAACGCGAACCAGAACGTTTTCATGCTGGACGACGGTACGAAAGAGATTACCCTCGTCAACCCCTATGGAAAGGTCATTTGCAAGCTGCACATCCGTCCCGGTGACGTATCTATCTACGACCGCTACAAGGCACTGATGGATGATTTTGAGTCTATCATCAAGCCGCTGTCCGACATGGACATCAAGAATGACGGCACGTCGGAGTTCGACGATAACTGGGAGAAGCTGCAACAGGTCGAGACCATTGTTAAGCAGCGCATTAACGCACTGTTTGACATGGACGACGCGGACGAGTTGTTTGCAACCCGGCATCCTTTTTCGTCTGTCAATGGCGTTTTCTATGTTGAAAACGTATTGACCGTTCTCGGTCAGGTTATCGCTCAGGCCATTGAGACGGAATCGAAGCTGTCGCAGGAGCGCGTCAAAAAGTATCTGGCTGACATTGAAAAGGATGTGACGCCGGATGCTGGGGCAACTGCCGACAAGCCTTGACGTATGCGGCACAGCATATAAAATCCGCACAGACTACCGTAACATCCTGCAAATTTTCTCCGCCTATAATGATCCAAGCCTCTCTGACAGCGAAAAAGTGTATGTCTGCTTGAAACGCCTGTTTACGGATTTTGATAAAATTCCGAGTCAACAGTACGCACAAGCATATGCTGCCGCAACTGTGTTTATCGACTGCGGGACACGAGAGGACACCCCTGCGCCCAAAACAATCAACTGGGATAAGGATGAGCAACTGATTTTCCCTGCTGTCAACAAAGCGGCGGGGATGGAAGTCCGTGCTCTACCCTACCTGCATTGGTGGACGTTTCTCGGCTACTATCAGTCTGTAGACCACGACGGGCTGTTTGGCTTCGTTCTAACCATCAGGCAAAAGAAAGCGCGGGGAAAAAAGCTGGAGAAGTACGAACAGGAGTTTTACCGCTCCAATATCAACCTTTGCCGCATCGAAGAAAAACCCGCTCCGCAAAAGGCAGAGGACACCCTGCAATCCATGTTTGATTTTCTCCCGGAAGAAGGTGAAATTTAATGGCAAACGGCGCAGACGGCTCTATTATCATTGATACCGGGCTGGACAATACCGGCTTTGAACGCGGATCTCAGAGGATGCAACAGGCCATCCGGGGAGTAACGCAGGCGATTAACCAGTCCGGGCGCGCGGCTGCAAATGGTATGCAGCCGCTTTTTTCTGCCTGTCAGCAGGCAGGAAGCTCGATTGACGCCGCCGCGCAAAGTGCTGAAACACTGAACTCCCGGCTATCCAGCGCGGTATCTTCGTCCGATTTTGGAAAGAGCATGAACGCGGCAGAACGCTCCTGTACGTCGCTGGGCAATCAGCTTCAACGTCTTGCTGACAGCGAACGGATGGGCATCAAGACGGATGCTCAGATGATGCGCTTCCAAGTCAACGTGGATAAGGCAAGGGACAGTGCTACACAGCTGGAGGCAGAATTGCAAAGGCTGGGTAGTCAGCAAGTCACAACGCCTGAGTATGAGCAGCTTGCGGCTTCCGCACAAAAAGCCGAACAGGCGCTTTTTAGGCTGTATGACCGCCGCGACGTAATGGAGCAGATGGGAACCAGTAAGACTTCCCGCGAGTGGCAGCGTCTCGAAATCCAGATTCAGAACGCAGAATACGCGCTGGAATCCTATGAACGCTCTATGCAGTCCATGCAGGCGAACGGCACAGCTTATGTAAGCGGTGCGGATACAACACAGTATCAGGAAATGTCCAGTGCGCTACGGGACATGCAGGCACAGCTCGCGGGCTACGAGCAAACTGCCGCAGGGTTTGATGTGATTTCTGACCCTGCTGCAAGCTCCGAAGCCTCCCTCAGACGTGTTGACTCCGAACTTCGGCAAAAGCCCGAAGATGCAAGCGCCGCAGGTAGTGCTATGCAGAAGTTTGGAAACGTACTGAAAAGCGCGGCTTCTACCGCTCTGCGCATGAATGCAGCACTGGCGAAAATGGTCTTTAAGGGCGTAGCTACCGGTGCAAAAGCAGCGGCGAACGGGCTGAAAAAGTTTTTCAGCAAGACAAAAGAGGGCGTACTCAGCTCTCAGGGACTCGTGAGGTCCCTGACAAGTCTGAAAACCATCCTGCTTTCGAGCATCAAGAGCACGTTCATTTCAGGCACCATCCAGTCCGTCAAGGCATGTATGCGTTCCCTCGCGCAGTATTCCTCGGCATTTAATGCTTCTATGTCGAGCATGAAGAACGCTATGAAAGGGCTGTCCGCCAATTTGGCCGTTACCTTTGGCAATCTGGTAAACGCCGTCGCACCCGCGATTTCCACAATTATCAGTTGGATTTCAAAGGCAATCTCCTACCTGAACGCTTTCTTCGCTCTGCTGTCCGGCAAAGGCATGGTCACGGTCGCCAAAAAGCAGACCGATGACTACGCCAAAAGCCTCGGCGGCGCGGCAGGAGCGGCGAAAGAGCTGAAAAATGAGGTCTACGGCTTTGATGAACTGAACAAGGCTTCCTCCACCGATTCAGGCGGGGGCGGCGGCGGGAGCAGCGCGGGCGACCTGTACGAAGATGTGCCTATTGAAAGTCTGCTTCCTGAATCCGTACAGAACTTTTTCACCTCCCTCAAAACTGCCTTTGAAGCGGGTGACTGGGAGGGCATCGGCGAAATCGTCGCTGGCGGTTTGAACAGCATCGTAACCGCAGTTGATGACTGGATTGTGACGGTACAGCCGCTTGCCGTAGAATGGGCAAACCGAATTGCCCTGATCCTGAACGGCCTTGTGTCCGGCTTCGACTGGGCAAACCTCGGTAAGCTGATTTCTGATGGCTTGAACCTTGTGTTCAGTACGCTCAACACCTTCCTCAGCACGTTTGACTGGGCTACACTGGGCGCAGGGTTGGCCACAGGGCTGAACAGCATCTTTGAAAACACCGACTGGGCGACCATCGGCGCGACGTTCGCCAACAAATGGAACGCGCTGATTAACGCCATCGAGGGTTTTGTCACGACCGTCAACTGGCAGCAGATGGGCGTGTCGATTGGAACAGGTGTGCAAAGCTGGTTTAACACCATCAACTGGAGCGGCCTCGTTACCTCCGTCAACGCAAGCATCAAGGGCGTTTTCAACGCAATCACCAGCTTTATGCAGTCCATTCATTGGGCAGACGTGGGCAAGAAAATCGGCGATATTGTCAACGGCCTCGACGTTGCGGGAATGATTGCAAGCATCACGACATCGCTGAACACGTTCGTATCGAGCGCGTTCACGCTTGCAAATACCATTCTGACCTCTGTGAAGTGGGAGGATCTCGGCAAGCAGTTTGCGGGCATTGTGAACGGTCTCGACATCGAACAGTGGCTCACCGACTGGGGCACGTTCATTTCCAACTTCACCAAATCCGCAATGGATGCCGCTATCGGATTCATCGAGGGGATTGATTGGACAGAACTCGGCACTGCACTCTACAATGCCGTGACGGGCTATTACGAGTCGATTGACTGGGAAGGTCTCGTCTCCCGCATGTTTGAGCTGCTGGGCGCGGCTATCGGCGGTGCTACGGCGCTGATTGCTTCTCTCGCGTCTAATATCTGGGACGGCATCAAGCAGGCGTGGGAAGATGTAAAGACGTATTTCGGTGAGTATTTCGATGAGTACGGCGGAAACATCATTGCCGGTCTGCTGGCGGGTATCCTGAACGCGATTCTCGACATTGGCACATGGATTTACGATAACATCTTCAAGCCCTTTATTGACGGATTCAAGGCCGCGTTTGGCATTGCCTCCCCTTCCACCGTTATGAAGGAACAGGGTGGCTTCATCATTGAGGGTCTGCTGGGCGGACTGACGGAGGGCTGGAAAGCCATTCTCGAATGGGTTGAGGGAATCGTCGCAGACTTTGCCGGATTTTTCAGCGGTCTGTGGGAGGACATCAAAGGCGCGGCTTCCACGGCATGGGAGGGCATCAAGGATACCGTCTCCGGCGTTTGGGACGGGCTTTCCAAAAGTGCGTCTGAAACATGGGAGAGCATCAAAACTACTGTTTCCGACACATGGGACAACCTGAAAGACGCCGCAAGTGAAAAGTGGAAGGACGTTAAAAGCACTATTTCCGGCGTATGGGATGACCTGAAAGGAGCCGCGACGGACGTATGGAGCAGTGTTAAGACTACTATTTCTGATACATGGAACAATCTGAAAGATGCCGCAACCGAAAAATGGAACGATGTTAAAACCACTGTTTCTGACGTGTGGACTGGATTGCAGGGGGCAGCATCGGAAATCTGGGAAAGCATCAAAGGAACAGTTTCCGGCGTATGGGATGACCTTTCCAAAAGTGCAACGGAAACATGGGATAACGTCAAGCAAACCATTTCCGATACATGGGACAACATAAAGTCCGGCGCAGAAACCGCATGGACTAATACGACGGAGTTTCTTTCCAACACATGGGACGGCGTGAAGTCTACTGCGGATACCGCATGGCAGAACGTCAAAAACACCGTTATCGGTTGGTTTACCGGCACACGCGACGAAGCGAAGCAGGTTGACTGGAGCGGCGTCGGTGAAGGTATCACTAACGGTACAGAGGGCGGTATCACTGGACTTTGGAGCGACTTCAAGAGCCGCGTCGTCAGCAAGTTCAAGAGTCTCGTGAACAGCGTCAAAAGCGCGCTGGGCATTGCGTCCCCGTCGAAGGTTTTCAAATCCATCGGCGGCTTCATGATGGAAGGTCTGAATGACGGCATCGTGAACGAAGAAGATGCAGTTTTCAAGACGATGGGCAACCTTGCGAGCTCTATCGCCGATTCCAGCATCAGCGCCCCGGACGTTGAGATGACAAACAACGCAGTTGTATCCGGCATGGACAGAGTTGCAAACCGACTTTCTGACATTGCCGCGACCTTTATGCAGATTGCGTCCATGCTGACCGCCGCTGGCGGCTTCTACGCGCCCGCTGTGGCGGCTGGAACGGTAATCCCGTACAAGACAAGGGTAGCCGCTGAAAGCCCGTCTGCGGGCGATTCTGACCCCCTTACGGCGTTCACGACAAACTTTGACGAAACCATGTCCGACCAGCGCGACCTTCTGCGCGAACTGATTGATGTTCTGCGCGGCAAGAACCTGACGATTGACGGCGAAAGCCTGATGAAAGCTCTGAATTATCTGCAAAGATCGCAGATTAGAAGTTATGGAGGTGCATAAGCATGTCTGCAAAGGGTGTTTTCAAAATCAACGGGCATGACTACGCCCCATATGTCAAAGCTAAAACCGGGCTGGGCTGGGCGCGTGAGAACACCAACGATGAGGATGCGGGACGTGACGCTGGAGACGTGATGCACCCCAACGTAAAGTCTCATCAGCGCAAGCTGACGCTAAAGCTGGGACCCATGCCGTTTGAAACGGCGCAGCAGCTTGAAGCCGACTTGCAAGGCGGTGACGATGGCGTACCGGTGCAATACCCCGACCTTCTGGACGGGGTATGCACCCGCCTGTTTTACAACACCTCGATCACAGCGGCGATTGAGCGGTTTACTGATGAGGGTATCAAACTGGACGATATATCCTTCACGCTTATCAGCGTTAAGGAGGCGACGGTATAATGCAAAGCCGCCCTGACAACTGGGCGGCGGTATTCGCCGTCCCGCACATCACTGAGTATCGTTTTCTGATTGGCGGCAGTGAATATCGAGAATCCGACATTCAGGGAACGCCTATCATTGAAAAGCCTCTCATGCAAGAACCGTGTATCGGGCGCTGCTGCACGGGTTCTCTGACCCTCGCCGTGCATCCGCATGTCAGTGAAACCATCCCAAAAGCGGCTTGCGTACAGGCGTTTTGCAGGCTGAAAAGCCGAAATGGAAATACGGTCACGGACTGGGTAAAGCAGGGCAAATACTGGGTTTCCCGGCGTTCTACCTCCGGCAGTCTGGTAACGCTGACCTGCCGCGACGGCATGATGCTGGCCGGACGTACCTACCTCGATAAAACGCAGTATACCGTCTGGCCCGCGGCTATGGCAGACGTTTTCAACGAGATTGTCAGTCTTATGGGTGCAACCGTTGACTCGCGCACGGTCATCAAAACAGGCGAGGACTACAAAGTCGCATATCCTAACGAGGATGTGCTTATGTCGGAAATTCTTTCCATGATTGCCGCAGCGCACGGCGGCAGCTTCGTCATGACAGAAAAGGGCGAACTCAGGCTTGTACAGTACCCAGACACCGATTCACCTATACAGGCACTCGGCACAGCGTACATGCAGTACACCCCTCTTTCAACCGGCAAGAAAAGCATATCGCGCATTACGCTGACAGATTCAGCGGACAACCAGTTTACCTACGGCAATGACAGTGGTATCGAGCTGGCGGCGGGGTGCGAATATGCTACACAGGAAATGACGGAGAGGATAGGCGCGAGCTATTCGCTCAAGAGCGGGGTGCTGTTCGTATCAGACGGTGCTCTTTCAAACGGCGTACTTACACTTTCCGACGAAAGCGCTCTGCAAGGCAGCGTTATCGTTCTCGCTTCCAAAACAGGGCTAATCGGGCGCAGTTTTATCCCCTACGAACTTTCGGGCGCGTATCTTGACCCGCTACTTGAAGTAGGAGACACCTTTTCCGTCACGCGAAAGGGCAAAACCGTTCTCCTGATTGCCGCGTCGATCAGCATTCGATGCAATCCTTCTTTTGTCTGCGACCTGCAAAACGGCGTCGCTGATGACGATGAGGATGAAGTACCGTATGTCAGCGCCGCAGAGCTACAAGCAAAGCGCTACGTCAGCACAGGAAAAAGCTACTTCGGCAACCGCATCAACCGCAAGGAGGGCTTCGTCAGTGAGCTGCTGCATGATGGCGCGGCCGCCGCCCGTTTGATTGCCAATGCAACGACCTTCTCCATGCAGCGTTACCACGACGGCGCATGGCAAGACTGCATCTACTTCGACGCAGTTGAACAAAAGTATCGCCTGACTGGCGATGTCACGGTTGAGGGCGCAATCACCTCGGTTGACCTCGCTACCAGCGGCAAAACGGTCATCAACGGTGATAACATTACGACCGGCACACTGAACGCGCAGCTTGTCAAAATCAGCGGGTCACGGGATTTCTACTGGAACAATGACAACATCTACCTCATTGACCCGACCAGTGACCAGCGGCAGATCCGCATCGGTGCATTCGACGGAATGAACCTCGGTATCGGCTTCACGAAGGATGGCGGCAAGTCGTGGTCTACCGCCCTTGATTTCGACGGTCTGCACATCAACCAGCAGGACGAATACTCCGGCGTGATGCTGACTGCCACAAGCATTGCTTTCCCTGCGGCAGCAGACGGCACAGTAACGGGTAAAAAGACGTTCACGAGCAATGTTGCGGCATACACGGGCAAAACCTCCGTCGCGCCGACCGTTGCAAGCGTGACGGGTGCTCCAGAAGGTATGGCCGTTACCATCGGCACGGCGCTGGAAAGCAAAGAAGTCCCCATCACAATCACCGTAGCCGATGGCGTAACGTTGGGCAACGCAGATTCCCTCAACGGAGTACTCAACGTGAACGTTACCTCCCCTGTTGTCATGACTCTTCGCATCAACTGGTGCAAGGTCAACACCGGCGCAAAGGGTGCAGACGGAAAACCGGGCAAAGACGGGACAAATGGCAAGGATGGCACAAACGGTAAGGACGGTACAGACGGCACAAATGGCTATAATCAGGCGGTCATCACGCTCTATCAGCGCCTCGCCTCCACCCCTGAACCTCCCACCGCTATAACAACATACACCTTTGCAACCGGCGAACTGGCGGGAGACATGGGCGGCTGGAGCCGAACCGTACCAGATGGCGAAAACGCATGTTACACCACATGCGCCGCCGCCATTTCCAAAGAAGCGTCCATCGCCATTCCCGCCTCTGCATGGACTACCGCTACTAAGCTGGTGGAAAACGGCACAAACGGTGCGGACGGAAAACCGGGCAAAGACGGGACGGACGGCAAGAACGGTACAGACGGCACGAACGGCTACAATTCCGCCGTCGTTTATCTGTACAAAAGAGCAGAAAGCGCCCCGGACGTACCTGCCAGCGCACTTCTGTACACCTTCGCCACCGCATCCCTGACAGGTACATTGGACGGCTGGACACAATCTTTGCCCGACGCGGACGGTAATCCGTGCTGGGTCATCCAGTCCCAAGCCGTGGCGCGAACGGCAACCGTATCCGTCTCCGTCTGGACAGCCCCGATAAAGCTGGTAGAGGACGGCGAGGCAGGTGCAAAAACCTACTATCAGAGCACCCCGCCCACCGACGCAAGGGAGCAGGATCTCTGGATTGATACGGATGATAACTGCAAGTTGTATCGCTACGACGGGACAGAATGGCAATCCGTACAGGACATGAACATCCCGCAAATCCTTGAGCGGCTCGTTTCCGTCAACACTACTTTCTCTGTCTTGCAAGACTCCATTGAAAGCAAGGCGGAAAAAACCTACGTCACGAACCAGTACGATTCACTAATTAAAACCTTCAACAGTACTCTGACCCAGACCGCACAAGCCCTGCAAGCGGAATTTGAAGCGACTGCGCAGAACGCCGCGGGTAGCGTAGACACTAAGTACTCTACGCTAATTCGCGCAAGTGGCGACGGCGTGGAAATCGGCAAGTCCAACAGCGCTTTCCGTACCTTGCTGACAAACGAACGGCTCTCATTCATGCAGTACAGCGGCACGGTTGCAACAGAGGTTGCGTACATCAGCAACAAAAAGCTGTATATCACCGACGCGCAAATCACAAACAGCCTCGCTATCGGTGCGCAGGGCAAGAACACGTTCGTATGGGCAAAAACATCCAACGGTCTTTCCCTGCGCTATGTAAGCGCGGAAAGCTAAGGAGGACAAAGAACTATGCCGTCAGTGGTCTTTTCATCGAGCAGTATTTCCCCGACCAACTCCTACCGAAAACGCGGAAATACTGTAACCGCATCTTTTTACCAGAGCAGCGGCAACCTCCCCGGCGCGGGCAGTTCCATCCAGAGTGTGGTCGTGTCGTTCTCCGACATCACGGTCTATTCACAGACAACAGCCGGATTCTCGACAAACTACTTTGAGGTCAGCCTCGACCTTGACAGCGCAGGTTCTCAGACGCAGGTCGCGTACAGCGTCAGTTCCGCACTTCTCAATTTCACGGGCGGCAGTATCACCTTTACAGTGTGGGGCGGCGGCAGCAGCACGAGCAACGTCCTAAACGTCCGCACTGGCTGTACAATCACCATCACCATCAACTACTCCGCCGCATCCAAGTCTACCGGCTACCTCAGCGCGTCCTCCATCGCGCAGGGCGGCGCAATCGGACTGACTCTGAACGCTTATGAGGACAGCTATTGCCACATCGTGCGCTGGAGCCGTGACAGCACTCACGCACAAACGCAATATCTGGGTGCAGGAATAAGCTACACGTCGATGAGCATACCGACGAGCTGGCCGACCGGCACGGCATATGCGCAGCTCGAAACATACACGGATGACAGCTACTCATCCTGCGTGGGCACAGAAGTCTATTCATTCACCATCACGGTTGACCCTGCGAGCGTTGTGCCGACCGCAGGTACGCTGTCAGTTGCTCTGGTACAACCCGCAACTGTCCCGTCAAACTGGGACGTATTTGTAAAAGGGTACAGCACTGCCAAGCTGACACTAAGCGGCAGTTCTCCGGGCAGCGGCTCGTCCTACAAGGCCATCCTGCTTTCCTGCGGTTCTCAGCAGAAAAGTTCGCAAAGTGAAACAACCTTTACGACGAATGCGCTGATGGAAACCGGGATGCTGACGTGTAAGGCAAAAATTACGAATGCCTACGGCAACGCAGCATCAGCAACGGACAAAACGATCACCGTCTACGACTACTTTTCCCCGATTTTCGCGTCTCTTGCGGCGTACCGATGCACCAGCAACGGCACACCAAGCGACACAGGCGCATACATCAGCGTAACCGCAAGCGTGACAATCGCAAGCGTAAACGGCAAAAACAGTCTTGTAACGCTCCAAGCACAGTATGCTCCTGCCGGGTCCGATACATGGAGCACCGCGCAAGCCATCACCAATGGTTCCGCAACCGTCATCGGCGGCAGCATCAGCGGCACGGGCGGCTATCAGGTACGGGTTACGGCAATCGACGGTCTACAAAATCAATCCGGTAGCTACTCTCAGACGACCGCTACCGCGCTAACCTCTGACCATGTTATTTTCTGCATGGACGGCGGGCTGAACGTCAGTGTCGGTATGCAAGGTACGAGACAACGCGCCCTACAAATTAACGGCGATTGGGACATCTATCATGGTACTACCAAGCTCAATGGGACAATCCCCATCAGCCGGGGCGGGACAAACGGAACAACGGCCGCCACCGCGCTGTACAATCTGATTAACGCGCTATCCGCCGTCACTCCCGTAGCCGCAGACAGAATCCCCTTCATGGATGCGGACGGAAAGACAGCAGGATATGTAACACTTACAAACCTGCTGACAGCGCTCGGTTTTTCCAGCGGTATCCTCCCGCTTGCAAAAGGCGGTACGGGGGCGAGTACCGCCGCAGGAGCCAGAAGCAATCTGGGCATCACACCTGCCAACATAGGCGCGGCGAAAACATCACACTCACACAGCGGCAATGACATCACATCAGGACAAATTGATTTGGCGCGACTGCCTTTCAAGTGCGCGTGGGGCACGGCATACGTTACAGGCGTTTCATGGGCCACTGTTTCCTACTCAAGCGGTTCAGGTGCTTCGAGCTTTTCGTCTACGCCTGTTGTCATCGTGTCGTATGGCGACGCGGCTAACGGATCCAGCGCCTACGGTGTAAACGCGCTTAAAACACAGGCCATCACAAGCAGCAACTTTCAGGTATGTATGTCAGGTGGTTCAGGTTCGGGCAGCCGCGAGGTACACTGGATTGCAATCGGCACATAAAAGGAGGCGTGCATCATGGATAAAATCAAGTCTACTGCGCAGGCGGCGGCAGTTGTCCGCGCAATCAAAGACGCTCTGAACCAGCTCATTGTGCAGGGGCGCGATAACTGCTACATCGTCGTCGCGTGCGACAGCGACCTTAACGCTCTTGCTGCGTATCTGCATGATGAGATTGACAAGGAGAATATTGTAAGCGGAAAGGAGAACGAAGCGTGAAAGCAGTAAGTGTTGAACCCGTCGCCAGACGAGACGGAAAAACAGTAGTCCGGGCGCTCATTGTGGCAAGCGAAACGCCCGAAACGCTCCCGACGACGGGGCAAGGCATCGAGGGGATGAACGCTGAGCAGGTGTTCGCCCCTTTTTCTATCCTGTACGTTACGGCTGACACGGACGAGAAGGTGTATATTACCAACGAGTCCGGCGTGTTCGTACCGCAGTAAGGAGGCGCGCACAATGAGCAAAATTCTGCAACTTGTACTGCCGTTCTGGGTCATGGCCCGGAAATACGCGAAAACCTACACTGACTCGCGTATGACTGGACTGGTGGGGCTTGCCTACAAGATGACCCTCGAAAACGGGGTGATGAAAATGACCGTGTATGACAGTCGTGCCATCACGGCATCCCTCGCGAACGGCGCATTCATCCTGAACAACCAGCAGTAAGAACGGAGGGAAAAGAACTATGGCAAATTATGTTGACCGAATCAGCCTGAACGGCAATACTGCGGACATCATCGGCATCTCGAACGATGGTTACTACCCCGGTGTTGACCTGACGGTGAAGCACGCGGAAGAAATCGCGAGCTATGACAACGTGTGGGCGTGGATTAAGGCGCGCATTACGGCGGGTAACTACTCGCAGATCCATGTAGCAGACTACATCCCCTTCACCACTTCCAACAATCGCGTTTTCAACGCGCAGGTCGCGGGTATCAACCCGTACACGGGCTATGGCGCAACGGAACTCGGCAACCACATCGACTTCATTACCCGTGAACTGTGGCCGGAGACGTTCCAGATGAACCTTGTCAACATCAACAACGGTACGTCTGAAACGCTGAAAGACCCGTGGCGCGCAAGCAACGGTTATCTGTTCGTCAACTCTCTGGCGGGGCAGGTTCCCAACAGCACGACCAAACCGTTTGAAATGGTGGACAAGGACTATACGGCGGACGGTATTTACTACTACCTGCCCGATGCGCTGAAAAGCGTTATCGCGGACAAGTTGATTTATACGCAGACACGCTATCACGAGAGCAACGTCCTTTCCACCGACAACGAAAAGCTGTGGACGAACGTAGGTAAGCTGTGGCTCCCCGCTGAGTTTGAAGTCATGGGCGCCAAAATCATGACTACGACAGGGTGGACGGCTGGCAACGAAATCCAGTATCCGCTTTTCGCGCACAATATGAACCGCGTCAAGCGCGTTCAGGGCAGTAACTCGCGGAGCTACTGGTGGTTGGCTTCTGCTTATAGCGGCAGCGCCGCCATCTTCGTGAATGTCAGCAGCGGCGGCTACACGTTCAACAGCAACGCGTCCGGCGCGCTTCGCGCCCCCATCTGCTTCCGAATTTCCGGCTAATCCGAAACAATCCCGCCGCCCCTTGTGGGCGGCGGGAATACAGGAGGAAAACCAATGAGTAGTGTGCTTGCCCGCAAGCGCGGCATATCCAGCATGGAGTTTTATCGCGTGTGCGGCGAATTGAGAACCGTTTTAATCGCGGCGCTGATGAACGAAAACATCACCCCTAAGCGCTGGCGGCCCATCTTCACGCTCCCCATATCGGCTATGCTGGATGATCTTTTCGGGCATCTAATCGCGGCGAATGGCATTTACACCAATACGCCGGAGGCCGTGGCGGAACGGCGACGCTATCAGCGGTACGCACTCAATGACCTTGAGCGTATTGATGATAAACTGCAAGAACTTCTGACGCAGCTTTACTTCGGCAAAATTGATGCAGATCATCCTATGCCTCACGCGCTTGAAACAGCCGGGGACTTAATCGACCGCGCTGACATGCTGATTAAAGCGTGGCGCCGAAGCACTAAGCTCATCGTGTCAACCTCGAAAACGGAAAACCAGTAAATTCTCACGGGTTATGTCCTGCAAATCGTTTTGTTTCCCGCGGAGCAACTGGTGGTTGGCTTCTGCTTATAGCGGCAACGCCACCAACTTCGTGAATGTCAGCAACAACGGCTACACGAACAACAACAACGCGTCCAACGCGAATCGCGCCCCCATCTGATTCCAACGGTTCATCCCGGCCAGACCGAGTAAGCCCACATGGGCCGAAAGCCGCGCCGATGTTTTTGTTTGGAAGGAGGACTTAACCCTCCCGCGGGAATGCGGGTAAATACATACCAGCGGTATCTCTCTGGCCGATACCGCGACGTTCGACGCGGCTGCCCGGACGCTTCTTGCATGGCACGGGATGGTGACATAGGCGAAGGAATCTAAGCCAAGTACCGTGTTTCATGAGCAGTCCGCTGTGGAGTACACAACGCACCACTATAATAACACTCTGCGAGGTATCGAAGTGACCAGTATTGAACGACATGAAGCGCGGTATCGTCGTCGCGTAGCAAAACGCACAGCAAAACGCAGAGCCTTTGCCGAAAAGTACGATGATTTTGAACGAGTTACAAGCGTCAGCGCCCTCATCAAGGCACATTGGGAATCGAGAAGGGGCGTTATGTGGAAAGCGTCTGTTGTAAGATACGACGCACATTTCTTCCGCAACGCCAGACGGGCAAGTCACGCCCTGCGCGCTGGAAAAGATGTGCGCATGGGCTTCTACAACTTTTGCGTAGTGGAGCGCGGAAAGCCGCGGGACACCCACAGTCTGCATTACGCAGAACGGGTAATCCGCCGTGCGGTCTGCATTAACGCTCTTGTCCCGCTGCTTTCTCATAACCTGATATACGATAACGGCGCAAGCCTGAAAGGCAAAGGAACCGCATTCCATATCAAGCGTTGTGAAGAGCAACTGCGCCGCTACTACCGGCTGACGGGCAGCAATAACGGCTACGTTCTGATTATCGACTTCCGTAAATTCTTTGACAACATTCAGCACGGACCTGTGTTTGACATCTACGATAAATACATTCAGGATCCGCGCTTGAACTACCTGTGCAAGAGCTTTGTTGCGGCGACGGGCTCCAAGAGCCTTTACATCGGCCCGGAGGACAGCCAAATCACCGCCGTTTCTTACCCTAATAACATCGACCACAAAATCAAGGACACATGGGGCTGTGAGAATTATAGCCGCTACATGGATGACTCAGAGCTTGTGCTGGACAACAAGGAAGCGCTGAAAAAGCGGCGCGACCAGCTCTTTGAAGAATTTGCGAAAAAGGGCATTATTCCGAACCCCAAAAAGACGCAGATCATCAAACTGAGCCGTGGATTTACTTTCCTGAAAACGCAGTTTTTCCTCACCGACACTGGCAGGGTCATCAAAAAGCCCTGTCATGGTAGCGTCAACGTAGAGCGCCGGAAGCTAAGAGCTTTTCGGCGCTTTTATGATGCCGGAGAAATGACGCTTGATGACATAGAGCGCTCCTACATGTCGTGGCGCGGTATCTTCAAGGAAAAAGACGCGCACACCGTCCTGAGATCGGTCGATCTGCTTTACTTTGACTTGTTCGCGGTTAAGCCGTGGATTAGTAAAAACCAACGTCGAAAGGAGAATCATCATGTCTGATACCACAAACAACACTCAGAACTCCACCAACGCACTGGGCGAAATCACCGCCCTCAAATCGCTGCTCGCTGACAGCGATTACAGCATTCTCAAAACCCTTGAAGGTCTGCTGTCCTGTACCAGCGCCACCGGCATCATTGCCTTTTTGAAGGATGTAACCGCCGACATCAAGGACATTGCGACCAAGCGTGCTGAGTGGCGGGCGCGTATCAACGAGCTCGAAGAGCAGTTTCCTGACCTCGCCAAGGGTGGCAACTAATACGCCAGTCAGCCGCACAAACGGAGGTGATGAACCGTGCGGCAACTGATTATCTATCGGCGCTTCTTCACGAACGCGGATTGCTATACCCGCGGTACGAAGCAGACCTCAGTCGGGGTACAGGTACACAGCACGGGGGCAAATAACCCGTATTTGAAGCGCTACGTTCAGCCGGACGATGGACGGCTGGGCAAGAACACCAACGGCAACTCGCACAACCGCAAAGGGCTGAACGTGTGCGCATCCGCATACATCGGCAAGCTGGCGGACGGTACGGTGGCGGTCTATCAAACTCTCCCGTGGAACTATCGCTGCTGGCTGTCCGGCAGCGGTACGAACGGAAATGCCAACAAGCTCGGCTACGTTGGTTTTGAAATCTGCGAGGACAACAAAAAGAATGAAGCGTACTTTCAAGCGGCAGTCATGGGTGCGGCAGTCAATCTGACTGCGCACCTGTGTACGCTGTTCGGTACGACCCCGCAAGCCGTCGTTCGCAACTTTTCGCAAGGCGCGGCGCTGGCGGTCATGGATCACCGAGAGCTGAACAGCCGCAAACTGGCGAGCAATCACGGCGACATCCTGCACTGGTCCCATCTGTACGGCGTGACGATGGACACGTTCCGCGCCGCCGTTGAGGAGGCTATGCGGGAGGGCGTGAGTGTGACGTACATCGACTGTGACAGCGGCAAAGCTGAAACCGTCGAAGGTCAACCCAACGATAACGAAAGCGAGGTGAGTCCCTTGTATCAAGCAAAAGTGACCTGTCCGGGCAGTTATCTCAACATCCGGGCGGCCAAAGACAAAAACGCAGCCGCACTGGGACGGGTAAACCGCGGTGAGACTGTGGACGTGCTGGACGATGCGGACGCGGCATGGTGGCAGGTGTGCCACGGCGGCGTGACCGGCTATGCTATGACGGGCGATAACGGCGAAACCTACCTTACCCACATCAACGCAGAGGAAGCGCCGGGAAAGACGGAAGAGGACGAAGCTACACGCGGGGACGGAGAAAAAATCGAAATCAGCCGAGCGGAGCTTGAAACCCTCTACGCCCGCATCGGCGAAATTCTGGGGGTGTAACTGATGGACACAACCATCGTGAACCTGTCCAATTTTGAGACCACCATCCTCTTTGTTCTGGGGACTTTGGGCGTTCTTGTGGCAGTAGATAAGGGTGTGGAGGCTTTCCGCCACCTTTTCCTGCGCCGCCGCTCCGGGCAGGAAGCAAGCCAAAACGACCGGCTGAACCATGTGGAGCGCGTGGAGGCGGCGCATCAAACCCGCCTTGATGCCGGGGACAGGAAGTTTGACAGACTGTCTGCGGATATGGCACAACTGCTCAAAGTGCAGAACGCACTTTTGATGCACGAGATCACGGGAAACGGCATTGAAAAGCTGAAAACCGTGAAATCGGAACTCGATACCTACCTGACGACCCGAGATTGAAAGGAGAATGATTCATGAAGATCATGAAGAAGCTGTTTACCCTGTTGACGCTGACCCTGTTTCTGGTGCTGGCCGCTGTCCCCGTCATGGCTCTGGCGGAGGGCGAAACCGCCGCCGCAACTCCGACCGAACCGTTGACGTGGGCCTACCTCGCCACCATTGCCGGCGCGGCCACCTTCACACTGCTTGTCGTGCAGCTTTTCAAGGTTCCGCTGGACAAGGTTTGGAAGATTCCTACCAGAGTATTTGTGTACATCGTTTGCCTCGCTACCATGCTGCTTGCGACCGCCTTTACCACCGGTCTGACCGTCGAAAATGCCGCGCTGGCAGCCCTGAACGCTGTGCTTGCCACCTTTACCGCTATGGGCGAGTATGAAATCACCTTTGCCAAACTGAACAAGTAATGCTCATGAGCGCCCCGTCGAAATTGACGGGGCGCGTTTTTTTTGTGCTGTGAAAATGGTAACATTCTCCCCCCAAAAGCGGGAACATTCTCGGAAAAGTGGTAACAATCTATGGGAACAATCTTTTTTATGTTACCAGCGAGTGGGAACATTCAATTTTTTCCAATTTGAGATTGTTCCCATAGAATGTTACCAAGAATGTTACCAGAAAAAATCCTAAAACCCTTGAAAAATAAGGCTTTTTAAGTGAGTGGTAACATTGGAACATTCTTTCTTAATAGACTTTACAAATATGGGCGTTAGGGGCGCGATAGACTTTACAAATATGGGCGTTAGGGGCGCGCGCGAAACGCCTATCCGCCTGATCGTGCCCGTCTATACGCGCGCGGGCGCGCGAGAGTTACCAGTGGAGAAAAAGCGGGATGCCGTCGCTCGAACGGCAGGATTGTCCGAATCGGTATGCAGTTAAAAATATTTTTCTGAATCCCTTGACAAGTTAAATTTATTGTGCTATTATCCAGTTGTCAGCCAAAGATATTGAGCTGAACATAAAAGGAGGTTGCCCATATGAAAAACATCGTCAAGGTTTGCCGCTTCAAGGATAACGCTACCCGTCTGTATCAGCTTCCGACCCATGTCGTTCTGGAGCGCGGAACGACCGTTGAGGTGGAACTGGCGAACGGTTTGGTCGTCCTCGGTGTAACGGCCAGTGCGAGCTACTGCGGCGATTACGAAGAGCGTTTGCTCCGTGACATGTTCAACATCCCGCCGACCGCAGAGTTTAAGCGGGTGGTGGCCATTTACGACCGTCAGGAGGTCAAGTGGGATGAAGCCGACAGCACTGACGAAACCCCCGGTGGGGATGCTGACGAAGCTACCGATGAGGCCGCTGACACGACCGCTGGCGAAGCCGTTGACGACGAGCAGTAAGAACGTAGGGAGGAATCAGCATGGACACGAAACACAAGCTCGGCGTGATGAAGGAAATCGAAGCCACGAACAAGCGGCACGTCGAGGAATGGAAGCGCGAGCAGGCGGGGCGCAAGATCACGGGTGTGCTGGTGGACGTAAAGGCCGGAACTGTGGCTAAAGTGACCATTGAGAAGGAACTCGACAGCTATTACGAGATTCTTAACTGCCGCTGCATCGACATCGTGCGGCGCGGCATCGGTGGTAAGCGGTTCTACATCGTCTGCGACGATGAAGCCCTGCTTACTTCCAATCCCCGCGTGAGTGCGGTCGGCATCAATGGCGAGATGATGTTGGCGGGTAATCTGTTCGTGGTGCAGACAGACGGCGGAGACGATCTGCAAAGCCTGACGGAGGCAGAAATCAAGCATGTGCTCCTCAACGCGAAGTGGCTTGTCAGTCTCGTTCATCACGACATCCGCTGCGTCCTGACCAACTGCACCTACTAAACGGGAGGACAGGTTATGGCAAAAGCCGCTCGAAACGTCGCCTCAGAACAAAAGCCGTTTTGCAAGCGGCTTTTGTCTCTGGTAGGCAAGCATAGCATTTGGGAGGTCTGGTCAGACTTCATCAACGCCTTTGCTCTGGCCATTTCAAACAGCGTGGACAAGGTGCGTTTCGATGAACGCGAGGCCCTGTACCGGCGTATTATGGCGAAGTATGACGCGAAGGAGCGGGAGGTTTTCCCGCTCCTTGCTGCTGATGTGGTGTCCGCGCTTGAACAGAACCCGGAACAGGACTTTCTCGGCAGCGTGTACATGGAGTTGGAATTGGGCAACGACCATGCCGGGCAGTTCTTCACGCCCTATGACGTGTGCCGCCTGATGGCTGAGGTAAGCGTCCCCGGACTGGTTCAGCAGGTGATTCAGGACGGCTACGTCACGTTCAACGATTGCGCCTGCGGGGCAGGGGCTACACTGATAGCGGGGTGTCACGCCGCGGGGAAGAGGCTGCGGCTACTCGGCCGCAACTGGCAGAACTGTGTGCTGGTTACGGCGCAGGACATTGATTCATCTGTGGGCATGATGTGCTATATTCAGCTTTCGTTGCTCGGTGCGGCGGGATATGTTAAGATAGGCAATAGCCTGACGGACCCCATGACCGCGGGTGACGACAGCAAGAACTACTGGTACACGCCCATGTATTTTTCAGACGTGTGGCGCTACCGCCGCATATTTCACAGCATCGACAAGCTGATGGGGCGCGGAAAAGACGCGCCCAGAAAGGATAACGAAAATGGTTCATGAAATGACGGGTGACTTGCTGTCCTGTGAGGCGGATTACATCTGCCATCAGACGAATTTCTACGGCGTGATGGGGGCGGGTGTTGCTGCGTCTATCCATAGCAAGCTGCTGTCTCCTGCCGCGTACAGCGCGTATCAGCGGCTTTGCCGCAAGATGGGGCGCAATCTGCTGGGCGAGGTGCAATACCTTCCGGGCACTGCCAAAGAGCCGGGAGGACGGTCGTACATCGTGTTCAACCTGTTCTGTCAGGATGATCGGGCGCAGGCAGACAGAGGCTTGACCCGATATGATTGTATGCGCTCCTGCTTGAAGCAAGTTGAGCATTGGGCACGGGAAAACGGCTGTAAGCGCGTCGCCCTGCCGGGGAATATGGGCTGCGGCATTGCTGGCGGCGACTGGCGCACGGTGCGTCAGGTCATCGAGGACGTATTCGGCAAATCGCCCGTGTCCTGCACCATCGTGTGGTGGAAGGGGTGACGGGGTGTGATTGAGATTAAGTGCTCGAAGCGGCAGAAAGAGACCATCATTCAGGCGCTTCTCAGTCCAAACGGCTGCCTGTGGCCTCAAAGCCAAATGACGTGCGCCCTCGACTGTAACGCGAGCTGCCGCAATTGCCTTGAAACCCGCATCAAATGGACGCGTCTGGTCAGGCAGAAGAAGGAGCGCGCCCAATGAAGATGAACCTCAACGGGTACAATACCTATACTGCCGTTCACAATGGCGGTCTCTACAAAGCCACCGTCTGGCGCACGGACGGCGAATACCCCTTTGAACTCCGGGTGTACTATGTCGATGACGCGGGCGCAAGGCATGAGGAGTTCTGCAAGAGCTACAAGACTGCATCTTCTGCCTTTGGAAAGCTCCAGCGGTATTTCAAGGGTGAGAGCGTGGTCTGGTCTGCGGAGTGAAAGTTACCAGCAACTTGCCGTCAAGTTAAAGTGAACAGGCGTGAGAGTCGTTTGACCCTCACGCCTGCTTTTTTTTATTCTTCGTCGTTCATCATCGGGGTAACGACCGCCTTGATGTATTCCGCCCGTCCCGCTTTGGGGAAACGATCACCGGAACGGTACATTCTGATCTGCGCCCGGTCAAGCCCCGTCGCTCTGCCAATAGCCGCGTCGCTGATGCCGTACTCGCTGTATGCTTTTACCAACAGCCGCATGACCTCGTACTTGTCGCGGTCACTGTCCTTGCCCTTCAACTGGTCAGCGTATGCCGCCGAAATGCCCGCCATTTTCAAGTAGGACAGCACATAGGGCAAGCGCTCATTCTTGCATGTCGCCACGATGGAGGCGGCGCGGAAGTAGTCGTCGCTGGTCAGCTCACGCGGCGGCGCTTCGTCCTGTGTAGCCGCCACCCTGTACTCACCCGTCCTGCGGATAGCCGGTAGCACTTCATTCGTCACCCAGTGTTTGAAACGCTTTGCGACGGGGAGCTTGCTGGAGAAAATCAGGCTGTACAGCCCGGATTCGTTAATCCAGACGGGAAACTGCTCCCGTCCCTTGCTGTCCAGTATGGGGTAGTGATTCGCCACCCCATATGCCGCAGATGAGGTGGTGTTTTGCCGCCCCATTTTATCTTCGGCGGCAACGTGGCTTTTCAAAGCGTTAATCGTATCTTTATACCCCAGTGCAGTTGCTACGTCGCGCCCGACGAACCACGGCACATTATCAATCATCATAGAGCGGACGGCACCGAACTCGTTACTGGTGAACGTCTGCAATTCATTCATGCGTCCACCGCCTCCTTGATGTTCTCCGTGCATTCGATAACTTCACGGAGAAGCGCATCAGAAATGCGGTCATCGGTGTCCATGCGGTCGCATACGATGGCGAGCGCCTCATCAATGACGGCAATCTCGCGCAGGATGATTTCTTTTTCGTTCACAAAAAACACCTCCTGTCAGTTAAATATTCTTGACTTTCTGCTGGCAGGGTGGTATGATGTAAGTGGATTTCATACCTTCCTGCGCAGTTGGTGTCACGCCATCTTGTGCGGCGGGTGTGAGGTCTTTGGAAGTAAGCGCTGACGCGGCTCAAACGTAACGGCGCTTACTTTTTTCGTCTCGCAACAGTAGCAATTCAAGGGCTTCACGAATGGCTGCACCTTTTGTGATGTTTCGACGTACACAATAGGCTTCGAGCCTCCGCTCGGTATCCGCATCGAGACGGATACTGTATCGCACGTCCTTGGGGTTGTCTACTTTGGGACGCCCCATTTTTGATGGCATCGTATCGCACCTCCTTCTTGCCACACCAAAAGTATAATAAACGTGTGGCAAAAAGTCAAGCCTTTTTCAGCAAAAATTTCTCGTAAATCTTAATTTTATCACATTTTCGCCCGAAAGTCAAATATTTTTAACTCGAAATCAGGTGTTAGATAATTTTATTTAGCTACGTTTCGAGGGTATGGGCGCTACGGGTTACACGGTCAGCAGAAAACGCGCAGGAGTGCTCACGTCTCCTGCACGTTTTCGACTGTGTTCCCCCAAATCAAAACAGCGGCAGAGATGTCACTCTGCCGCTGTTTTGTGGGTCAGCACAAATACGTCACCGAAAATCAGCATTTCGGGTTCGTACCTGTGCGCTGTGGTGGAGATGAGGGGAGTCGAACCCCTGTCCGAAGGCTCGCTTGCAGGACCTTCTCCGAGCGCAGACTGTGATTTGAAATTCCCGCACGATGAGGCCCGCAGTCAGGCTTCAGCGATTGGTAGCTTCATGTTACGGACGCATGGCAAAGCTTACATGCGCTCGTTCCCCGCTTGAATGGCGCCGGGAACCGGTCAAGCGGGCAGACCGGGCCAGCGTCGCGCCTAATTAGGCAGCGAAAGCGTACTGATTATTGTCAGTTACATTTAAGTTCCCCGTTTTATCGTGGTCAGGGGCCACGGCTCGCTTATCCCGCCCTCGACAACCCCCGTCGAAACCGGATCATCCCCATGAATGAGATGGCGCTTCTTTTGGGCAGCGCCGCCCTGCTGTCAGTAGTTCTTTGTTGCTTGATTTCTTTTGTGGCAGGAGGTTTCGCTCCTGCGGGAGCGACAGGGGGGCTTTCCGATCGCCCCCTTGACCCCTTCGGCGCGGACTCTCCCATGCTGCTTTTGGGGGACAGTTACAGCAAGAAGTTTGTTTGCCCGGTTTTGTATCGTATGTGCAAAGGTTGTGCCGAGGTCACTTGTTGTGTTCCCTGAGTGCGCGGCGGATGTCGCGGTCAGCGTCGCGCTTGGCGATGGTGTCGCGCTTGTCGTGTTCCGCTTTGCCGCGGCAAAGACCCAATTGCAGCTTCATCCGCCCGTCCTTCAGGTAGATTTCCAGCGGCACAAGCGTGTAGCCCTGCCGGGAAACAAGCCCGTCCAGCTTGCGGATTTCACTCTTGTGCATCAGCAGCTTTTTCGGGCGCATGGGGTCACGGTTGAAGATGTTGCCCTGGTCGTAGGGGCTGATGTGCATCCCCTCGACCCAGATTTCGCCGCCGCGAATCTGCGCCCACGACTCCTTCAGGTTCACGCGTCCCTGCCGGATGCTTTTGACCTCCGTGCCGAACAGCGCCAGCCCGCACTCATATTTCTCCTCGACGAAATAATCGTGCCACGCCTTGCGATTCTGTGCCACGGACTTGATTCCCTTCTGATGCGGCACGTTCCTCGCCTCCCTTGCGCGTCTGCCTGTTTCAGCAGGAACTATTATAGCATATTCGTTTTTTTATTGCAAGTCCCAAACTTCCATGCTATAATAAAAAGGAAGATTTTCTGTGGTACAGGAGGAAGGACAGGATGAACGATCTTCACGAGATGGCGGCAAACAGCCGGGAGGCGGCTTGGACGCTGGCGGCTTCGTCGCTGGAAACGCGAAACGCGGCGCTTCTGCGGATGGCGGAGACGCTGGAAAATCATCAGGCGGATATTTTTGCGGCGAACGCGGCGGATCTTCATCAGGCGGAGGCGGACGGGCTGGCAGCGCCCCTGCTTGGCCGGCTGAAATTCCGCGAAGAGAAGCTGCGCGCCGTGACGGACGGGCTTCGCGCGCTGGCGGATTTGCCCGACCCCATCGGCGCAACAACGATGACGCACGAAATCACGCCGGGGCTGAAAATGTACCGCGTGACCTGCCCGATTGGGGTCATCGGCGTGATTTTCGAGAGCCGCCCGGATGCGCTGGTGCAGATTGCGTCGCTGGCGCTCAAGAGCGGCAATGCCGTGCTGCTCAAGGGCGGGCGCGAGGCGGAGCGGACGAACGCCGCCTTGTGTGATGCGCTCCGGGAGGCGGCGGCGGATGTCGGGCTTCCGGCGGATTTCGCGCAGCTGCTGCATTCCCGCGAGGATGTCGCCGCCATGCTGAAGGAGGACGCGCTCATCGACCTCATCATCCCCCGCGGCAGTAAGGAGTTCGTCCGCTACATCATGGACAACAGCCGCATTCCCGTGCTGGGTCACTCCGACGGCATCTGCCACGTTTATGTGGATAAATCCGCCGATGTGGAGATGGCGGTTTCGATTGCCGTGGACAGCAAAGCGCAGAATGTGGCAGTCTGCAACGCCTGCGAGACGCTGCTCGTCCACCGCGATATCGCCGCTGATTTTCTGCCCAAGCTTCTGCCCGCGATGCAGGAAAAGCACGTCCGGCTGCTGGGCGACGAGGCGACCCGCGCGATTATCCCCGTCGAAGCCGCGACGGAAGAGGACTGGCGCACGGAGTATCTGGATTATGTGCTGTCCATCCGCGTCGTGGATTCGCTGGAAGCCGCGATTGCCCACATCAACCGCTACGGCAGCCACCACACGGACTGCATCGTCACCCGCGATGACGCGGCGGCGAAGGAGTTCCTGACGCGCGTGGATTCCGCCGGCGTGTACCGCAATGTGTCAACGCGCTTTGCGGACGGCTTCGTGTACGGCTTCGGCGCGGAAGTCGGCATTGCAACAGGCAAGCTGCACGCGCGCGGCCCGATGGGGCTGGACGGTCTGACGACCTACAAGTACAAATTGCTGGGCGACGGGCAGCTGATGGCGGAGATGAAATCCGGTCAGCGCGCGTACACCCACCTTGTGCTGCACGAGGACTGCCCGCTATGACACAAGGCATTGCGTTTTTTGATTTTGACGATACCCTTGCCCGCGGCGATTCCATCCTCCCCTTCCTGCTGTACTGCATCCGCAAGCGGATTTCGCCGCGCCGGCAGCTGGTCAAGGCGGCGGGGGCGTTCCTGTACTGGAAGCTGCGGCCGTCGCGGGCGTCGCGGGCGAAATCCGCCACGCTGTCGTTTTTGAAGGGGCGTTCGGCGGACGAAATGCTCGATGTCGCCCGCGCGTTCTTCCGCGATGAATACCTGCTGCGCTTTTATCAGGATGGGCTGACGGAGCTGTGGAGTCTGCGCTCGCAGGGGATGAAGCTGGTCGTCGTCAGCGCGTCGCCGGACGTGTACATGCGCGCCCTGCCGGAGTTCATGCCGATTGACGCGGTGCTGTCCACGCGCTGCGAGGTCGGCGGCGACGGGCGCTACACGGGGCAAGTCGGCGAAAACTGCAAGGGCGAAGAGAAAGTCCGCCGAATTGAGCAGTATTTGAAGGAAAACGGCTTCGTACTGGACATGAAGTGTTCCTCCGCCTATGGCGACTCCCCGTCCGATGCGGACATGATGGCGCTGGTGAACCGCGCGGTGCTGGTGAATCCGAAAAAAGCGCTTTTGCGCCGGCGGCCGGACGGCATTGTCGTCCATTGGACGTGATTTTCCTTGAATGCGTCTTGGCTGCATGGGTTTCGCCTCTGCGGAGGCGAGTCGGGGGCTTTCCGATCGCCCCCGACACCCCTTCGGCCCGCCGTTTTTGGAACATTCTTTCATCAGAGCAGTACAAAACAAGATTTTGATAAACAGAAAGGTGAATTACACATTATGATGCGTCTCCAGAAGTTTCTTGCCCTCTCCGGCGTGGCGTCGCGCCGCAACTCCGAAAAGCTGATTGCCGATGGGCATGTGGCGGTAAACGGGAAGGTTATCACCGAAATGGGCGTGCAGGTGGATGAATCCGCCGACGTGGTGACGGTGGATGGCAAGGTTTGCAAAATTCAGGAAGAAAAGCACTATCTGGCGTACAACAAGCCGATGGGCGAAGTGACAACCGTCACCGACCCCGAAGGCCGCCCGACGGTGATGGACAAGTTCCGCGATTACCCGGTGCGCCTGTACCCTGTCGGGCGGCTGGACTACGACAGCGAGGGTCTGCTGCTGCTGACCAACGACGGCGACCTGATGAACAACCTCCTCCACCCCAGCCGCGAGGTGAGCAAGGAGTACCTGGTGAAGGTGTCCAACCGCGTGACGGACGAGGAAATCCGCCGTCTGCGCGCGGGTGTCCGGCTCGACGACGACCGCATGACCTCCCCGGCGGACGTGCATCTTGTGCGCTACGAGACGTTCGCGTCCGTGCTGCTGGTGACGATTCACGAGGGGCGCAATCGGCAGGTGCGCCGCATGTTCAGTGCGATTGGGCACGAGGTCGTCGCCCTCAAGCGCGTCGGCTTTGCGACGATTAAGCTGCACGACCTGCCGCGCGGCCAGTGGCGCCGCCTGACGGACGTGGAAGTACGCAAATTGAAGGAGCTGTGAGCATGAGCTACGAGCTTCGCAGCGCCCGCTGGATTGCCGCCGATGTGCTGCGGCAAGTGGTTCAGCCGGGTGACACGGTGGTGGACGCGACGCTGGGCAACGGGCATGACACGCTGATGCTCTGCGAACTGGTGGGCGAAACGGGGCGCGTCATCGGCTTCGACATTCAGCCCGACGCGGTGGAACGCACGCGCGAGCGTCTGGCGGATGCGGGGATGCTGTCCCGCTGCACGCTCTACGCCGAGGGGCACGAGCATCTATCGGAGCGGGTGACCGTGCCGATTCGCACCGCGACATTCAATCTTGGCTGGCTGCCGGGCGGCGACAAGCGCATCACGACGCACTGGGAGACGACGCGCGCGGCGATTTCGGCGGCTTTGTCGCTGCTGATGAAGGGCGGCGTCTGCACCATTTGCGCCTATCCGGGTCACGCCGCGGGCGACGAGGAACGCGCCGCGCTGATGGCGTATCTGTCGTCGCTGCGCCCGCAGGAGTACAACGTGCTGCACCACCGGTTTTTGAACGCCGGGGCGGGCGCGCCGGAGTGCTTTGTGGTGCAGAGGCAGTAAAGGGGGAACCCAAGGGCGCTGCCCTTGAACCTGCCAGAGGCGTTGCCTCTGGACTCCACAAGGGACTTCGTCCCTTGACCCTTTCGCGCGATGCGGTTGAGCGCAACTGCATACTGGTTCCGCGTGATGATTCCACGACTGATATGGAGGTTTTCCCCATGCACACCCCCGCCCCCATTGAACTCATGAACGTCTGCCTCCTGCGCGACGATGCGAACCGTATGCTCGTGCAAGACCGCACCGACCCATCGTGGCCGGTGCTCTGCTTTCCCGGCGGGCACGTCGAAATCGGCGAAACGTGCGCGGATGCCGTCGTCCGCGAAATGCAGGAGGAAACCGGGCTGACTGTCGTTTCGCCCCGGCTCGTCGGCATCAAGGAGTGGATGAAGCGCGGCGGGCAGACCCGCGCGCTGGTGCTGTGCTATGAAGCATCGGCGTACACAGGCACGCTGACCTCCTCCGCCGAGGGCGAAAACCGCTGGATGACGCGGGCGGAAATCGCCGCCCATCCGCGTGGAAAATCGCTGCTGGACTTCCTGCCCGTGTACGAAAATCCCGATGTGACCAGCATGTTCTACGCGCCCGACGGCGACGGCTGGACGGCGGTTTACCGCTAATACTTCATATAGGCTTCACATCCGTGTGCTATCATCCCCCTAAATCCCCCGAAAGAAGGAACACAACCCGTGAAAACACCCGTGACGCACGAGCGCCTGCAAAACCACCTGACGTATTCATGGTGGAAGTATGTCCTGATGATGGTATTGGTCATCTTTTTCTGGAGCATCCTCTTCACAACCACGCGCTACCGTCCGCCGGAAGAAAAGAAGGTCATTGTCGGCGTATACGGCGCGGGCAATCAGACGGCGCTGGACGCCTACATGGAGGACGCGCGCCAGCTGCTCCTGCCCGACATGGAGGAAATGAACACGCAGTTCATCATGAGTGACGAAACCTGGGGTTCATCGGTGCTGATGACCCGCATGACGGCGCGCGAGTGCGACATTTACCTGCTGCCGAAGGATCTCTTTCAGACGTATGCCCAGCAAGGGGTATTTGTGGCGCTGGAGGAAACCATGCCGGAGCTGGTGAGCGAGCTGGAATCGCGCGGCATCAGCCTGAGCCGCGGCTGGCGCACGGACAGCGACACGGGCGAAAAGCACCTGTTCGGCATCCCGTGTGCGGATTTGCCGTATCTGGACACATTCCTGTATCCGACTGCGGATTCGTACTACGCGTGCATTTTCCGCGCCAACGGCAATGAAGAAAATGTTCAGGCGTTCTTTGATTACTTCATTCGCGATATGCTCAATGAGCCGCCGGCGGAGGCTGCGGAGGAAGCCGCTTCATAATCTGATTTTCTGCGGCGGATTGCAATTCGTCGCAAGGATTTCGCGTCTGCGGACGCGACAAGGGGGCTTTCCGCTCGCCCCCTTGACCCCTTCGGGTGCGCACTCCCCTACTTTTGGGGCATTGGAGCAGAACCGACCTCATCAGTCGCTGCTGCAACATCTTCCCCAAAGGGGAAGGCAAGGAGGGGTGCGCGTCACCAAGCCTTCCCCTCTGGGGAAGGTGCCGAAGGCGGATGAGGTCGTTCCCCCGTCAGTATCTGCCCATATAAATAGGAAGTTTTTCGCAAGGAGGAATTCCCATGCAGCATTGCATTTTGGTCAAGTGGACGCCCGACGCGGGCGACAGGGACGCGCTGGCGAAAGAGGCGGAGGCGATTTTCGCGCAGGCGGTGGCGGACGGCGTGGCGACCGCGCTGACCATCCGCCGCAACGTCATCAACCGCCCGAACCGCTATGATTTGCTGATTGAGCTGACCATGACGCCCGACATGCTGCCCGCCTACGACGCAAGCGAACCGCATCACCGCTGGAAAGAGACGTTCGGCGCGCGCATCCAGCAGAAGGCGATTTTCGATTACGAGTGATTTCTGCTGATTCAGGCTGTTTCCGGATGTTTTTTCCGTGCATTTCCACGCATACGGCAAAAATTGACTTGCCAATCCTCTCCCGGAGTGGTATCATGAAAATGATACTGCTCCTGTTTTGGTGGGCAGAAAAAGGAGGGAAAAACACATGAGTAAGCGTCTCCTGCGCTCGCTGCTGTCGCTGATGGTCTGCATGGCGATGCTGCTGAGCCTTGCGCCCGCGGCTTTGGCGGAATCGGCGGATGCGCCGTCCACCGAGATGGCGGTCGGCGCTGTCATCCACGGCTTTGAAGTGGTGGAGAACGGCGAGTTCGCACTGCTGAACGCAAAGACGACCGTCCTGCGCCATCAAAAGACCGGCGCGACGGTGTTCTTCCTCATCAACGAGGACACGAACCGCGCGTTCGACATTTCGTTCGTCACCCCGCTTAGCGACGACAAGGGCATCCCGCACGTCTTTGAGCACTCCACGCTGGACGGCTCGAAGAAGTACCCGTCGGCAAGCCTGTTCTTCAACCTCATTTACCAGACCTACAACACCTACATGAACGCCGCAACGTATCAGGTCATGACGACTTACCCCGTTGCGTCCCTGTCGGAAGCGCAGCTGCTCAAGTATGCGGATTTTTACCTTGACAGCTGCTTCAACCCCATGATTTATGAGGACGAGTCCCTGTTCCGCTCCGAAGCGTGGCGCTATTCGCTGGAAAGCGCGGACAGCCCCCTGACCATCAGCGGTACGGTGTATTCCGAAATGCAGGGCGCTGCCTCGCTGGAGACCTCCGCGTCCTACAACGCAATGAAGGCGGCGTTCCCCGGCAGCCACATGGGCTACAATCAGGGCGGCGAGCCGACCGAGATTCCGTCCATGACGTGGCAGGAGGTCAAGGATTACCACACCGCCTACTATCATCCGTCCAACTCCCTGACGACCGTCTACGGCGCGATTGAAGACCCCGCCGCCTTCCTTGCGCTGCTGGACGAGGCGTTCTCCCCCTACGAGGCGAAGGCGTTTGATTTCTCCACGCCCGATTATGCCCCTGTGACCTCCCCCGTGGAGAAGGTCTGCCAGTACCCTGTCTACGAGGGTACGGAGACGGAGAACGCTGCCGTCACCTACATCACCTTCATCTGCGAAAACGCGACTGAGGAAGAGCAGAACGTGCTGGATCTGCTGACGATGCTGCTGAGCGATTCCTCTTCTGCGCTGGTGAGCAATCTGGTGGATGTGCTGCCCAACGCTGACATCAGCGTCTATCTGGAGACGGACGGCCCTGAACCCGCGGTCGTGTTTGCCGCCACCGGCATGAACGAGGGCGACGTGCAGACGCTGCGCGAGTGCATCTACGCCTCCGTGCTGGAATTTGCCGAAAACGGCGTTTCGCAGGACATACTGGACGCAATCGCTTCTTCTCTGACGATGGAAACCGCGCTGATGTCCGAAGAAAGTGACCTTGGCGTAAACATGGCGCAGAACATCGCCTACTGCTGGGCGACCACCGGCGATGTGCACGCCTACGAAAAGACAATCGCGAACATGGACAACTTCGAGAAGTACCAGACGGAAGGCAAGTACGCCGAAGTTGCCAAGAAGTACCTGACGGAGGACAATCAGCGCGTCATCACCGTGACGACCGTTCCCGCGCCGGGGCAGCAGGAAGCAATTGAAGCCGATTTGGCGGCGAAGCTGGCGGAAACCAAGGCCGCCATGTCCGCCGAGGAAATCGACCAGATTGTGGCGGACACCGCCGCGCTGGCCAGCGGCAGCATGGATGATGCGTCCGAGCTTGTGGCGCAGCTTCAGGCGGTCACGGTGGATAACCTGCCCGAAGAAATCCGCACCTACGACTACACCGACGTGACCGACGCAAGCGGAATCCGCCGCATTGACGTGACGGCGGACGTGGACGGCATCGGGCAGACGTACATCCTGCTGGACGCCGCCGCGATTCCGCAGGAGGACATCCACTGGCTGAACCTGTACCTCAACCTGATTGGCTCGCTGGACACCACGGAGCATTCCTCGGCGGATGTTTACGCGCTTCAGAGCCGCTACCTCTACGACGGCGCGGTGAAGCTGGCCGTGCTGAACACGGACGACGCGCAGGGCTTCCGCCCCTACATCCGCGCCAGCTGGAAGGCGACGGACGCCGATATGGCTGCCAGCTACGCGCTGCTCAACGAGCTGCTTTTCGAGAGCGAGTTCACCGACACGGCGCTGATTGCCTCCAACATCGCGCTGTTCCGCCAGACGATGAAGCAGTCCTATGAGCAGGAAATCTACATGACGCAGCTGTACCGCGCCGTGTCCCAGTCGGACGTTGGTTTCAACTTCTACACCTACGCCACGGGCGTTGATTACTACCACTTCCTGTCTGACGCGCAGGCGCTGCTGGAGAGCGACCCGGAGGCGTTCGCCGCCAAGATGAAGCGCATTCAGGCGCTGCTGCACAACGGCGCGAACGCGGTGATCGGCTTTGCGGGCAACGCCGCCTCCATCGAGAACAACCGCGCGGCGGCAGACAGCTTCCTCGCGTCCCTGCCGATGGCGGAAGTCGCGCCGCAGACGTATGACCTGCCCGTTCCGGCAAGCGCCGAGGGCATCGTCATCAACAGCACGGTGAACTTCAACCTGGTGTACGCAACCTTTGAGCAGATGGGCGTTGAAGGCGGCTACTCCGGCGCGATGGACGCCATGTGCAGCCTCGTCAGCGATGGTCTGCTTTATCCGCTCCTGCGCGACCAGTACGGCGCGTACGGCGTGTTCCACGGCGCGGATGAAGACGGCATGTACATCATCAGCTACCGCGACCCGAACGTGGCGCAGACCTTTACGGTTTACAACTATTTGCCGATGCTGCTCCAGCAGCTGCAAATGTCGCTGGATCAGGAGACGCTGGATGGCTATATTCTCTCCTCTTACAGCTACTACGCGCTCTCTTCGGGCGAGCTGACCGGCGCGCTGTCGGTGATTACCGACGTCGTCAACGGGGATGACCCGTTCCGCCGCCTGCAGTGGATGCACGAGCTGAAGCAACTCAAGGTGGAAGATATCATGGCGTTCGCGCCGATGTATCAGGCGCTGCTGGATAACGGCTGCATGAGCACTGCCGGCAGCCAGTCCGCGCTGAACACCATGCCCGCGGGCACTTACGAGAACATCATCAAGCCCTAACAAAAAGCGCGTCGCTCCGGCGGCGCGTTTTTAATTATGAATTAAAAAAACGGCCTTCCCGCGCTTTCGTGGCGCTGGAGGGTCGTTGGGGCTGGTTTTCATTCCGCCTCGTCCGCAGAATCAGCCGTTTCGGGATGCTGGATAGCCGTCAAAACATCAATCATGTTTTGCAGCATCTCTGGGTTCAGCTCGTACATGACGGACTTGCCGATGCGCTGATTGTTGACCAGCTCCGCATCAATCAGCAAGCGCATATCATGCGACAGCGTCGGCTGCGTGACGTTGAAGTGCTTGAGAATTTCACTCGCGGACATTTTGCCATTCGCCAGCATCGTCACAATACGGTAGCGCTTCGGTTCAGCCAGTGCCTTGAAAACGCGGCAGATTTTGTTGTTTTCGCGCGCCATTGTGCCTGTTCTCCTTCCTGATGAAATTCGGAAATCCCTATATGCTTATTATAATAGAAGTATCTATTTTGTCAAGATGTTCACGGTATATCTTCTCCAAATCTGGCGAAAAACCAGCCGTTTTTATTCTATTTTCATTTCGGCTAACGGTGCTGAACCGCGGCATAGCACGCCGCGCGAAGCGGAATGGGCGCGCAGGGCGCAGGTGAATCTTGCCATCGGATGATTGGCGGGCGTTTTTTAAGCAAACGGTTGCAACACGGGGAAAATCCTGCTATAATAGAATCGGTTTTCCCTCTGCGAATTTGGCAGCCGCATCGGCTGAAGGAGATAACTCATGCAAGGCAGAAATCCATCCACCGCCATTCCAGACCCCGACCAGAAGCGCAAGCAGCGCCTGCGGATGCTCCGCAACTGCACCATCGTCGTGCTGGTCGTCGTGCTGATTGTCCTCGCCGTCAACCTCGTGCGCTACTTCACGCGCAGCCGCTCCATCGGCGTATATTCGCTCCCCTGCTTTGCGCATCAGGATGTGACCGTTTTCCGCGACGGCGTGGTGTACTACGACGGCGAATCCATCCACTGCGTCGGCGCAGCGGGCACGGTGCTCTGGTCGTATCCGGTCGGGTCGGGCGCGTCGTTCAGCGTGTCGGACAAGTACCTGATTGCGTGGTCGGGCACGCAGCTGTTCATCGTCAACGAAAACGGCCGCCCGACGTACAACGAGCCGATGACCAGCGAAATTCAGTTTGCGCGGATTGGCAACACCCGCGCGGTGATTGTTTTGGGGGACGAAATCAACCCCGAAGTGATGATGGTGGATTTGAACGGTCAGCTGCTGGACAGCGAAAAAGGCGTGTTCGAGGGCAAGATGCTGCTGGACTGCGGCTTCTTCGGCACTGGCGAAGAGTACTGCTGGACGTTGAGCGCGGATGTGTACAGTCCCGCGCTGGCGACGTACCTGCACACCTTCCAAGTGAACAAAATGAACACGGGCAACGTCAATTTGGGCGACCACCTCGTCTATAAGGTGTTTTATGCAAACAGCAAGCTGTATGTTTTTGACACGCAGCAGCTGACAACATACGACTACCGCGGCGTGCAGGACACCAGCGGCAGTCAGCTGATTTACGGCTGGCGGCTGATGAACCACAGCCTGTCCGCGCGCGGCACGCCGCAGATGCTGTTCGCCCCCACGAACCAAACCAGCAGCGAAATGGCGATTACGGAGCTTCGCGTGCTGGCGGGCAGCGTTGACAACCACATCACCCTGCCGACCACCTGCGTCGGCGCGGCGATTGACAGCCGCCGCATCTACGCCTTCTCCCCCACCTACCTGTTCACAAGCACGCTGGAGAGTCAGCGGTTTGTGGCGTACGCCGCGTCGCTCCCGGACGGGCGCAGCGTCACCTCGCTGATTGGCATCACGTCCGGTGGATACGCCATCGTAACCAGCGGAACAGAGGTGTACAGCATTACGCTGCCGCAGTAAATTAGAAGCGGCGGGTTCTCTCCTGATTTTCGGAGGAACTCGCCGCTTTTTGCCTATTTCAATCTTGATTTTGTCTGCTGCTCCCGTCGCCTCTGCATCATTTGAGGGTAAAAGAGCAGCCAAATAAAAAACTTTCGATACAAATCAACTATGGGAGTGTGCACCGAAGGGGTCGAGGGGGCGATCGCAGACTTCGCCTGTTTTCGTGCCCCCTCGTCGCGTCCGCAGACGCGAAACCCTCTGCGGCAGCACAAATTTCCATATAAGCGTCACAATTATAGTTCTTCACGGAATCTTGGGGAAAAGCAGCTTGGGGGCGCGTCTGCGGACGCGCAAAGTTACTGGCAGGGACGCTTC